>Ga0179593_1432640_pt1 | contig 19602 bp, 30 predicted proteins | sample CZODoug2_1_08_16_FD_185931 | JGI IMG/M metagenome (GOLD analysis project Ga0179593, IMG submission 185931) | Vadose zone soil fungal communities from Angelo Coast Range Reserve, California, USA - CZODoug2_1_08_16fungal (PacBio error correction) | ecosystem: Environmental > Terrestrial > Soil >...
GGGAGCTGGTATAAGCTAGTCGAATAAATACAAGGAAGAGAAATAAAAAAACAGGGGGCAAGAGCAAGAAGGAAAACGAGTTCTTGCGCTGCTGGTGGGAGTGTTGGGGGGGGGGAAAGCTACGGGAGGTAATGGGGGCTGGATGAAGTGGCGAAACTTTAGAAGGAACACGAGAGGAATGGGAAAGAATTGACCAGAAAGAATCATGAGATAATTTATATAAAAGGGGAATAGCTCACAGGAGTAGAGGTGGACCGGAGAAAAAAAGGGAGGGGGGGTGGCGATCTAACGAAAACTATAAAAACCAAAGAACGGCAAGCCATGAAAGGCGGTGCTTCAAAGGACTAAGAAATGTCAAGGTATTAAAAAGAAAATACCGGGGGGGCCAAAGTATACTTCAGAACCCAAGGCTGTATTGGAGGGGTGCGGAGGGAAACAAAGTAAAAGAAGTCATACAGTTGGGGGCGTGATTGGTATTGCCGTGGGATGAAATCAACGAAAGGGGGTTGGAAAAGGCCGGAGACGATCGGCTACAAACGAAAGGGGGGAATAAAACGAGGGTAGATAGCCAAGGAAAGGAAAGGAGTAGAACAAGAAGAATCAAGGTGAGACCGTTAATTTTCCGGGGGGAGGAGAACAAGAGGAGGCGGATATCAATGACATAAAAATTCGATGGAGGGGGATTATGGCAAGGGAGTGAAAGCCATTGTTTAAACCTGGGGGGGGGGGCTCGCAGGGACGAAAATGGTGTCCGACAATTGTACCACGAAGGGAACAAGAAAAACAATGGGGGAGCCTTCTCTTCGAATGATGGAAACCGAACATTGAAGGGGAGGGCAAGAAAAAAAATAAGGGGGGCGGGAAAAAAGGGGGGGAAAGAAAAACAACAGGAAAAATCCGGGGAGGGGGGTCAAAAAGGGAAAGGACGGAGGGAGAAAGAGTCAAATAGAAGTCATTCTAAATTTAGGGGGGGTAGACTAAAGAAGGTGGTAATTGTAAAGGGCATTCGAGTAAAACCAGGAGAACCAGGGAAAGGGAGGACTTGGGTAAGGGAAGAAAAAAAAAAGTGTCGGGGGCTGGTTCAACGTTATTTAAATAAACAGAAGACAGTGTAGTAACTTATTAATTGAGGGGGTGTTGGGGGGGGTGGTTGGGTGAGAAAAAGGGGAATGAAGCATTTTGGTGGTGGGTTTGGCTTTCAGGGAGAAATTCCGAACTTAAATCAGGGTGGAAAACAAAAAAGCCAGGGAACAAAACAACTCAGAGGGGGTCAACATAGAGTCTTAAAAGGGGGGAGAGCCAATAAGAGTTGAATGGAAGACAGCTGAACCGACAAATAGTCAAAGTGTCACATAGGGGGGGGGTCTTGAATCTGTGGAAGCATTATAGAGGGGGGAATCCGTGAAATTAAAAAAAAAGAGAAAGAAAACTGTGGTTCATCGCGAAACCCCAGCGGGGTCGAAACCCTCAGAAAACTAAAGGGAGAGTGTGTAGGGCATTGAACGGAATTGGGTTGTTGGACGGATACGAAAACAGGGAAAAGTCAGGGAGGTTAGGCAGACAAAAAATCATGTCAAATAAGAATTCCATTGCAAATTTAATGGGGCGAAAAGTCGCCCCCAGAGAGCGGGAAGGGGAGGCGGTAGTACGTACGACACATTCGAGCATAGACCTCTCAGGAAGGTTAAGGGAAGGGCGCAAAAAAAGCGGCGGCAGTATGGTACGTCCGAGGAATGTGAAGAGGAGGATCAAAGGAGGAATTCGTAAAAAACCTCCGATTTTACCGGGCCGGAGCGGCAAAAAAATAGGGGGGGGGAAGACTCCAAGGAGAAGATCGGAGAGTACGCAAACGACTGTACGGGGGGCAGAAAAAAGAGAAAGGGGGTGCTTTGAAGTAAAAAAGGGAAGAAGGTTAAAAAAAACTCAAAAGGGGTAAAGCAAAGGAAGGAAGAAAGGGGAGGGGTAGTGACAAGAAAGGAGTGAAAACAGGGGGGGAGTCTCCCAGACGAGGAGTTAGCTCCAACCCCGGAACGTACCTTACCTCAATGTAAGGGGGTCTTCCATTGGTGCCGTTATTTAACATGTAGAACGGAAGAAAAGACCACTGAAAAAAAAACTCTTCAGGAGCACACCATAAGATATCACCAAGACAAGAAGGAACAGTCGGATCTCTCGGAAAGATGATGGATGAAACAAAACTGGGGCATTCTAATTATCAAAATTCTGGGAAACAAATAGGATAACAGAAAGGGCTGGGGTCCCAAGCGAAACTCAGGGGGATACTACTGGAAGGGGGACCCCTGGGGGGTGGGGGAGACATGGACAAGAAGCGGTATCCCTAAAAGGGAAACTATACAAAGGGGAGTAATTCCAAAAGAAACAGACACTCATAAAACTTATAAGATCTTACCTTCAAATCGAAAAAAAACGATAAATGAGAAATACAAGGAGGGGGTAAAGGCGTCAACCGGAGGAGGTAAGGAGGATCCGGTGATAAATAGGCATTAATGCGGGTGTAAAGGGGGGGCCTAATGGGAAAAAAGAGGTTAAACGGGAATATAGAGCGGGGGGTGGTACCATACAATGTTCCCAGGGAAACCGAGTAGAGGTGATTGCTAGGATTACAACAGAGGGGGGACGGCATTGGCAAAAAAAGGGGAAGCACTGGACAGAACAAACTTGCTTTCGCAAGCACTTGTCAAACGACATACTAATAGGAAAAAGGAGAAAAGGGAGAAGCAAAAGAAGCTGTTGGAGGGGGAGGGGAGGGGGAATAAAGGGAAACAACAAGGCATGGTTCAAGCTTGGAGGCGGAGGGAAGAGGGGAGGACGGTCATGAAAAAAAGGATAGGGTAAGGGGGGGGGTGAGGGGGGGAAGGGCGAAAGCATATTTCAAGGCTGGGGTCAAAGGAAACATAAGCGGGGGATAGTAGACACAAGAAAGCGCCCGGACACAAAAACGGGGGGAAGGGGAAACATAGGAAGAAAGGGAATAAAGAAAAACTAAGATACACCGTGGAGGAAAGGGGAGGGAAAGAGGGGGAAAAAACCTAAGGGAAGGGGAAGAAGGAGGAAGGGGGAGGTCTAAAAAACCGTTTTGACTTGAATCTGGGGAAGAGGGGATGCCCAAATTAGGGGTCGGAAGCGGGACTTAGAATAGTGGGCAAAAGCCTTACGAGAATAGAGGACGACGGGAAAAATAAGGTCATTTCTAGTCTAAAGAAATTCCGAACCCCTCTGGAGGGGGGGGAAAATAAGGAAGGGATGGAGCGGATAAAGAACATAAAGGGAAAAGGACAAGGTGGAACATCGACAATCCATTGATCCAGGGCCACTCCCTATCGACCATGAGGAAGAAACAAAGGGGGAACATCATGAAAGACCGGAGATCGGGAGTACAATGGGGTGGGGACGGAGGAAAAGTTGTAATGTTAGAAAAGCCGGGGGGGAGGGAAGGGGAAGGGGGGGGGAAGAGGGGAGAAGTGGACTTCCGGGGTAGGTAAATAAGGATTAAAATGGTACGAAAAAAAAAACTCGCAGCAGGTGGCGGGACTGGGCAATTCCCAACAAAGAAGGCTTGGGAGGGAAAAAAGGAACGAAGAAAAAAAGGGTAATATCAGCTTAAAGGGGTGTTTCAGAAAGAGAACAGTAGGGATATAAAAAGTGGTGGGCATCCTTGAAATGTAACACAAAGTAACAAATTTGGGGATAGGGAACCAGTTGAGGGAATAAGTAACTGGATGAGGAAAGAGGAAAAAATAAAGAAGCAGAGAGGGGATAGGCAGGAAAGCGTCATCAACCAAAAGTCAAAAAAACAGAAGCTGGAAAGGGAAAGGGTTACCTGGACGGGGGACGGGAATGACAGAAAACAAAGCCAAAATGGCGAAATTACCAAGGAGTAATGGGCCCTGGGTGGTTCAACCAAAGCCCGGTTAATTTACAATCCTTACCGTACTAAAGAAATGGCTGTCCCGGGGTGAGGTAAAATAGTGGATCGAAATCGGATGACGGAGATATTAGCCGGTGGGGGTAGACTGATCAACAAAAAAGGGACACAGGCTCATCACCGGGTGTATGCTACATACACCCTGAAGGAAAACAACTGGACACGGTGTACCAGAAAGAATGAGTGGCGGGAACAACAATTGGCGAGTCAAGAACCCAAGGAAAAAGTTTTGTAGGGTACAGGGCAGAAAAGCCACAGGCCTGCCGGCGTTTCGCCTTTTGTAAAAATGGGGGGTTTGTAACAGGACAGCAGAACAAACAGGAAACAAAGAAGACGGGGGTTAATAAGCGGAAAGGGAGGAAGCGCTGGGGAAGAGGGGGAACCTGGAGGGGGATGCGCCCGGGAAGGGGTGGTGACGAAAGGGAGGGGGAAACTAGGGACTGGGGTCTCCATAGAAGTGAGCCGGGAAGCGGATTAGAAAAGGGTTCAGAGAGAAAGGGGAGAATCATCGGAGAGGGAAAAAAGGATGCGTTGTCAGGGGGTTGGGGGGCAAAAAAAGGGGGGGGGAAAGGGCGGCGACCTGGGTGCTGAAGGTGGAGTAATTTGGGGGCGGAGGGTAACACGGTTACAAAACAACACTTCGGGAACGAAAAAAAAGGAAAAGAGAAAACTCTCGGAAACTGCTTTAGGGTTTTAAGGGGAAGCAACACCAAAGAAGAGAAAGACAAAGGAAGAAAAGGGCGGGGTGAAATGTGCTTCAGTTGTTTCGCAAGGTGAGGAAGACGGAAAGGTGTGGGGGGGGAAAGTGAAAATGAAAAAGCGAAAAAAGCAACCCGGAACGAAATTGAAGGGAAGGGGTCCGGCAACGGGCCCTTGGGAATAAGAGGGTAGGGGGGCAGGGTCGGAAAGGGCAATCTCAGAGGGAAACAAAAAGGTAGAGATAAACCGTAAAGAAAAAACCGAGAGACTGATCTAGGAAAAATCATGATGGGGAAATAGAGCTTTAAAGGGGGAGGGGTGCTTAAGCTTGATAGACGAGGGGTGCCTAAAAAGAAGTAGAAATTAAAAATCAACGCAATCGGCTGACAGCTTGACTGGTTGGGCATCTAAACAAAAAAAAAAAAAAGATTCACTGCTGTGGTACAGAGGGGCAAAAATGGGTGAAGGGTAAGGGAACATGGGAAAGATAAAAATGAGGAAGGGAAAAAGGTGCCTGGGTTGGTGGGGGGAAAACACAAAATAAAACTTAAAGGAGATTTGGCCACTAAAGAGAATTGGGAGAGACATTCAAATCTAGAAGAGGCAAGGCGTGGGGGGGGAAAGATCCGGGGCGAAAAAAACCGAACAGGGAAGGAGACCGGATACATGCGGGACTGGAAAAAGTTTGCGGTCGAAAAAAAAAAAAGGGAAAACAGTAACAGAAAGATCGGGAAGGAAGCAAGGGAGTAGAAGACCAAGAGGAAAACGCGAAAGACAAGAGATCGATTGGCAAAATAGAAAAAAATGGAAACGAAGCAAAGGGGCCTGAAAGTAAACGATATCAACTGCTAAGAGGAGCAAAGGGGTGTGGGAAATTCAAGCTAGAACAAAAGTCCCGGTATAATCAACCAAAGGGGAACAGAAGACCGAAAGGGGAGGCGAGAGAAAATCGCCCATATAAATAGAATCATGGTGGAGACGTATAACGGGTAAATAATTTAGGGAATGAAGAAAAGGGGAACAGGGATGAAAGTAGAAGTGTGAAAGAACAGGAAACTGCGCTAGATAAAGAAGCAATTGGATAAAGAGGGTGCGGGAATAAACGAACAACACAAAGGAGGCAAACACTTAGGTGAGGGACTTAACAATTCATAGATCAGATAGTGGTACGACACATAAAGAGGGAGTGGATGAGGTGGCAAAGATAAAGGGGGGTATCAATGAAGAAAAAATGTTGATGAAATGTTTGTACACAAGACTAGGGGAAAGGGAAAATCTCAGTAGCCACAAAGGAAGGGGCCAAACAGGGGGGATTGAAAAAGCACGTAAGGGAATAGGGATGTACAAAGGTTGGTTTAATAAATGAACCCAGAAGGGGCTTGCTTTACTACAAGTAAATGAAACTCGGAATCTAACGGGGGAAAGACATCGACAAGCGTTAGGGACATAGAAGTTGAATGGGGTCTACCGAAAACGATCGGCGGAATCGGGGACAAAGGAAAGGAGCTCTCAATGGGGGAGAAGGGAAATGCAAAGCATGAAAAATGACCCATTTGTGGGACAGGGTAAATTTAACGCACAGTTGAAACGGGAAAAAGGATTGTAAAAGGACGAGAGGGCGTTAAAAAGCTTAAGAGGAAAAGGAAAAGCCGGGGGGGAAAAAAGGGTAAAAAGGGCGAAAAAGAATAAAGTGCTGTTTAATAAAACCCACAGAACGCACCGGGGGGGGAAAGGGGGATCAACGGAAAGGGAAGGGAAGGTAATAAAGTCCAGCACCAGGAGAAAACACCATTAACTCAAGTGAAAAGACGGAATTCTCACGGTAAGAACGAGGAGGTAACAAAAAGGAGAATTAAGCCCACCAAATGAAAAATACAATACTTGCAGGGGGGGGGCTGGGGGGAGAAAGTAACCATGAGCTTATGACAATGGAAGGCACCCAATACAACGGGGGGGGGGGGCCGATAAAAATGAAACTCTCGTAACCGCTACGCGAAAAAAGGGTATCTACAAGAAAAAATTGTTATCACCAAAGCTAGGCGCAGAGGAGGAAAGGCTCTGCTACTGGCCGAAAGCTACTTGGGGAAAAGATGCAACCTCGACGCGTTGCTGTCGCTAACTCGGAAAAAGACTCCACACAAAAAAATGAGGGCGTAGAAGGGAAGGGGAAACAGAGAGGAAAACGCTAAAAAGGGGGGGGGAGAAACACGGTCAAACTCGAAAAAAAAATTTGCCCCAAGGCAAGAGACCCAAGGCAGGGGGATGCAAGGGGGGCATAAAACACAAAAAATAAACTTATTACGAACAACGGTCCCCACAAAAGATCAAAAAAATAACGAGGACCCAAACAGTGACGAGAAACAGGAGAAACGAACAGATTAGATTTATCAAGAGGACAGACTGCAAAATGCCAAAAAAACAGGGATTAAGTAACAGAACAAGAAGTCCTGAAAATCACTGTCAAAACTAGAACAAAAGGGGCGAAAAACAATACTGACAGGGAGGACAGAGGAATACAGAAAATAAAGGGTTCAATAATAAACTAGAGGCATTACTCGAAAATCACGGCCGGCAGTAGCTCATAAAAAAGCCGGGGCCCGAGAACGGGCAAAATGGGAGGAAGAAGAAGGAATCCAAAAAAACTACAAAGAAAGTTGCCAGAGAGGCAACACAGGGAGGATCCGAAAAGGGAGTTTACCTGTAGGTTTGGAGCGAGGTGAAGAAAGGCAAAGGAGCCAGATGGGAAAGGAAACCAAAGAACTTTGTTACTCCAATTGAAAACACTCCTCCAAGGGTTGGGGGAAGAAGGGGGGACGACATCCAAGCTAATGCCGGGAGAACTTATTAAAAAACCCTGGTGTAAACGGGGAAAAGAAACAAAGGAATAAAGGGGGGTTGACAAGACAGTAATTGGGCATTGCTCGCGAATAAGCTCGGAAGGTGGGGCGGAAGAGAGGGGAGCGAAATGTACAGGGAGCGGTCAAGCGGGGAGCGCGGGAGGGAAATGGGTCTGAAGAAAAATGGTTGAAGGTTCCTGGGAGGAGATCTTTAAAGGACGATTTAAAAGAATGGTAGTAAAAAGAAAAGTGTCACTCTCACAGGGAACTAATCCTGGTGTGAAGACAACGCGAACTCCAAAAGAAACAGGCTAAACTTGGGGGAAAGGAAAGGAAAGTGGGGGCACAGGGAGTGGGAGGGCATCCATGAGGCCAACTCACTTGGTCTTCACCGGTCCAGGGGAAAAAGATGAAAGGACTAAGACGCATAAAAAAAGAAGAATACCAGGGGTAAAATCCGCAAATGTTGCAAAATATGCCGTCAAGGTTTGCAGAAAAGACAGGCAGAAGGGTGATAAGGTACTAACGCCTTTCAGAAATCCCTGAAGGGGCACGTTACGGGAAATGGGAAAGAAAGTCTCCAAAGAGGCTCGGGGGGAAAATGTTCGAGCATAATGGGGGGAACAGCAAGCAGGCGGGGTAAGCCAAGGAAAAAGAATTTACCAGAAAAGATTTGTGATTGATGATCCAGAAAACAACACGATTACGGGGGAGTAAGGGGCCAGCGTACTTAGGAGCGGAGAAGGGGGTCAGGGAAAGAAAGGAAAAAAAAAAGGTAATAGGTACAATGTAGGTATAGAGGGTACGCTTACAAGAAATAAAGGAGGGTAAAGTAGCGGGGGAAGCAATTGGGGAGGGATAGACGATCAAATGGAAGGATTGAGCATTTTGCTATCGTTGTATCCGATCTTAAAAGGGGATCCGGCGGTAACGCAAAAAAAAAAGAAATCTTGGAGGGGCGGAGAGAAGCCTCAAGAAAGCCATGCAAGGGGATTGACAAGGGAATAGGTTCTCCAAAAGAAGAGCGGGGAGGATATGTAGAAACATCAAAGACCAGCGTAGCAGTCCCAGAAGAAAGACCTTGATAACGACGCTTCGGCTATGGAAGGAAAGAAAGACTGTGGGAAACCGGAGATTGCGTCTGAAACGTCAAAGGGATCAGGTAAGCCAGAGGGGTACCTCGGTCCTATATAATGCTATAGGGGGAGAACCAGAAAGGAAAATCGGTACAGGTGGAAAAGAGCGAGAGGAAGTTACTTGATCGGGAAATAAAGGACCTTCCGAGGACCCGCCGCGGAATCAGATCCGAGGCCCTTGGGCTTAGAAGGGAGAAGGAAAACCATGAGGGGGGCCACAGCCAAAGCAGTTCCGGGCCTGAAAGGATGGGGAAAGGGGAAAGGGAAACAAGAGAATTTGGGGAAAGTACACTGAGAAGGATCGTACAATTTAATTACTAACGGAGGAGATCAGAGGCAAGAAAGATGGGGAAGGGAATACGGCTGAGGGGGAATTTGGGGAAGGGAGAGGAAAAAAAAAAAGGGCGGGGGCGTACAGCGGGGAAGATATCGCTTCTAACACGCAAGAAACGCCGAAACAAAAAAACCGTATCTGGGCCGTCGGGGGCTCGAGGAAAGTAGAGAAAAGAGGAAGAGTAAACCAACATAGGAAAAAGACGCGCTCGCAAAAGAAGAACCAAAGGATAGAAAAGGGGGAAAGAGGGAGAAGAAGGTGAAGGGAACCCTATCGCAGTCCAAAAAAGGAGGGGGGTCAAAAAGGGGGCGAAGGGGTCAAGGGGGAAAGGGGGAAAAAACTCATGGTGAGAGCAACCTCGGCAGTGGGAAGGGGTCGAAAAAGGGTGGTTCATCAGCATGCAAAAACAAAAAAGGGTAAAAAAAAAAAAAAAAAGGAAGAAACGGGCCACTTCCCTCAAGGGGGGAAATAAACAAAGGAAAAAAAGCACATGGAATATAAACAGGGGAAAGAACCGTAATATAAAATGGGAAGTGGAAAAATCCCTCGAATAAAAAAACAGATCATGGCTGCACAATAAAACTCAAGAAAGGATAACCGGGCGCGACATTAGCCAGGGGGGAATGAGAAGGAAATTGAACACGGGAAACTGGGGGGGTTCCACCAGTGGTACAAAGACATCAGGCAATCGAGGTAAAGTTTTCCAGGGTAGAAGTAAAAGATTCCTGCAGAGAAAAAATTGGGGGGCTCAGGAAAGATCCAGTGGGGAAACGTAGGGAACGACAGACCCAATAGGAAATTTATCCAAACATCGAAAGCGCGGGGGGTGACCCGGAGAAGCCCGTATAGAAAGTCAAACGGCGAACGGGACGGGGGATTGACAAAACAGAAAGCACGCCTAAGCTATAAACCAAAATAGGGTAAGAAACAGAGGGAAGAAAAGCGGATAAGGAGATTGGAACTAATCCAGACAAGAAACGGGGGGGAGACTGGTAAAAACAATTAAACAGAATTGCCTGAATACCGCAAGGGGGCAGGTAACCTAAGGAAACAGTCTGAATGAGAGGTAAACCAAAAGACAGCCAATATGACTGAATTCCCCGGGCAGCAGAAAGGCCTGAAGTCCAAAATGTTGTAATTGACTGCGGGAAGGGGAAAATTAAGGAAGCGAGCAGAAGGGAGGGAAGGATTTGAACTGAAATCAAATTGGGGATAGAAAAGAAAAGAGAGCTCCCAAGGAGGAGAAAGGACAACCGGCCAGGGGGCGGGTGAAACCTGAAACGAGGCAGCGGCACAAGCATGAAAGACACAGGTCAAAATGGACTCCCGAAGGGAGGGTCCAGAAAAAACAAGGGCTCAAAAGGAGGGGTGCAAACCAGCATCTGGAAAAGACTCCCAACAGAATCTGAACAACCAGAGATCTGCTGGGGCAATTGAAAGGAGGTCAGCGCAGGGAAAGATCTGACGAATATTGGTTCAAAGGGAGCAACCCGGCATCGGAAAATCGAGCGGGGAAGAAAGACTATGATTGGGAGAGAAATAGGGGATGAGGCTATGATTAATCTCAAAAAAGAGGCTGGAAGGGGGATGGTAGGTGAAAAGCAATATGTGAGTTGAAGGGAAGGACGGAGGCAGTTGGCGGTGAACAAATAGTTAGGGAAAAAGTGTGATTGGCCGGGATACAAAAGTCTTACAAAAAACAAAGCCTTGCGGCAAAGCTGAGTGCCGGAAAGAGTACGCAGAAAAAGATGATGAAAACAAAAAGGGGGGGGATAACAGGGGAGCGCGGGGGGGAATAAACCCGCGGGGTTCTCCAAGAGTACAAAAACAAGAGGCGTAGTTCCGGGGATTCAGATGAAAGACAGCAAACCCGGGGGGGTATGGGGAAAGAAAAGAATACCGACACCGAACAAAAGAAGAGGGGAACTGGGAGAAAAAAGAGAAGCGAGCTTTATATGGAAAGAGGGAGAGGGGGGGGAAGGAAGGATGGGGGACAAGGACGACAAAAGGTGGGGGGTGCTTGTGGAGGGGGGCAGGTAATGGGGAAAAGGATGTTCCAGTAGGGAATGGGAAAAAAGAAAGGGGGGAAGCAATCGGGGGAGGAGGAAAAAAACATAAGATAGAAGGGTCTGAAGAAAAAAACAAGACTTATGTCAAAGGGGTTCAAAAAAGCAAAACGCTACTGAGTTAGGGAATGAATGCGCGGACTCTAGTGCTAGAATTCGGGTAAAAGGAAATTAGAAAGAGTGGGCGGGGAAAATGTGGACGTCCAAAATCTAAATGTAATTGGGGGAAAAATTCCAGATTTGGGGACTTTAACGGGTGGAGACTGGGGGGCAAAAAGTATGGAAAACGCGGGGGGCAGAGGGGGCGGGGATGAAGAAGTATAGTACACCCCAAAGAAAAACGTGAACTAAGAGAATTCTAGGGTACGGCGGAAACGGCGATTAAGACGGAGAGGTAAAGGGAGATGTAGAAAAAAGAGGAAAAGGCACGGATACGTCAGAGGAAGTTAGAATGAATGCCTGTACGAAGCACACGGGCGAAGGGAAACGTTCTGGGGTTATATCGAAAGGGGGAAAAAGAAAGAGCGATAAGGCAGTTAGGGGTACAAAAAGGCTCCGTCGAAAGAGTGTGAGGGGGAGGGGAAAAGAATGTTTCAAAGAAAATAGAGAATGGGACCTGTGTATGGATGTGGTGCTGGAGGTGGCGTGTTATAAAAGAAGATCGGGGATGTGAGGAAAAGGGGGGAAGCAAAAACAAGCGCGAAAAGGATAAAGGAATCCAAAAGAGGATTTTTTGAGTAATGTGTCTGATTAGGGAAGAAAGAAACCATATGGAAAGCTTCAGCAATGGAACCTCAGGGAATGCAGGGGGGACTGACGCGAGAGGGACGGGGTGACATGTTGGGGAACTAAAATGGAATACAGAACTACTGATGAGAAAAGAGTCGGGAAATGGGGTGCACGCAGCAGCCTAGAAAAGATATCTTTGGAGAAGGGAAATCAGGGGGAAGGAGACAGGTAAAGCCTGAGGAAAGCTAGGGGAGACAGGGAGGGCAACAGAAAAAAGATAATCCCATGAATATTAATTGCGAGCCAAACGACAACATCTATGTGAGTAGTAAAAGGGACAAAGGAAAGGGTGGGGACAAAAACACAAAAAAAACGGGTGATCAGGTAGGAATTTGTAGAAGGTAAGTAACAATCGAGAAGGGCCGACAAAAGAAATGTCTAGGGGGGGGGCGGCAAAGAGACTGGAATTGGGAAGGGAAAAAGATAACTATTAAAGACGGGGGGGGCGTTTGCGGAAGGAGAGTGAGAACGGGTCCGGCCCCGTCGAAGTGGCAGTAGATGCATCCTCGTCAAAGAAGAAAAGAAAGGAAACTTTCGTGCACGCAGTAGTGTTGAATCTTGCTTGGTCATTATCTTAGGATCTACCAATGCAATGGGAACTTACCGAAATGATCAAATGGCGGTGTAAGCTAAACCACGCTGTGGAAACTTTGCCAATAACAAGAAGGAAGCGGATCCGAAAAGCGGGATTGTTCTGAAGGGCTTGGGGGGAAAAAGGCGGTCCAACTAGGTATGAGAAAGGAAATGAATGATTCAGGGGCTACAAAGGTACGAGGGCGCGCGGGGACAAAGAGGCCATAGCTCAATCAGCCTAAGTGACTAGTCCTTTCGGCCCAATCGCGGGTACCTCCACACTAAAGGCTTAAAAAACCAAGAAACATATAGCCGATACAGGTGAAGCCGGTAACTCAAATCTTTGCGGGACAATAAGGGAGGGGAAGAAAAAAAAAGGGGAGGGAATAATTTTAACGGAGGGGAAAGAAAAAACCCACGGGGTGTAGGGGTAGAAAACAACATTGCTGAATTCGGAACAAACCGAAGGAGGACATACGGAGAATCCTAAGGAATAAGGGGACAGAATGAAGAACCAAAGCGAGAGGGGGCTCTTAAGAAAAAAAGTGGCTAACTAGTAGGTCGCACTCACGCGAGAATGGAGAAAAAAAAAAGGGATAGGTACAAAAGGGGGAAAAGGTTGGGTGACGGGGGGGAAAGAAATACTGAATTAATGGTTGCACAACAGGCTGAGAAGGTTATACTATAATACAGAGAAGTCTGGAAAAAGGAATAGTGATGCCTGTGTGAGGAAAAACTGGGTTAAAATAGAAGGACAAACAAAGGGGAAAAGAAGAGTGGGGAGTGGATGTGAAAAGAAGCAAGAAACACCCAACACGAGAACTTGAGATGTGAGAGGTTATAAAAAAAAAATGGGGAAGAGAACCCGGGGAAAATCAAATAGGAAGGATTTTATGGGAGGACCCAATGAAAGCGAGTTTCAGTCATAGCTCAGTAGGGTTAAAATGCCGCGAAAGGCAATCTGAATGGAAGAAGGGGGACAGAAATAGAGAAACAAAAGGGGGCTGAGGCGGAAAGAAAAAGAGAAGTGCTAAAGAGAGCCAGCAAGCGAACGGCAGAGACAAGTCTGCGACGTCAAAAAATGTGCGAAAATATCCGTGGGAAAAGGAAAAAATTTGGGTTTGTGGGACAGGGGAAATGCCGTACTGAATCTGGGAACAACATTGGAAAAAAAAACGATAGGGGATCAGACAGAAGCAACTGTGGCGGAGTCGGCTTACGAGGTTGATATGACATCAGATGTCCAAGAAGGGAGGGGTGATGAGCCGCAATGGTAAAGAAGAGAGCAGTGGAAAAATCGAGGTTCCAAGGGGTTTGACAAAAGACGACAGGGAACGTGGGGAATGGGGAGCAGCGAATTGAAAGAGAGGGGGGGGAGAGGGCATAGGGGGTGTATATTAGACAAAAGATGGGGTCAAGGGATGGGCAAGGTGTAGAGACCGAGGGCAGTAAAACGGTGGGGAAACTCAGTGGAGGACAGAAAAGAGGGAAGGGGTGGGAAGAAGGAACTAAGATAGAAATGAGGAAAGAGATAACAGAAAACCTAGAGGGGGGAAAAGAGAGAAAAATGGTCGCCGAAAAGTTGACCATGCAAAAACGCTGATTGGATGGGATGGGAAGCAAGCGTGAGAGAGGGTTTAGGGGAGTGAAGGGAAACATGAAACGAAAAGGGAGATTAGAGTCAAAAGGAATTACAGGGGAAAGCTACAGTAACAATCAAAGGGCTACTGACAGGTTACTGGAAAAAACATTTTAGGGGACGGGGATGAATCCGAGACTCAGAACGGTGGAGGCCATTTGGCCTAAAGAGGAAGGGAAGCAGAATAACTAGGGAAATATCCGGAAACCATTACATAGATAAAGCAATCGGGGATAAATGTTGAACAAAGTGGGGGAAGCGCTGGCAGCAGCTTTTGAAAAGGGGGGCGGAAGTCGGTAGAGGGAGTAGAGGGGACAAGTAAAAAAGCGTAGGGACTGGGGGGGGAGGGTACAGTTTTATGACTCGGAGGGGTGGAGAACACGGAAGAAGGGGGAATAAAGATGAATTCCAGTAAAAAAAATCTAGGGAAGTATGAATAGACCAAAGGGGGTAAATAGTCTATCGATAGTTCTAGGGACTTCAGGATTGTCCTTATGATGTTGCGTAATTTTTGTTGTGGGTTCACCATCCAAATACGCTTCCGTATTATTATTGGGCTCAAACAAGAAGACTGCAACGCCAAAAAGCTGTTGGGGGGCAAAATAAGGACCGAAAGAAAGGGTTAAAAAAAAGGACAAACAGGTGTTTGAAGGGAAGGGGCGGCAGACTTGCACGGGGAAAAAAAAACGGGCGAGAAAAGGGACGATCCATACGAAAACGAACGGATAGAGAACAAACCGGAAAAGAAGGACTATAAGGGAAGGAGCCGCGAAACATCACTACCATGTGGGAATGCACAAAAAGGGGACGGGGGTCCAGGGGATGAAAAGGAGGGGAAACCCAAAACAAACACGGAGGGGGGGGAAGCCTACAAAACAAATAAAGGAAAACAATTTATCGAAATACAGAGGGAAAGGCTAAAAGGATGCTGGGAGGAAAAAAATCCGTGTTTAAAGCGAGAAAGAAAGACATATCAAAAAAAAAAGGCTAAACAGTTTGAGATAGGGCAAAAAAGAAAAGACAAACAAGGGAGAAAACACTTATTCATTATTGAGGTGAGTCGAATGGGCGGGGAACATAGGAGGGGGCTGATGGTATAAAATCATACAAGACCCTTTCAATGTTCCGCAAAATAAGGCGGGGTTAAAAACAAGGATCCAGACTCCTGAGAAGTCGGGTGTGGAGAACGCTCACACCGAGGGAGAGAGTGGGAAAAAAGGGGAAACCAAATTGGAGAAGAAGGGAAGGGTTCTGGGCAAAGCTTACAGGGACAAAGGTAACCAAGGGTGTCTAAGATAAGGAAATTTTCTCATAGATCCGGCTTCCGTCTGCGAAGGCGTTCGATCACGAATTAGAATGGTGACAAGCAGGGATTTTAGGGCGCGGGGGGGGGAGCTTTTCACACCATCTTGCACGTGAAAAAGTAAGGAACCGAAAATTTCCAATTAGTAGACCATAGTGAGGGTCGCACCCACACCACGAAATGAGAGCGAGAGGGGAGGAAAATAGTCGGGCATGAAAACACAAGTAGGCCGGCAAAAACTTGAACCCTAACCCGGGGGGGTAACAGAAAGAATGGGGCAGAAATCGACTGCTCAGTAGCCAAGAACCTTCGAAAAAAAAGGACTACCGGACGCGGCGTGCGGACGTAGCTCGGGTCCAATCGCGGACGCCGACTAATAAACCCGGAAGAGACAATAAAGAAGACTGAAAAAAAGGGGGCGGAAGGGAGGACGTCCAGGTGGGGAGGTGGTCACCAGGCGGATCCATGTGGAGGTGGCCAACCAAAAACACGTGAGAAGAGACACCAGGGAAGTTTCCGGAACTGGACGGGGACGGAAGGGGGGAACATGGGGCGAACCAGTGTGCATCACACGTTCTAAACTAAAAATTAAACCTCACCGCCCGTCTTAAGGGCAGAAAAAGGGGGGAAGTTGGCACAAACCGAAAAAGTCTCGTGGAAAAGCCCAAGATTGTTGCGAAAACGAAACGAAAATCAAGGCAAGGGGACAAATGTCGATATGAAAAAGAATCAAAACCCTCGGTATCTGAGAATCGCGAAAAAAGGAAAATTGGAGGAGCAGAGCCGCCGATTATGAATGAAAAACCTTGCTCACATGTCACGAAGGCTCGCAGGCGCTGGAAAAAAGAAGGTCGGGGGGAAAAGGAAGGTGGATGGCAAAAAGCTCTAATCAACAGGAAAAAAAGAGGAAGGAGCAAACCTGGTAGAAACAGGCTATAGGGGCTCCAATAACGAAAAAGCGAGAAAAAGTGGAAATTGAAAGGGGGTAAATTGCCAAGGGAAACCATCACCCGGAAAATAAGTCCGTGCAAAAAAAAGCAACAGGGGAACATAGGAAAGGATTACCCACAAAAATTCTGGAAAAAAGAACTGCGGAAAAAGTCAGAAGAAGGCGCCGCCGTGAAGGGAAGCCAGGTTAAAGGGGGTCTCGCACAGTTCGTGGTTTTGAGAAGACAATGACGATGCGGGGGTGCGAAAAAAAAGTATGGGTCAAGGGTTGGTGTATAGCGAAACGAAGATATAGGTATGCATCAACCGGCAATTAAGCTAATGTAGGTTTCATAGGACAGAGAAAAAAGGTTGAGGAGTGCAAAGGAACAATGTACAAAGGAGACTGGGAATTTGCAGTAAGAATAATCTTAAAAAGTGGCGGCGAGAAAAACAGCGAAAGAGGGTTAATCATGTTCCTCGCGAGGAGTAGCAATGACAAAAGTAGGCGGGAAAAGGGATAAAACTAGAAATCTGACTGACATGTGTACCGAGGGAAAACCCAGGAACGTGGGATAATTAACAAATTGGGCAAAAGGCCTCCTCCAGAGCTCTCCCTGGACGGGGGGGGGGTGTTTAAAAGAAGGAGAAAAAAAAAGGAGAAAGGAGAAATAAAACAACATCCAATTGGAAGCCCATTACCCAGGTTGCGAAATCAAGATAAATATGAAACACCAAGGAATAATGATGCGACAGGAAGAAAATAGAAGACTCCCGAAAAGTAAGTGACAATTAATGGGCAGGGTCCAGGAATGCTTAATCCGCAGGCCCAAATGGGGAATAAGAAACAAAACAAAGGGGGTCAATAACGCAGAAAAGTGTAATCTGAGAAAAAGGGTTAGATGGGGTGAAATGGAGAAAAGACAAGAAAAAAAAAACGTGACGTTGGGGGATGGACTATCATAGGAACGGAGGCGAAAACATCGAGTGCTGAAGAGGGTTTTAAATGACTAACATCAAGTGGGGAATTAATTGGTGAACCTAATAGGCCACCAGGATGTAACAGGGGGTAAGACAGCCTACGTAGGGGGGGCGGGCGGGGGGGGGGAATAGGGAAGGAACGGGATCTTCAATGAAAAAAGGGGTAATAAAGGGAAAGATCCGGAATATTACGATTATTGGCGATTAAAAGAGGAAGAAGTTGGAACGAGCAGGTTGTAGAGGGAAGGGAATTCATAGAGTAACTGAAAACAAGCAGTAAAAGCTTTGATAAGATGGGGCTTAACTTAGCGAAACAAGGTCAAGATTTCAAGAGGGCCAGGGGGGGAGAATCGAAAAGTGCCATGCAATGGGTGAGAAAAAGTTTTTCCACATAAACCCTGAGTAATAAAATCAGCTAAATCAAGGTCCCCGCTTGCAGAGGCAACAACAAAATAAGAAAATTTCAAGGCTGACAAGGAAAGGTTCTGAGGGGCGGGTAAAAGGAAAATTTAACGGCAGGGCGGTTCTGGATGAGAAGCGGGGGAAAAAGCACAGAAGGAACAATCACGGGGGTCATTAAAGGGGAGCGGGGCCTTAAGGGTGGGGGGTCGGGGGTGCAGATAGAATCATAAAGAAAAGGCACCCAGCGTACTGTGAAACCTGGGGGGGGGAGGCGGAGTGAGGGCAGAAATGCGGTAACGCTACATTCGCAGGCGAGAATGCCGTGAAGTTCAGGACGGGGGAGAGAAAGGTGCGGGGGACTAAAGCAAATTGGAAAAGACTTGCTGTAAGCGAGCTATTAGGAAGTCATATGGGAAGGAGGTCTAGGCAAAGGGAAGCGACTGCGCTGCACGAGGAACTGGTCTGAAATGTACATAAAAGGTTTGGAGGCGGGGCGGATAGAGAAACGAAAACGTTCAACATTGGGAACGGCCAGAGAACGGAGGGAGCATTACGTCAGGGACAAAATTAACGTTTGGGTTGGGCTGCAAGCAGGAAGGCGGTTTCACGGGGGAACGGGAACAGCCGAGCAAAACACCGAATATTCATTAATAGAATAAAAAAGACAGGAATCAGATGGAAGCGGAGTTAAAGGCCTATAAGAGCGGTGGCAAAAGCAAAGGAAAAGAACCAAGCACTCAAAAGGAATTGCATGTTGAAGGGGGGGGGTGACCATATCACGGAAGTTGCAGAGAATAGAGGAAGGAGATCATAAAAAAGGGGGGAAGATCAGACAATATAATTGGGATTGCGATCTTAGGTGGGTAAACGGATCAGTGGAGACAACAGGTACATCACAAGGCACAAGGTACAGGGGGGTGGCGAAGAAACAATAAACAACAAGTGAAGAGCTCTAGGCATCAAGTCACAAGATCGACAAATAAAGGGAACATGGGCAACCGAAAGGGCAAAAGTTAAAGGAGGTGTGCCAAGGCAAGCCGTCAAGCTGTAAAAGGGGGACAAATTGTTCACAAAATAACCTGAAGAAAATAGACGCAAGTTAAGTTACACGACGACCGGAAATCAACTGCATGCTAAGGTGTACAAGGCCCGACCGAAAAAGAGTCGGAAAAACACGCATCTGAAATTAAAAGCACTGAAATAAAAAACGGGAAGGTCCGTTGGAAATAAATTCAAAAATCTCCGCAGGCCCACCGGAACAACCTCAGAACATAAGTGACCAAAGAGGAGCCAAAGAAAACAAAGAGTGGATGGACATACCACACAAAACTAACAAAGTGTGGGGGGAAAATCAAGAGCAAGGAAGAGTTATAAGCGGGAGGACACGCAAAAGGGCAATCATGAAGAAAATCACGACAGCTATAGTCAAGTGGAAAAATTCAGAGAAGCGGCTGGAGGGCCGAGCGCGTTTCAGACAAAAAGCCCACAGAGGGGTCGAGAGCGGAAACCATAATTTCTGAAGCAAAATAGCTGAGGGAATAGGACCTGGAAAAGCAAATTCCAATTCACAAAAACATCGGAAAAACTAAACGGGGGAGGTGGCAAAGCTCGCAAAAAATCAAACAATATAAGTGTATTAGGAGCACACTAAAAAAACGCTTGAGGCGCAAAAGTCACTGGGACAGACTGGTCAATTGTTTAGGGAAGCGAACTCGAATGAAACAACGAAAATTGGTAGGGGGGGGGTGAGAGGGAAAAAACGGAATAAGGAGGACTAGAATGACTCGGCAAAGGGAGTTGCCGCAGACAGGATTCTTTGGGGGGAGACAACAACAATCGAAAGACGGGAAAAGAGGAACAAGAAATCCGGCAGGATAACCAAGATGCACGCCAACCAGACTATCTAGCAGGATCAGGGTTTCGGATGGAGTCCAATTCAGAGAACGGGAAGGGTGAGACAAACCATCATA
>Ga0179593_1683178_pt1 | contig 19602 bp, 19 predicted proteins | sample CZODoug2_1_08_16_FD_185931 | JGI IMG/M metagenome (GOLD analysis project Ga0179593, IMG submission 185931) | Vadose zone soil fungal communities from Angelo Coast Range Reserve, California, USA - CZODoug2_1_08_16fungal (PacBio error correction) | ecosystem: Environmental > Terrestrial > Soil >...
CTGTGGGAAAGTGTCAGAAAAAAACCTTTCCTGAAGGGTTCTTTGCTCGATTGCTCAAGCTGTCCGCTATGGTTGGGGGACTAGACTGACCGAGATAAATAAAATTTCAAGCGTAGGAACGTCAAAAAAAAGAACGAAATCTGTTCGACCCTTCTTAGCGAGTGCAGCAAAAAATTACTAGGGAGAGGGTCAGGATCAGCGATCAAACCTTCAAGTATCTGTCATTATTACGGCAACTAAAGGTCGGGCTTTGGCGGGCTGGTCGCGCGAGAGTTCACTCAGCAAAACGACAAGAGGGAAGCACGCGCTCTTAAGACGTCAAAGTGCAAAATGTCGGTAGGGAAAAAAGGAGATACTAGGGCCATCTAGGATGGAGCTCAAACCAAAAAAGTCTCGGATGAGGTACGATCCGAGGGGGTGTTCCTGAGGGGTAGGAAAAGCGCAGTCGCGCTGCGTGGCGGATTGCTCTGCAATACCGCTAAGGGATTGAGGAAGGTCAAAGCCAGTGGGGGTAAAGGAAAACTGTAAACGGCCCAGTGGAGGGCAGAACCATAACTGTGGTCGATAAATCAGGAAGCACAAAGAGGGGAAGGCAAAGGGACATCACAACCTATAATGCACTGAGCGCGAAAGACAGCGAGATTGGGCAAAGCGTGTTGACCTATGACAGAAAATATGCGCCAAGCAACAGAATGACTTGGTGTCAAAGATCAGAGAGACAAAAAAAGAGGATGGTAGGAAAAAGAGAGGGGGGAGAGTTTGGTAGACAGCAAGTGCGGGCGCAGTGATCGGAAGTGGGGAGCTTGGATGGGGGAAATTAAACGCAGGGGCCAAGGAATCATCGGCTCACAAAGCACTCAGGCAAAAGGGACTTTGGAGGGGCGACTACGGCTGCTGGCGTTGATCCTGGGAGATCGACAACCAGAGGGTGAAGACGAACGGGCCAAAACGGGAGAGGGGGGGCCTTCGCTGTAGGGCCAGAAGGATGGGAAAAACAAAAAACGGGGTCGGTAAACAATCCTCCAGGAGGCCCTTTTGTCTATCCGGGTAAAATTCCAAAAAATAAAAAGGTTCTGCGCAAAAAGACCAGAGGCTGGGGGTTGGTGTTGCAGAGAGCCCCAACCTGGAACTACCCTTACAAAAAGGGGGGGAGAAAAAACGTTGCCCGGAGGGTGGCGCGAAACGCGAGCGGCTGCCGGGAGTTCTTAGTAGGGGGATACCGAGGAAAAGAAAAACTAAACTCAACTGACCAAAACAGCGCAGACTTTTACTGCGCAAGTGGAAGGGGGCCGGTTATGCCAACACGCACCTGCATAGCGAAAAGGGAGACTCTGTCGGGGTCGCCGGCGCGTCAGGTCCAAAGAGACTGTTCGGCAAAGGGAAAGACGGAGTAATAATGATCTCCGAGGAAATGACGACACTGAAGGACTTGAAAGCAGCGAAACTTGAACTCTCATAAGGGAGCTTACCATCATTAGAGGGAGATCTCGGGTTTTGCGGTCCGGGTTTAAGGCCCCAAGACAAAGGGACTTGTTGGAGGGGCGGAGAAGCAACCACCGAACGTGACAGACACGAACTTAAGTATCTCGTTCCAAGTCTTCCGCACCGACAAAACGAGCATCTGCTTCAACGTAGGAAGGGGCGAGGGGTGGGTTGTGTGGGGTGGGGGGTGTCGAAGAAAAAGAAGAGGGTTGCGGCGAACGGGCTTGATGAGGTGCTCTGCGCCGCGTCAGGGGACATCAGGTTGCACCGAAAACATGCCATCGAGCGAAAAAGGTTAGGAAACGCAAAACCAATCCGAGGGGCCGAACGGGGGGGGATCACCGTTGTCGAACGCAAGGGCGGCAAAAAAAAAGACTTAACAAGGCGGGGGAAGAGGAAACCATCCTGGGAAAACGCGACCGAAGATCCGCAGCCGCAAAAGTGCCGGGCGCATCTCCTTGCAGAGAAAAAGGCCGCCCCAAAAAGGGCTCTGATAAGGGAGGCAAGGAGAAGGTATCGCTTGCAGCTGGGGGTAATGAAGATCTCCGATGGGGCAGGACTTGGAACTTGCTTCGTGCAAAAAGATGGAGCACTTGTGCAAACCATTTGCAAAAAAAAATGGAAGCGATGCTGGGCTCTCACTGCGGTGGCACATGCGAAACTCTCCGAATGGAAGCGGAAAACGTCGTGTAGCCGAGACAACGTGGAGAGGAGGAGTACGGGGAACAGACCGTTTCAGAAAAGGATTTTCGAGCTGGTAACGGGAGGAAGAGGCACTTGCCGATCGAGCCGCCATAGACCGTTCTGGAAGATCCCGACGGGGCGTGCAGGTCAGTCTAGGGAGCCCCGCCAGCAGCTCTAGGAAACACAAACAACTGAGGGGAAAGAGGAGAGTACGACCGGATGCTAGAGAAGGGTGCCGCAGCAAAGCGCTCCAGAATGAAAATGAAAAACCAAAAAAAAAAAAACCAAACAAAAATAAAAGAACCACACCCCCATTACAAAAAAAAAAAAAAAAAAAAAAAAAAAACAAAACAAAACACCAACAAAGAGAGAAAAAAAAAAAAACCCCTCAACACAACCGCGCAAAAACACAAGAAACAATAAGACAAAAAAACCCACAAAACCCAGAAACCCCCCATAAAAAAACAACAACCCAACAAAAAAAAACCAGCTACCCCAAAAATTACCCACGCCCTTCCTCCCTTTAACAAACTGAAAATATTGAACACCCGGGTGAAGAACTCACTTGCTACGTGCCGACTCCACGGTCAGTCACACTAACGATCTGCTGAAGCATCGAGGTGCGCTTCGGGTGAAGTCAGAGCCGCGTGAAGAGGGCGGCCCGGCGATTCGCGAAAAGGAAGGTAGCGGCCAATCTATCTCCAGGAAGGCCCAAAAAAACTCGGAATCTCTGCTACGGTGACTGCCGAACAAGATCGAAAAGAAGGCCAAGACGTGGAGGTTTAACAGAAGGGTACATCAAGAAAAGCGCCTCGGGAGGCGAGGGGATCTCAGGGGGGGTAAATGGTCACCATTAGGGGCGCGGCCAGAGTCGTCATATCTTCGCAGCGAAAGCCGTGCTTCCATAAAGAAACACTGGTGAGAAATGGGGCGACCAAAGCGAATATGACTCGAATGAAAGAGAGGTTCTTTTGAACCAACCTGATAGAAGGAAAACACGAAAAATGGCCGCCGGGGGAGAAAATTAAGAAAATCCTAGCAATCCATCTAGTCCCCGAACCCTAACAGTTAATAAGGGGGGAAAAGGAGGATGCTGAGCTGCCCGGGAAAGTAGCTGGGGGGCCAAACTGGATAGGATCAAGGTCAAGTGTCGTGTATTCCTACACGGTGAGTAAGGCACAAACAGAAGCCCTTCACAACTACGGGGAGAGAGTTGCCTTCTCTGATACTGGCCCACCCTCGAGCGCCACACTCTGATTCTATCCGCTTTTAAAACAACGCCGAGAGGTTAAGTGTTCGGAGAGTGGAAAAATGCGTTCAACGAGTGATGACCGACCGTCTTACGCGTAGTGACAACCGTCGCCAAAACTCGAGTGATCGACGCATGGGCCGACGACATCCAGCGCGGTAGGGGAACTGGAAGGGCAGATCGGGAAATCAAACAACGCTAACTCGCAAGTAGTCGATGGCGCGAGGCGGGTGAGAGGGAAGTCGTGCGCGCTGGAAAGGATAAGAAAACACTACGAACATGGCTTGGGGCCACGCGGCGCGAAAATGCGCGAAAAACCTGTTCTTCCACCAGAGGTCGCCCAGTTTTTAATATGGTTGATCGAACTACCGCGCTGCGATTGCTTGCGAAATCGATGGGGGTGCCGCAGTTGGAGAACTGCGGGGAAAGCATCGAGGTGGCGGGCGGGGGTCCAAAGCGCTCAATCACGTCTGCTTCAAGAACAAAATTGGAAAAAGGCGATAATCCGGAAGCCCGTACAGACACCAGAAGAGTGGTTGGGGGGGGGGGAGATCTCAGAGCATAGCAGAAAGGTCCCTGGGGGGGAATCAGCTGGGGCCATTGAACTCTCAGAAGCTGCTTCAGCACTCCCGTGGTCAAATTTTTAAGTGCAGAGCAGAGGGCATATGCGCTCCCATACAGACGGGGGAATTGGAATGTATTCAACTCAGAACGATCTACCACAAAACAACGTATCTTTGAAACTCTCGAGAAATCAGCGTTGGGAAGGCAACCCCAGCGCTTGCGCAGGCGCTGCATTGAATTCACTCCCACGAAACAGGTGGCACAATCAAAACATGCTGCACGCGAGCATACTGCCTCGGTGAGTGTCCTCCTCCTGTGCGGGGGCTTGCGACGCCTCGGAGATGAAAAACACCAGACGCTGGTCCAGATATCGCCGCGCGGGGGGGGGGACACTTCCAAGGGGAGCAAGAAATCGACACATCGGAAGGATTGGAGAGAAAAGCCGCAAGCAGACGGGGCATTTGAAAAAATGGAACAAAATCTAGTATCGAAAAACTCCAGGCGAGGAGGGGGTTTTGGGAAGGGCTACCAATCGCAAAAAGACACTTCGCGCCCGACCTGGCAGCAGGACAGGGGGCCAGCTAAGATAAAGAGACGGCCACGGGAGTCGGGCTTATTCAGACAGCAGGCCGTATACATCCGAGGGAGGCCAGTTGCGCGACTCTTGCAAGTCATTAAAATGGGCGGGCCGACGCGAAGTGGGACCGCGGGAATACCGAAGGGGGCTGTCGCTGCCTCGGGGAAGCGAACCGACTGAGCATCAAAAGCGGGGATGTGGTGGTTTTGTTCTTAGAGGTAACGAACGCGGAAGTAGTCGGGCTCTCAGGTGAGAAACGCGAACACTGAACGGAAGGAAGACGAAAACTGCATCGGAGAAAGGGAGTTTGAAAAGCGGGGATTCGACAGAATGTGTTGGTCAGGAGCGTACCTTGTCGAGAGACGTGAGCGCCCTCACGCCCAGCTTGGGGGGCAACAGGTGCAGGGGTGTGTTCGGGAAACCACCTCCGGTTCCAGCAAGGACAGCACTTGAAACAGCCACAAAAGAGATACAGCACATGTCAAAAAGGGGGCAAAGAGATCCACTTTCGACTGTGAAGCCGGGTTCAGGGGAAGTCGATGAGTGCGAGAATCGTTGCGAATTTGTAGGAGGGCATTCCCTGATCAACGGACCGCAGTTTTGTCACTCAAAAATGGCATCGACCGGACAACGCAGGTACACAAGAAGGATTTTCCGCCTTATAAACGGGGGGTCAGACCTAGAAAAGTCGCCCGCACGGAACCAAGCGACGTGTAATTATCGGAAGACATCCGGATTGGTGGAAAATCGACCTATAACATCATCGCGAAATTGCTCGCACTAGGGGGAAGAAGGAAAGTAAACTCAAGCAACAACGCGGGGTCCTTTCGTGACATGTTAGGCAGGCGCGCCTGGGCCTCCTTTCAGGGTTTTTTTATCTTAGGGAAAAAAGAAAATTCTTCCTGGGAAAATTATTCAAGGCGAATCGAGCCCGGTATGCCACTTTGCGAGTGGGCATCGGCGGAATATCAAGTATGCCGCGCACCCGATACCTGTGGTAGCCGAGCACAAGTACGGCCTTAGGGTGCGGGGAAATCAAAAGGGGAGGGAAGGCCGTTTTCACGTGGCTTCCAAGGAGACCGCCAGGTTATTTCATTATCGACAGGGGGCGTCGTCGATCAGGGAGCGCCGGAGTCTAAACACAAAAGAAGGGAGGAAAAGTAAGAGGAGCCGGAAAAAGCTCGCAAAGGGGACAACGAATTGATCAAAAAGGCGCAAGAGGGGACATTCTCCGGACTAAACTAAGGAAAGACGGTAACCGTAATAATGCACTGCCGTTTGAGCATGGAAACTGAGGTAATCCGTCGTCAAATGAGAATGGAGAAACAGTTAAACAAGCAGGCATCTGTATTTAGCTTATATTCTTCTAATCGCATGCATGGGAAAAGGGCGAATCCATGCGATTGAAATTGGTCGGTCGGGCCCCGCGCTATCTTGAATCGACCCAACACGCGAGCATGGGAAAGAGAAATCCGCTGCCAAAATGTGCAGCCGGTGTTTTCTTCATGGACTCCGGAGGGGGCAGACATCAATATCGAAAAAACACTGGCGCAAGCAGCTAAAAATTGGTTCAAAAAAAGAAGGGGGATACGTGCAAAGGGTCGTAGGATGAGGGTGCGAGCCGGTAGCCTGGGAGGTACACAAAAGGGTGGTCCACAATCTTCACACCGGATCTGGGCGCACCGAGTCAGTCATCTCGAAAAATGAAATCATTTTAAAAAGAAAATCGGGGGTCCAACTTCAAGCAGGCCGCTTCACATTACAGGAAATCACTGGCCAATTCTCTTTTGGAAAAACGCTACTCCCTTCGAAAGTTAGAACGGTATAGCGAATCATGAACTGCCAGGCCTTCTTTCCTCTTCATATTTTTTCTCATAGAAAGACCGTCATGTATCTGCCTGTCCCTTGGTGAGGAACTACCAACCAAAACTCCTTGTGGCAACCCCTCCCCTAAGAAAGACACTTCAATAGGTTGGGGGACATCGTCAGACCGACCCGAACGTACATCTCCGAGGGAAAGATCCCCCTCTTCAAGGACACGATGGAAGGGGGAAGGGGGAATTCTGCGTTTCCTACGTATTTCAGGCGTCAGAGGGAGCGAAATCGCCGACGGGGACTAGAGATAAAGAAAGCTCGTACCGAGGTCGCCGCAAAAAAAAAACTGGACGTGCTAGCTACGCGAAGGAGGAGCAACAAGGGGAATTGGACGCCGACAACGGAGGTAAGGCAGGGGGGACTGTGCCGGAGGGCGGCATCAAAAGAATGACGCGTCGAGGGACGCGCAATGGCGCCGGGTGCTCTGCGGGGCGCGATGTAAAGAGCCAAAAAAAAAAAAAACCCAGAGCCGCATCCGCGGCTCTTCGAGACAAAAAACCGCGCCAGCGGGAGACGTGCGCGAAAAAACAGGTGCGTTTGTGGGAGCTCGCCAAACCAAAAAAAAGTGCGGCGCGCGGGACGAGCTCATAGGGGTCCAGGGGGAAGGGGGCATTTGGCGGCGCTGGGGAAACGACAGTTGGAGGTGGGGGACCCTACAAGCTCGCGTGGCATCTGTCCCCTGGTCAAGAAAAACAGATAGATCAGGAAGGGGAACGTCGCAGAAAGCGGGTCAGCAAGGGCACCAAGGCGTAGGTAAAACTAATCAAACAACCCTGAATAACGCGCTATCATCGAAAAAAAATATTAGGCATAAAGGAGGTGCCGAGGTCCAGCAAGCGCACCTACAACCCCTATTGCTGGGAAGGTTCCCCACAAACTCCTCTAACAAAAAAACAACGGAGAGAGAAAAAATCTTAGGAAACACTGCTGGGGGCTCAGATCATATTCGCTAAGGCATGGCTACATCAGGTCCGGGGAGAGGGGCTGCAGAACGCTGCATTAACTGGCAAAAGGGTATGTCATGCCTTTGGAGGGCTCCGCAATGTCTCAGCTTAAAGGGGGATTGGATAGGCCAAAAGGAAGAGTCAAGCGAGGGAACTGGAAAGGGACATGAGGGGGAAACCAGCGAGCTTGGCACGAGCATAAAAAACTCCAAATCTATTCGGCGATTGCGCGGGTGGTTAAGAGCCCCACAACTGAAAGGAAAAAAAGGATTGAATCTGACGAGGTGTTTGGTCTCACACACGCAACGGGCGAACGTCGGACTGCTCGCCCCTAACTTGAGCAGGGAGTCCTATATCTGCATGGAGGAAAGAAGTTATTTCTGCGGGCTTGGTCAATTGAAAACAGACAAAGAAAGGAACCGTAAAGGAAAACCAGTGGGAAAAGGGAAAGCCTTGCAAGTTCTTAAGGGAAAGGGAAGCCTCTCTCACCGTCCCAGCACACCGTAGCGAGCGGGCTATGTCATCTTTAAACTGGTCGAGCAAAAGGTCTAGTGGGAATGTGAATTTCAGGACTCGCGGGATAGGAGCGGCTAAACCACCCCAGAACGTCCTCAAATCGTATATAGGCGGAAAAAGGAAAAAACTCATCTGAAACGCACTCGCATGGTAAAAAGAGAAGCAAGAGAGAGGGTGGGTCTAGGGGGGAACGGAAAGGGGAAAAGGGCTTAGCAGCCCGCCAAAGCCAAGAAGGAGTTTTGGCACTGGGGGTCAAAGGGGGAAACGACAAATCTGGGGCAAGGCAGAGGAAAGGGGAGCCTTTAACCACTGTCCCCCCAACCTAGGCGCCAAAGAAAAGATTCCGAGGGAAAAACTTCGAAAAACTGTCGCGGGAAATCGATGAGGGGGCGGGAAAAAGATCGATTGAAGGGGGGGGGGCTGTGCTGGTCAAATGGGACAGGAAGGACAGGGGGGCAACTCCGGATTCGAAAGCGGGAGAATAAGGGCGCGGATCAAAGGGGGAGAATGGTGATCAAGGGGTGTGGACCGACGCAATGAGCCCTTGAGCGGCAGCGAGCGCCTGGAAAAAGAAGCTTAAGGATGAATCCTGATTGGCCTTTAAAAGAGAACACTGAATAAACGCGTAGAAAATGTGACGACTCACCGGATACAACAAAAAGATGGAATTCAGGGTATCAGGAAAGAGAGACTTATGCAAAAAGCTTGCGCCGTGGGTGGAGAAGGGGGGCGCCAAAGTTCTGGGCGAGTGGAGGCAAGGGGTAAAAAAAACGTTCACAGGAGATAAGGGCTAGAAGATCAAACGGTGCGCCTAAGAAGAAGGAGCAGTGCCTAAGAGTGGGGTAGAGAAGAAGGACACGAGTTAAAACGGCAAAAAGCCAAGTAGGGGGGGGGAAAGCGGGTTCACTCGTTCGTCAACGGCTAAAGGGCCAGGGTACCAGGAGTCTCTAGCGGGACGGGACACGCAGGAATCTTCAGACAAAGGATGCTCAGAGAGATCACAAATATAGATGAAACGAGAGTCACTGTCAGAAGCGCGAAAGAATGTCATGGGACCCGCCAGAAAAAAAAGATCATGAGAGGCGAAAAGGTGAGGGGACGGAAGGCCGGCCAAGTAAACAAAAAAAGGGGGACCAGGTTTAAAAGCAGGGGGTATCAAGTCAACGTTAAGACGGGAAAGGGTACACTAGGAAACGTGCTGGTATCAACAAGGCTGACGCAGACGGGGAGGGGGGGGGTTAAATCCCGAGGTAGAGGACCAGCATAGCTCCTATGAAAGGTGGAATCAAACAGGGCAAGGTGAGCAACGGGTTCGGCAAGCAGTAAATAATCCGAGGCATCTGACCACACCCCAACACAAATCAAGTAAGAAAGAGAAGGCGGAAATGAGGGGTGGGTAGGAGGTACAAACGATGATTACGGAAAAGAAAGGATTAGAAACTTGCAACATTTGCTCGATTAGGGGGGTCATGTGGGGGAATAAGGGATGGGGCAAGTTTAAAAAGATGTCCGTTCCCCATTGTCCCCTTTTAGCGCAAAAGTGGGAGGGTCGCGTAAAAAAGGTGATCCAAGCTCCCCACGTATCGTAGAAGGGTCATTCAAAAAAGTATCGGGCAGAAATTAGAAGGGAAAGAGGTATGCTCCTTTCGGAATACAGGACAGGGAGACGCCAGCATAGACAAAAGATAGACCATCCATCCACATCTGGAACCGCACATCAAAAAGGGAGGAGGACGGAAAATCTGCCTTCATCTACCTCTTGTTTCGGGCTAGGTGGGGTGGTGTGGAAGTAGGAAAGGTGTTCATTGGGCGGGTCGATGATGAAACGTTCGTGGTACCGGGCAAGAACCGACCAAAGTTCAAATAATGTCGCGACTTTTGCCGGGGGTGAAAGGGGGGCAGAGAAAAGTTCAGCGAAGAAGATCTACCTAACCCTCGACAAGGTACGGGGTAACCTCACCAATCTTCGTTTCGAACTTCTCTTCAGGGCTGGTACTGTAAGAGAGCAGAGTTGCTGGTAACTGACCGCGGATCCCAGTGCGTAGGTCCCCTCAGGAGAACCACAACAGATCAGGAAATTGATCTACGGCGGCGTCAAAAAGGGAGGAAACAGCGGGGGCGAAGAAAGGCGCTAGGTGAGAGAAAAAAAACCCATTACTTGCTAAATAGGAGAGCAAAGGGGGCGAGGAGGGTCATCGAGGGGGGGAGTCTACGAAGAGGCACAGAAAAGCGTCCGCTCCAAACCTCGGTGACGGGCGTAACGTCTCAAGAAAAAAAACTGGAAGGGATACACGTTAGGCCACCAAAAGAGCCAGAAATTGCGATTGGAGCAAAACAAAAAGACAAAAGGATAGGAAAGCCCGGCGGTTAATGAAGGGGGCAGGGAACGATCAAGTCTGGAGGAGTTTGGGAGGGGGGGGTGCCTAGAAAGAACAGCGCCTGTGTCGATCTTAGATAAGTGTCACAGCCAGAAGACCGAAAGGGCGGAGGAAAGGTAAAAAAAAGAGGCTGGGGTGCTAGCTAAGATACAAATCAGGAGGGAGGGGGCCCACGCTTAACTTCAGTCGCGCGCGTTGAGCAATTTAGGAGGTTTTGTGTTGTGGGGCCTGATGAAATAAAGACATAGCCAATAAGGCGTCCTGAATCAAAAACAAGATGCTTTCGTCAAAAGGGAAGAGCAGATCAAACAAGAGAGTAGGGAAATAGTCTATCGTAGCAAGCATTAGCGGGGAGCAGGGGAAATAATTGAAAGATTCATAAAGAAACGGAAGGTGAACAATAGGCTCAGATGATGCGAGCGCCAGCAGGCAAAGGGGAAGGCGAACGAATTATCGGCTCTGAGATCGTACACAGTAGTACTTGCCGAAAGGGGGCGCGCCACTAAACGGGGGGCGAGATTCTCAGGGGGGAAGTCGCGCTGATTTGGGGAAAACCTCCAAACAGGGTCCAATAGAACAACCTTCGTTACGGAAAGAAACAAAGATTCCAGTTACAAAAGAGAGTGCGCCCATTCGGAGCGCGGTGGGGTGGTATGGGTACTAAAAAGACCCACCTCGTCAACGGGCGGATGACCTCCGATGGGTGACTATCCCAAGGGGGGAGCCGGAAAGGTTTGCCGAAGAGAGGCTATTCTGTCACGGATATGATGTACTGGATTAAAGATTAATAATAACCAGCGCCTCAGGATACCGTCGCTCTAGTGTCGAAGGGATGCTTCAATGTTTCTGCCGTTTTCTCCACAAAAGGGGGTTCCTAAAGAACTGGGGGGAACGGGGGGGGAATAGAGTACTAGGGGGTTTTTCAGGGGAGATTCGATAATCGCCGTTTGTGCTTCGGTGAAATGACTCGGATATATGAGACGAAGGCACAACGATGCTGGGGAAGGATTACGCCCTTGGTACGCAGCAAACTTGCCAAAGGGGAAAACAGAGGACATTCCTATGAGCTCAGAGAGAGGCATGTTCTATCTTGTAGAACCAAAGCAAGGGAAACATAAAGGTTGGGGAAACTGAGGGGAGGGGGGATAGTCTCACTCCCCGCGTAGCAGAAAACAGGGCAATGGGGGATAAAGAGAGGTAGAACCCCAGAAAACTGACAAGCGCTCCGAACATGGACAAACGGAATCACGTCTAAAAGCTGCAAATTCGACTCTTGTCAGAGAGGATGGGGCTCTCTATGTTATTGGTGGGGGAATAGAAGTAACGCTGACGGACAGAAGAGGGGGTTAACAACTCAGAGAAAGTCTTTCATCGATCATAAATTTGTATGGTTTGGTTTGGGGTCAAAAAAGAAGTTGTTTGTAAAAAGTGTGGGAAACGGGGGGGGGGGGAGGAACGACAAAGGTCTAAACCGGAACCCTGGCGACTCTTTAACCTGACCGCGGAATGAGAAGGGAAAAAATTGAAGGGGAAAAGTAAAAAGGAATAAAAAAAATAAGAGCCCCAAATGTTCCGGCGCGAAGAGCAAGGGCGGACTAAACTCGGGAAAAGCCCCAAACGGCTTGGCCTTGCGAGAAGTAATTGAGGCAAGATCACTGCCTGGGATGGACTCTGAGGGGGTGGGGGGGCGCAATGATCCATAGATGATTAGGACGGAAATCGTCGTTTGGGGGGGTGGTCACGGGGGGGGGGGGGGGGGGGGAGCACGTTCTGGGAAAAAAAAATGAAACGGAGATTCGCACGGAGAAAATCGGCGACAGATATCGGGGGGGGGGCAGAGGAAAAGGTCGTTTGTAAGAAGCAAAAGGGGTCGAATAGGCGTACGTCAATAGACGTGGGGTTGCCCGGGAAAGCAAACGAGGTAATCCTGGGAAAAAAAAAAAAAAAAGGCTGAGTCTTCAAAAAGTGGGGAAGGAGAGAGCGCGCCAGTTCCCTGATCAGTATCGAGCGTGAAGGGGATAAAAAGGAAAAAGGTAGGGGGAGACGTCACGCCTTTGCAGCAGATGATCGGACCCACAACAACGGAGGTTAGAAAAGGAAGACAGTGCCCGAAAAACTAACAGAACAGTACCAGAAAAAAGAGGGGGAAGATCCAGACAGTGGGAGGAAAAGGGGGCGAGGGGGAGCGCTTCCAATTGCACTGAGAGGGGGACAGGGAATGCGGGAAACAACTACAGTTGTGGAGAAAGAAAAGTTGTCACTCCGGGCCGGACAAAGATTAAAAAAACGTGCTCGGCTGAGGGGGGGGGGGGGGGGGGGTTGGGGGGGGGGGGGGGGGGGGGGGGGGGGGGGGGTTGGTGTGGGGTGGGGGGGGGGGGGGGGGGGGGCGACCTTCAAGATGCAGGCGACAGCAGCGGGTGGCGGAAATATTCGAAAAACAAAATACAGCCGGGAAGGGCGCAGCCAAGGGAGCAAAATTCAACCGACGAAGTATGTACAAGGAAGCAGGTCAGAGAAAGGATAGCAAAAAAAAAAACAACAGCCAAGATTACGCCGCCGGGGAAGGGGGAAAGGCCAAAGAATTCAAGTGTGGGCAATGGTAGAGGGTAGGAAGAATTGATGAAAGGAAGAAACATAGGGGGAAGACTCTAGTCGGGTGGGTAAGGGGGGGAGGGCAGTGTCGTTGGGGGGTAACAAATGCAAAAGATGTTTCTTCCTCGCAAAACGTCAATATCGGTGGTGGAAGAAAAAATAGCAAGGTCTTATAAGAAAAAACTATCCACCTGCGCCCCCAAATACCGGGACGGGGGGTTTCAAAGCGGTCCGAAATTCATTGCTAGCATTTGCGGAGTGTGCCAACCGGAGCTGGAAACGCAACGGGAAAGGGAAGAAGAGCCATTCATAAAAGAAGTATCGGGAACGAAATCCCATCTATGCGACCCGCAAAAGGGGGGGATTGAAATATGTAAAAGGGAAAGGTGAAAGTTCGGGAGAGCTTGCCAGTGGTGGAAAAAGACAAGTCCAGCGGGTCTTCAGTGAACAGCGGGGGGGGGATGCCCGGGACATCAAGGGAAGGTGGGGGGCAACCTGAGCCGTCGGGGGTTGTCCGGAGGAAGCCACTTGATATAACAATTGCAAGCGAAACATCGTCAAGGCCTCTCTACGAATTTTCCAAAAACAGAGGCGAGTGCAGGTGACGGGGGGGCGGGGGAAAGAGTAACGGGAGAGAATCGCTTTGCTGACGGGAAGCGAACCCGACTCTGCAGCCAGGAAAAGGGGCACCACTAGTGGCAGAGGAATGTTTCAACTAGATGCAGAGGTCCTCGCTCCGCGGAGGACTTGCCGGGGAGAGGACACTCAAGAAAGGGAAAAAAGAAGGTACGAAAGGAACGTTCGGAAGAAAGTAGAAAAGAGGGTGCGCGATGTCTGCCGGGACAATCACGCCGAAAAGACAATCGAGGAAGAGAGTCGCTGAAGACACCTCCTTCGCACGGGATGGTCGGACCGCTGCGAAGGTCACCCTCGGGGGGGGGGGGGGGAGCGCCAAAGGAAGGACGCCAAGGGGGAATTGCGCGACCTCTCGTGGTCCTTACTTACGGCGGGAACAATAGGGTGAGGACTCCTTAGGAAATTGTCAAGGGAAGGGGAGAGGATGGGGTCGATACCTGCGCCTCAGAAAATGGCAAAGACCAGCGCTGAACTCTCTGGCCAGGACCCAAAAAGGGGTGTTCATCCTAAAAATCAAGGGGGAGAAGGGGGCAAATTAACATCACACGGAACTTGGCGCCGGCGTTCAAACTGTCTAATGGGGAAGGTGAAAAGGAGTGTGGGCTATGGAATTAAAAGCAGGGGCAAAATGCGGTCTTCGCCACCGATTGATTGTTCTGAGGTCCTCTGAAGGGATCGAGCAAAAAAAAGTTAGTAGAGAGAGAAATACGCGGTGAATTACAAGCAATTGGCGGAGAAATATTGGGACGCTCAAAGAGGACTGCACACGAAGTTGCCGAAAGCGCCATCTGCGAGGCCAGGGGAACGTTTCAGAGGGAGGAAGTGCCTTTAGGGGAGAGGAGAGCTGAGATCGCAACCACTTCTGGGGGGGAGGGGGAAAAAGGGACACGTCGCCGCGCTGGCTCTGGCAGGCAGAGAGACCACAGCGGAATTAGCAAATCCCTCAAAAGAAAGGTTGAAAGAGAACAAAGGAAATTCACTCTAGGGAAGGCGCCAAGTCCACGAAGGTTTGGCGAGGAAAATCGAAGTTGAAAGAAAACCCTTGAGAGCCGTCCACAAACAGAGGAGGAAGGCAGAACAGTTGGCGCGAATACTCGCGGAGGGGGGTCGAGGGGGCTAGTCGGCAGAGTAAACCAGAACGCGCAGAAGCTATGAGGGAAAGTAGGCGACCGGTTGATCCGCAAACACGAGAAAACCGTGCCGCTCTACCCGAGGCGTCGATTATCATAAGGATAAGCCGGAGAAGAAGAAAAGCTAGGGGGGTTGTAGGAACGCGTGTACTATCTAACCTTGGGAGGGGAAAAAAGGGGCGCAGACAGAGCAAGGATGCAGAAAAAGAAATACGCAGGCGGTTTAATACTGGGATAAGGGAAAAGGGTGGCGCCGTAGTGGAAATGTTGGCATCTTGATATCCCCTAATGAAAAAGAAAAATAGTTGGGGCGGCGTGAATGGGAGTACGATCACCGCATCGTTTTTAGCAGAGAGGGAGCACGTGAACTGAATAAGCGGTCCACAGCCAAGAGGGGAACAGCCGGCAGGTCCTGTGCCGCAAGCTCCGATCAACTTAGTCACTGTCTCAGGGGGGGGAAGGAAGCGTGGATTGGCGCGATCTCGTGCGATGGGGCGGGGAAATTCGGAAGAATGGGCAAAAGGCCAAAGACCGACATGTAAAATTCCAGAAGCATTAAATAAAATGGGATGAAACGCGTCGGGCCGGGGGTGGGGGGAATGGTGGGAACATTTGTCACACAGAACGGGCCAGGGGGGGGACCGCTACGGGAGTTGCGGAGTGGAAGATGAGCATCATTTTCCTGGAAAAAGCGACGAGTCAATCGATACATATGGTGGGGCGATATCCTGGAAGTACGAAGATACTGGAAAACTACGTCCCAACTGAAAAGAAGTAAGGGGAGATTCGGCAGAGGGGGAAACCGGGAGGCCAAGGGTTAAAGAGTTTGGACTATGAAAAGGGGGAGGAAAAAAGCACATACTTATGCTGGCTAATCGGAACGGGGGATGCCCCTTACAATTCAGCGAAAACTCAATCCCCCCTCGGAAAGAAAACATCGATGCCGGATTGCAAACGCCGGGGGGAGTGGTGCCGAGCACAGGGTAGAGGGCGGCGGCCCGTGAGTACAACGGTCCAAGTGATCAAAGGGCATTCCGGTTGCGTTCTTACTGCAAAAGGGGGATATATAGCAAGAGCCGGTTCGTTCCTGGGAGCTGATCGCGCGGGGTGATGAAAGTGTCAAAAAGAGGAAGTAGCCGGACGCCGGGAGACAGCAATCTCTTCAACAAAACAAGAGGAGATATGGTATGGGATTTCAAGAACGTACTGGATAAAAATCAGGGGTGACCATCAAAAAAACGCAACCAGAGATCCCTGTCAGGCTACAGCGGATCCCACGAACGTAAAAGGGGGTCGAACTTAATAAAGAAAAGGACTGGAAAAACATTATCCTGAAAGGGACTCCGTGCCGTACGGGGGGTTAAAACTGCAAAGGGCTTCCTGCGAATGGGGGTAAATTTCAAAAGGGTATATGAAGCCGCAATCGCAGCAAGTTGAAAAAAAGGGCGAATAAAATTTTCGAACCGAAGAATTGGCTTGGGGGGGGCCACCGAAAATGAGAGAAGAAGAAGGAATCTCAACCAACTCATCGATGACAGAAAGAATGCGAACTGATCAAAAGGCAAAGTCCTTTTTGGGGATACTATCTCGTAAAATCAAGACATGCAAAAAGGAATGGTCGAGGGGGTATAAATCGGTGGCCAGGCCAAGAGTGTTCGGGGGGGGTGGTGGTCCAGCATTTTTCAATAGGGGGGGGAAAACGTGGTCCTCTCCATTTTCAGTGCCTGGCGACGCCGTAACACTTCCACCCAAAGATGTTCGAAAAGGAGTGAAGAAATTTCCTGCTCAGATAATGGGCGGAGGACCAACCATCGACTCCGTGAGGAATAGTGAAAATATCTCAAGAGAAGAGATGAGACAATCCATCTATCACAAACTCCGAAACAGGAATTTAAAAAGATCCAGGACCAGCTGCTGCCTACCTGCGCTGAAGCGTCGTGAATCTTGTGGGCGATTTCATTATCGTTAGCTGCAGTCTGATAAAAAACGGGCTCCAGACCCAGAGAAACTACTTCTCCTTGGGTCAACACTCAGTATAGAGGGAACAGGTATCACTAGCTGCCCAAAACTACCACTCTCTACGCTTCAACCGACATGCTTCAGTTTTCTGAAGGCTTAATTGCGGAAGCTGCTTGGACGCTGGTGGAAAGTCTGGGAAGGTCGGAACACTTTCCTCTATTCCCGTAAGCCAACCCCGTCGAGGGGCGTGAGAAAAACGGAAGAACGAGGCAGGCAGCGAGCCTACGCTTACGCCCGCGGTGGGCGACAGTGGCGGGAAACTGGACCTCGAAGGGAGGCGGAAATATAGAGGATCATTCGCTCTGGCTGGGTCAAAACAGGGCGCTTTCCTAAGGACATGCAGAAAGACCTAAAAACCTAAGAGAACAACCAAATTGCACCATGAAAGCGCGCTTGCCAACTTCTGCGCCAGCGTCGGGGAAAAAAAGACCGGGGGAGCGCGAGGTTGAAAAACACAATGGGATCGCAAAAAAAGGGGGAAAACGAGGGGGAGGCCTCCTCGCGTTGCATTTGGGGATGAAAAAAACTGAAGCCAGTGCGCGCTCTGGGCGGTGGATCGGGCAACATCCCTGAGAGGGGAGGGGGCGAGAGGAGAGTCCTTGTCACGCCAGCGAAATATCCGCGCGAGTCGTCGCACCCTGGGTCAGAGACAAACATCGCAGCTCCTGCAAAACCCAAGAAAAATCTGACGGTGCCTTGCGCTAACGGAGCATATTGAAGCACAACGCGGTTTCCTAAAGAAAAAAAGCAGCGCCAATAGGTCGCTCACGCCCAGCCGATTTGCTTTCATCAACTCAAGCGCTCTAAACCAATCTAAAAAGAGGAGCAGATTTAAAAAAATTCTGCGGGACTGTAGACGTCATAGTGCGCTGCTCAGGGTCACTGTTGCGCCCAATGACCATGCTGTACAATATCAGGCACGCACGTTATATGTCAGGGCAGAACTGTTTCAACGCTATCTACCAGAGATGTGGCTGGAAGAAAGCCGAGGGAAAGCCTCGCAGGGAAGGGAAAAATGAGAATGATCTACCACAGCAGGCGGTATGGCCCATCCTCAAGAGACCCGTCGATATTACCTTTTACAAAAAGAAGAAAAACCGTGCATCCAATCCACGAGCGCAAAGGGTGGTTGTGAATCTAAGCGCAAATGAAGCACCGCTCCGGAAGAGAGGGGGAGGAAGGACCGTTGCGCGAATCGCTATCGGAGCACGGAGTTGCTGTAGGCGCAGAACAAAACCTCGACAGACAAAAGGGAACTAGTCTTGCGTAATAGCCTGCACCCATAACGCACTAAAGGGGGAAAACGCCTACGCGAGAGCTAGGCGTCGGAAACGCACGTCTGGGATACTGGAATATCAGCGAGACGTAGGTTTGCCTTCTAAAACGGGGTCGGCTACGCGGAAGAATAGGGGGCCCGTACCAATGCGCCTCTAGCGACAGCTGGAAACTCAGTACTCAGCAAAAAAAAGCCCGTGAAGTCGAGAGGGTGACCCGCGAAAACTAGTCCAGGAGGGGGGGGGGGCTCTCTCGGAAGCTGACCTGGTTAGCGTTAATCGGCAAAAGCCGCCGCAGATTGTGCACTCGTCTTGAAATACCTCACGGAGGCAATCGAAACGCACAGGGGATACTTTCCACAAGGAGGCCGCGAATCCTCATTAAAGGGGCGCTAAAAAGAAAATGAGGAAAACCTTTAGGGGGATTAACTATGGATTGGGCGGTCGGGCTGTGGAAATTTGATCGGCGGAGCTCCTGCTAGGCAATGGGGTGGGGTCAAAAAAAAAAAAAAAAAGCCGTCACTGGCCATCGGCATGAAAGTGAATGACGTTGAGGAAAGGACGGGGGGGAACAACCGGGGGGTTAGTCCCTAGCCCGAAATACCAGGGTAAGGAATTGCGAAAAATACGCCTGCTTGGACGGAGGCCGCAGACGATTTCCTGGAACCCGAATATCAAATCATAAGATTGGGCCGGAAATAAAGGGATGTAAAAAAGAAAGGAAAGGGCCCCCCAAGGCTTGCTAGTGATCATTCGAGCGCGCAGTATTCAGCGCAGGCGCGTGTGGAATGAAAGGGAGCTGGAAGAATACTTCGCTGTCTGGAGAAGGGGCGCCCTTCACTTGCAGGCAGATAAATAAGCTCGAAGAAACAAGTGCCTGCACCTCGGCCACATGCAAAAGGGTAGGGGGTAGCCGAGCACCGTGTCGCATAGGCGTAGGAAGGAGTACCTGCGGGATCAAAGGGAGGCAGAGGTGTCCAGGGGCAGGGTCGGCAGGACTCAAGGCCCGCTGCGTCGCCGGGTACAGATCTCGACGCGTTGTGGGCGTAAACAGGGAGAAGCCGTCGGCAGGCCTGCCAAGCTCTTCTCAACAAAAAAAGGGGAAATGCCGAACGGGGAATGAAAATCAAACTGGAGGAAGAACATAAATGTTTCAGGGGACACACGCTGAGAGCTGAATCCAAGAAAGGCCGGTCGCGTGACTAGACAGAAAGCATTTCCTCTAAGAAAAAACTGGAAACAAGGGGGGGAAATCTAAACGCCGTTGGAGCAAAAAACGGCAACGGTACGGGTACGCCTATTGCAACGAGGCTACAACGACGGAGCACAAGAGGAATGCAATCGTTCGGGGAAGAGAAAAGCCGCAATCGCACTTCAATTTGAAAAAGAGAACATCACCGTGCAAGGAGTCGCCCGAAAGGGTTGAGATCATAAGTAAACCAAACACGGAGAGGAATGAGGACGAAGGCGCTCTGGCCGGGGGACTGATCAAGAGGCCAGCCATGGGGGCCGGCGGGCGTCTTCAGGACAGCAAGAAAAGCATTCAAGAGAGGGGATCAGCTGCTGGGATATTATAATTTTTCCAAGCAGTTCAGCGGCCAAAAACATCAAAACGGGCGCACGGGGGCCCGTCCAGGGCGCAGGTGCTGAAGAAAGAGGACCCCAAATAAAAATCTTGGCGC
>Ga0179593_1498378_pt1 | contig 19601 bp, 39 predicted proteins | sample CZODoug2_1_08_16_FD_185931 | JGI IMG/M metagenome (GOLD analysis project Ga0179593, IMG submission 185931) | Vadose zone soil fungal communities from Angelo Coast Range Reserve, California, USA - CZODoug2_1_08_16fungal (PacBio error correction) | ecosystem: Environmental > Terrestrial > Soil >...
TTTCAGAGGGTTTTGGGGGGTGTAGTACCAAAAGGGGCGGGCAAAGGTATGGATTTAAACGTTCCGGAGCCAAGAAGATGGGGCAGGGCCAGAAACAAACGAAAGCTAGGGGGGACGGTCACAAACAAAACAAAACAGGAGCCCCAAATCGACGCATCAGGGACTGGTAAAAAGGAACAGAAGGTGGGGGGGACATGGGCGGGTTGGGGGAGCCGGAGACCTGGGCAAGGGCAACAGAAAGGAAGGGGATTAACAGAGAACGGGCATGGTAAGACAGGGAGACGCAACATGACGCGAACGAAAAGGAGGGGGGGGAGGCACAGAGCAACCAACGCACAGAAAAAGGAGCAGAACCATGTACTATTGGCCGGGGAAAGCCTATGAGGGGGAAACAGACAAAACAGAAACCCGGACCTAAGAAAACGGGGGGAAACCTAGGAAGGGACCAAACTTTACAAATGGGAGAGGGAAGGAAACTAAAAAAAAGGAGAAAACCATTGGCGCCAAAACGAAACAGGCGTGGGGGGAGGAGGAACGGCTTCCCATCAACACCGCAGTGCGGGGGGGGGGGAGTTAATGCTCTCGCGGGCTGGGGGACCAGTCGGGGGGGAATTCTCCGAAAAGTAAAGGGACAAGTGCAACCCGGGGCAGTAAAAAGGGGAAAAGCGGAAACGGGACAACAGCAGAAAAAAAGCAAACACACAACGGCCGCACGAAGCTGGGAAAGCAGGGGGGGTGGCTGGGGTTTCAGGTGGATGGGTACTGCTTCAAGAGAATGAACAAAACATAAACCTGCCAAGGGGGAGGAACGTAGCAAAATCAGAGACGATAAAAACAAAGGGTGCAAACCAGGGATAGGGGCAGAGAAGCCAGATAAAAACTCGCCCGGGGAAAAGCTCGGGAACAATGGGGGAACTTCAGTCAAAACAGGGAGAACGAAAGCTTCTGGAAAAAAAACCCTAAAGAGAGAGCAAAAAAACCCCAACTACAAAGGGGGGGAAATGACTAATGGAAAGGGGGGGGGGTGGGACCACCATTAAGAAAACGAGAAAAAAAGGGACCCCCTAAGGCCTCATGGAAAAAGGAAAGTTTGGAAGAACAGTCAGGGGGAGGTGCTTAAAAAAAGGGGACAAGACAGAAGGAAAGGTGGGGATGGGAATCAAAAAAAAACTGGATCTGCAGAAAAGAATTCAGGGGGGGGGGGGGACGAGGGTCAAAAGAATACGGTCCTTTGGAGGGGGTACCAAAAAAAAGAAAACCCAGGAAAAAACCCCAAGATAACCCATCTTGAAAAGGAGGGTAAGGTCCTTGGTGTGGGGGGGGGGACAGTCTTTGTTCGAAACTCACAGGGACGTTAAAAGAAAGTTCCCAAAGGTGCAAAACAAAAAAAGAAACTTGTGGGGAGGAAAAGAAATTTTCCATTAACAGAAGGTCCAAGCACCGCCGATCACTTCCAGGGGAAAACAAAAAAAAGCAAAAATTCAAGGGGGGACGGGAAAAGGTCCGAATAAAAAAAAGAAATCCTGGCTGGGAAAAAAAAAATTGGGCCTAAGTTGAGGGGTCCAGTCTCAGAGCAAGGTCCACGGAAGGGGGGCACCGCCCCAGGGTGACGTTTCAGTAGGGGGTCAAGTTATAAGAAAAAAAGCACAATTCTTAAGAAACCCAGCAAGAATACCGTGGGAGAACGAAAAGAAAGAAAGGGGGGAGAAAAGTCGCTTTGGGAGACATGGGGGGGGGATAAAAGCTCGCCAGGGGTTTTGGAGAGCACAATAAGGGGGATAAAAGGGAAGGGGAGAGTTTCCCGGGCCGAGGGGGGGGGAAAGAGTCCAGGCAAAACAACCACGAGCCCAAAGTCCACAAACAAAGCGCCTGCGGGGTGTTGAATGGGCCTTACAATCACGAGTGCGCTGAAGGTGGGAGGAAATTGGGTAGAGGGTTTAGAAAAAAAAAGAGAAAAAGTGTTGCGGGGTGTGGAGAGACTGAAGGTCACTCAAATCCGGGAGGACCAGGAAAGTCATAATGAGACAGGAAAACCAGGGGATGGATAAAAAAAAAGTTACTAAGGGCCAAAAAAAAGACCCCGAGGGGGTGGGAAAAGCCCGTTTCCAAGGGGCAAAAAAGGCTGACGGCAAGGCAGCGCCGGGAGGAGACTTGTCCTGAACAAAACGGGAAAAAAAACAACAGATGAAAACAAGGGGCAGGCTTTATTGGGAAGCCATAGAACAAAAAACCGCTGTCGAGGACACAAATAAACTCACAGCAACCCCCCTCGAAGCAAGAGGCCGGGGGCTAGTAAAACTCCACGGCGGGGAATAGGAGGCTTGGTCACAGAAACAACAACGATGTAGAGGGGGAAGACAAAGGGAAGAGTGACTCAAAAAAAACCAAGTGAGGGAGCAAAAAAAAGGCACAGGCTACGGCAAAAACCACGGAAAGGTTCCACAATCAAGACGAAAAAAAACCCTGGGGAAACACGGGACACAAGACCAACACTAACAGACAGAAGAAACGAAATAAGGGGGAAGAAGGCAAATTCGTAACGGGGAAAGAAGCGGGTGAAAAACGGGGGAGACGGGTTGCTGGAGGAAAACCAAGGAGGGGCTTTTGACGGGGTGGGGTAAATCTAAACAGGAAACAAATTGAGACAGACGGTCGCAAGGGCTAGGGGTAAACAACGTACCAGCAATACCCAAAAAGACATACGCAAAGTTAAGGGACAGTAAAAAAAAAGCGATCACGCCTGGACGGGGGAAAGGAGAGAAGCACAGCGAACAAGGGTCGCAGCATAAACGCAAAAAAAGGAGCTACATAGGATGGGGGGAAAGCTATTGGGGTGGACTGTGGGCTTAAAACGGGACAGGGTCACGGAAAAAAAAAAGGATAAACAGACGTGGCAAAAAAATCTTTTTGGGGGAAAAGGAGGGGGGGGCTTCCACAAAAAAGAAAAAGCTTGGTGAAAAAACATGGTGACCCTGCAACAATCTTCTTTACATGGTGCAATAAAAAAACATTTCAAAAAAGGGGCTTCCATGATAAAAGAGTAAAAGGCAAGGTGAAAAACGCAGTGCTTCTTCCAGTGAAGTGTTGGGAGTAGAAAGACCACACGTGAAATACTTCCACATAAAATCCATTGGGGGGGAAAAGAGGGCCAACAGGAGACGACATCCAACAAACTGTGATGGAGCGCAAAGAGAGGGGGTGACCAAAACATTGCGTTTAGGGTTCGACCAACAACGCAGCGCGGAAGGCAGAAAACTCGGGCCCACGGGTAAAGATTAAGAGAAAAAGCAAACGGAGGGGTTTAAAAAAAAAAGACAGAGAGGAATGAAGTGATAAGTGGTATCGTCCTATAAGGGGGTGAAAGGGTAAAAAGCCCCTGTGTGAAATGATCACCATACATTTTCCAAAAGAAAGGGGAAAAAAAAAGAAAAGGCCGTACAGAATCTGAGGGGGGGAAAAAAAACCTACGGTTAAAGAACAAAGGGTTACATAAAAAGGACATACTTTGAAAAAACCAGAACGGAAGGAGCTAGTAAAACCCCCTAATTATGCGTCCGAAGGGGGACTCAACTGGTTCATATGCCTCCGACAAAGCAGAAGGGTGTCGGGTGGAAAAAAGGGGGAAAAAGCTACATCAAAAGGGGCAAACGCGGGATCCATGAGGAGGAAAGGTGCTAAAGGAGGCGGTACACCAGAAACCCACCAGTGAGCAGGTAAGGGGGTGCAGTCCCATTATCTTTAAAAGAGGAAAAAAAGGGACGAACTCTCGAAAAGGAAAGAAAAAAATACACAAACCACCCACAATCAAAAAATCAAAGAAATATGAGGTGGGCGACGCTTTGAACAAAGGCGGGGGGCGCTGGTCTCGGTCATAAAGGGAACCGAGTAGGAAAATCATCAAGTGAAAAAGCAAAGTATGGGGGGGGGAGGGATGAAGGGAAAGTGGGGGAGTCTAAGCTCCAAAGGTGACGCATCCTTGGATTTTTATGGAACAAAAACAGTAAGGGGTTGAAAGGAAGGTTGAGAAACAGGCCACTTCGACAGAAAAAAGTGGACCCCAAAAAAAAGCGAGGGGCAAGAAGCAGTCCAACGAGGGCGTAATTCACTGAAAAAGTCCCCCAGGGGGAGGGGGACAAAATGCCGAGAGGGGGAGGACTCAAGCGGAGCAGGGGGCAATATGGAGACGCACCACAAAAAACACCCACACCCCAACGTTTCCCGAAAAACCAAGAAAAAACGGCGGGGAAATCAAGGGGGGGACTGTCTTTTGCCAGATCGAAGGGGGAAAAAGCTGGGGGCAGAGCAAAGAGCAAGGTATCAAAAAAGTCAAACAGTGAAAAAACGACTCCACCACTGAAAGTGGGAAACTGCACTCAGAGGGCAGGGATGAGCAAGGGGAAAAAGTATTTGGCGGAAAAGAGGTGGAAGGCAGCGGGGGAAAAAATGTTCCGTGCGGAAAAAAAGGGAATCATCTCAATAAGGTCGAAGGGAGAGCACGTCGGAGAGGAAAAAAGCGAATCCAGAATGGAAGGGGGGTGAGAAGGGGGTTCCCCCGTGCAATTGAAATGAAAAAACGGAGCACGAAAAAAATGTTGAGGGGGGGTCCTTGTGGTAGGGAATCTCAAACAAGTTTGACCGATGCGGGGAAAGCACAGGGACAAAAAACCAACTTGGGAAAACACAGGACCATACTATGGACTCTCACACAAGGGAACACTAAAAAAACCCCAAAAACAGGGCGTACGGTGGGGAGGGTAAAGAAAAAAAGGCCTACCAACCAAAACCAACCAGTGGAATTGAATAGGGAATTGGAGTGCGCAAACGAGAAAGAAAAATGCGGGTCCGCCCGAAGGGGGCCAAAAAAACGCCGCCCTCGGGGAAGAAAATTGCCGAGGCGGGGGGAGCTGGGGGGGGGAAACCAAAAAGAATAAACGATCGACCTGAGTTCCCAAAACAATTAAGGTATGGGGGACGGCCAGGAAGGGAATATGGAAATGAAAGGCTTGGAATACGCGCATCCTTGAAGCACTAAATAACAACAAAAAAAAGTAAAGGGGGGAGAAAGGGAAGGGAGAGGGGGAACAGAAAACCGCATGTCTGGACTCAGGTGACCAAACAATAGACCATAAAATAAGAAAAAAGAAAGCAAAACATCGAAAGGTCAGGGGGATGTCCCATCGTTCGGGGGTGTGGGGAGAAAAACTAGAATTCAAGACTCGGACAAAAGATTCAGGGGGGGGGGTAACACAATTTTCGGGGGCTGACGGGGAGGTGCTCATATTGGACTCACAGCGGGAACAAAAAAATGGGGGGGAAAGAGAAAAGGTGGATGCTACCTCACAGTCATGAGGTGGGGAAAAGAAAAGGGGTTCTTGAAAGTACTCCGAAGGGGGGGGCCTTTTACACAAGTGGGGAGTCGCAAAGAGAAAAAGGTGCTTGGCAGACACCCAGGGGGAAAAAAAAGAAATGAGTTTGCGAGGAAAAAATCGAAGGGGGGACAAAAAAAAATAGACAAAAAAGAAGGCCGTCGCGTTTCCAGACCGAAAAAAAAAATGGAAAGAATACCACTGGGAAGAGCAGGGAAACAAGCTGACCTAAAAATGGAAACAGAGTCAAGGACGAGGCCCGAAGTAGGAGAAGTGAAGCCGGGAAACAGTAATGTGAGGGGGGGACAAGCAGGGGGGGAGGGTGTAATCTCAGAAATAGAACAGAAAAAAAAGAAAAAAAAACATTCTCAATGCGAAAAAAGAGGTCCAGGGGGAAAATGAATCAATCAAGAAAAAAAATCAACAGAAAAGGAACCTCAAGAAAATGAGTTTCAAAACAAGGGGCGGAACGGAAAAAAATGGGGAACAAACGCTGGAAAATACCAAGAAAAATAGGCAGGTAAAAATCCGCAAGGAAGGGGCCATCGGCCGGGAAAAAGGGAAGGGAGGGGTACTAAAACAGGAGATGCCATGTTGAAGGGGGGAAGGTTCAACCTGGCTACAGGAGAAAGAGTGGGCGCAGGCTAAAAATACAAACTCTCGGGTTAGAATGGAACAAAAGGAACAACTCTCAAAAAGGACCTTTCCGGCAAAAGGCTAAGGTGAAAAGAAAACTCAGTCCCCTCGAGAAAGCAGAAGGGGAAAAAGTGACTAGGGAGAAACGACACCGAGTGAAGGGGGATTGTAGTAATAGGGGAGGAGAGAGCAATCTGAAGTTAAATCCGAGGAGTTACTGAACGGTGAAAAAGAAAATTGGATGACCAAAGGTGGGCTGGACAAGTGTAAAAAACTTCGGTATCGGGACCGAATTGGGGGGGGAAAAACTGACAAATGGAGAAAAAAAATGAATTGGGGGGGGAGGGGAAATGAAACCGGAAGCCCACGCAAATACGGATCCGTGGGGGAGGCGGAAGAGGAGGGCGGGGGGCCAAAAGCTCAAAAACGGGAAGGGAGCACGCGTGGTGGGAAAAAAACTCACAAAGGAGAAAAGTGAGCCAGGGCGGGGGGGGAGCAAAACAAACACCGAAAAATAAAATAATTGGTATTTTGTTCCCGAAAATTGTTGGGACAATAAAAAAAATCGAGGTCTACAGGGATCAAAAAGCGGGAAAGTGAGAGTTGAACATTAACCTAAGGTCCTAGGAAAAGGGGAGGAAACTAGGGAACGCCATAAGACTGGGGGAAAATCATCATTTCTCTCGAGACGCGAAGGGAGAAAAGGGGGGGAAAACTAGAGAATACACTCATTTTATGGCGGGAAATCAAAGGCCTTTTTGATCAAATAAAACATCAATGAAAAGAAAAACAGAGAGGGGCCCGAAGCGACTGGGGTGTAACCGCCACCGAAAGTCACCCACTCATTCAGGGAAAAAAGCGAAAAAGGGGGTTGGGTAGCCACAAAAGTCACAACCCACAGGAGGGGGAGGGGAAATTTTGTGAAGGAACACTCCAAGGGGGGGGAAACCCTCTTAAGTCAGTAAAACCTACCCCAATGCCAAACCGGGGGGTGGGAAAAGAAAAAAAAAAAACAAAATCAAAGCTGGAAAACGGGGGACTGGGGGGGGTGAATTCCGACGGGGTGAAACACACAAATGAAAAATGCTCAAAAAGTCCACAAAAGGCGGACCAAAAAAGCCTGGAAAAAAACGGGGGAACGGTACGGTGGAAAAAGAAAGACGGAAGCTGTGCTAAATGGAGTAGAAAGGAAAAAGACAAAGGACAGAAAAACGGGAACACATGAACAGGGGGACAAGCCACCCTTTCAAACGCCGCAAAAAAATGAAACCACCCGACATAATGAATGACGGGAAAAAAAGGGTGGAAAAGAGAAAGGAAAGAAAAAGTGAAAAAAAGGTGAGAAAAAGGGGGTGGGAAAAAATTGGGATGGGAATAAGTGGCCGTAGAAACAAAAAGAAAAAATGGGGGAAAATCATCCACCCAACTGGGAGAAAAGAATTAGGGGAGGGGAAATTTTGGGAACGGAGAAAAAACGGGTTTGTGTGGAGGGGAAATGGGAACCATCCCGAGAAAAGCGGAAACGGGTTTCCCGGAAAAGGAAGGAAAAGGGGGGGGGGGTTAGTTGGGGGGGGAAAAGCGTCAGCTTGACATGAGGGGGGGAAACTCTGAGAAGAAGGGCACCAAGAAACAAGGCGAACGAAAAAGGGGGGGAAGAAAGGCATCAGAAACGGAAACAATCACCAGACGGCATTGTAAGATGTGGGTTTTCAGACCCCAAAACAAACCAAGGCAATTTTCCGATCAAGGTGAAAAAAAAGTGTTTTCCGGGGACAAAAAAAGGCAAATTAGAAAAAATCCAGAAAAGCAAAAAACTTCCCTCGAAAAAACCGGAGGGTCACCCGAGAACAAACAGGATCAAATCGCGCAGCTAAACCTGAAAAAAGAGCAAGGAGGGGGGGGGGGGGAAAAGTAAGTGGGGTTGTCAGACGGGACAAAAAAAAAAAAAAAAAACAAAACAAACAGTCCGTTAAGGAGAAAGCTCGGTAGTCAAAGGCAGAGAAAAAAAGGTCGGGAGAAGGAGTGGGGGACATATAAAAAAAACTTCGGAGGCGGCGGCGGGACGTGAAATTTTTGGGGGCAGGGGGAAGGGGGGGGAAGATGAGGGAATTAAGGATGACCAGAACCTAAAAGGCAATTAACCAAGGGCGGGACCAGGGGAAACAAGGGAACCTTGGACTGTCAGAAGAGACGCCAAAAGGAAGAACACTGGGTCCGACAGAAAAAAATTCAAAACAAAGACGCTCCAGAGGGAGGAGACAGAAAAAAAAACAAAGGAGTGTTGACACAGTTAAAGAGGAAGCGTTGAAAAAGGGGGGAACAGTGAAGTGGGGATCCGGACCAAACCCAAACCCCCCCAAAACAAGTACGAAAAAAGGGGGGGGGAAAAAAAAGGGGGGGAATTCCAGCGACGCGGACATCGTAGGAAACAAACCACACCTCAAAGAACAGAGGGGCAAAAAATGGGGGATCGAGGGGGGCGGGGTTCTTTTGGGGTAAAAAATAAAGAAAAAAAAGAAGTATAAAAAAGACATACGGAAAAAGGGAAACACCCTTAAGAAAAGAGAAAATAGCCACCAAAGAAAAAAAAAAACGCACTTGGCGATTCGCGAAGCAAAGAACGAAACAAGAAAGGAAACCGGGAAAAGAGGGGGGAAAGGTTCTTTGGGAAAACAATGGCGCAAGAAGCGAGGGGACAACAAACTGCATAAAATCTCCAGAAAAAAAAAAAAAATTAGGAAAATATATATGAGAACGGGGACAGATTTAAAAAAATCAAGGAAAAAACCAGAAAGGAAAAAACCACGGAAAAATTGGATTTGTAAAAAAGAAGGGGTTCAAGGAGATTTATTTTGAGGGCAAAACGAAAAGAGCAACAAAAAAAAAATGGGAAGGTTGCGTAGAGGAGAGGGGGCAAAAGATTTCTCCTTTGGGGGGGTAAGTCCATCTGGGGGGAAAGGGGGACAACATAAAAAGAACAAACCCAAAGACCCACCAAGTAGGAGGCAAAAAAAAAGAAAAGAGGGCTTGAAGGGGGTGGGGGAGAACGCCGATTTCTCAGACATGGAAAAAAAACTTTGTGTGAAAAAAAAAAACCCAAGGGTTCAAAAAAGAAGAACGGAAAGGGGCGTAATGCGAAAAAAAAAAAAAAAAAAAAAAAAAACAGGTAAGGTTTAAAGCCGAAAGAAAAACTCACGGTCACCCCCCGCCTGAAGGTTCCTGAGAAGCCCTAGGGGAAAAAGGGAACTCCCGGGGGTTAAAGGCGGAAACACAAAAGGGGGTCAGGGACGGGGGGGGGAGACAATGAGTCAGAGCAAGGGGGAAAGGGCGAAAAAAGAAATATGGAATGGTGAAAAAGTAAAGGGGTCCGGTGCGGAAATACCGAAGAGGCAGGGGAACCCTTAAAGGACGGGGACAAAAAGGGCGAAAAAAAATATAACGTTGGGGGGAAACTGGGGGGGGGACAAGAAAAAGCGAAGGGCAAGGGGGGTGTTGAGCTCAAAGAAAATGACATGGGGAGTCAAGGGGCTGAAATCAAGGAAAAACCTTACTTCTTTTTGAAGAGGGGGGGAAACCTCCTAGAAAAAAACCCACGAACCCAGGAAAAAAAAAAAAAAGAGGCAGCTTTCCAAAAAGTTCAGACAAAGAAAGCAAACAGGATGAAGGGAGGAGAAAAGGGGGGGGAAATGAAGGGGTGCTCGGGGGGTGACAGAGATACGGCCCGGGGCAGGTCTTAGGGGATGATGAAAAAAAAAAAAAAAAACAATGTGGGGGGCAAGAAAGGAAAAGGAAGCGACATGTATGGAAAAAAAACATGGGGCTAACTAAAAACCCCCCAACAACAGAAAAGACAGGGCCGAAAGTGAGAAAAAAGAAAAACAAGGGGATGCGTCGCACCGGAGAAAAACAGGGCAACGGAAAAAAGGGTTAGCTAAACCAGGAGTCCACAAAAAAAACTCCCAAACTCCCTAAAACGGATTGCACTCCATCAAACAAGTCCCCAAAGAAAAACCCCAAACTCTGGCCAAGCCCCAGAAGCAATGTCAGGGCCAAAAGATGAGGTCCAACAAACAAAAAAGGAGAAAAGCGTAAAAAAAAAAAAGGGAACAAGCCCTCCCCAAAGAAGAGATCAAAAAGGTGGGGGGGTTCAACAAACCATGAAAAATCTGGGAGGGAAGGACGCGGGGACACCACAATTCCAAAAAAATAAATAAAGCTAAAATAAAAGCCCCTTGGGGGGAGGAACGAAACTGAGCTCTAAATATCACGAAAAGGAAAAGGAAGGATGATTAGAGGGGGGGTGGTTTCCATTACAGAACAGGGGGTGGGGACCAATGGATGGGGTCTAATTAATGCACATGGTAGGCCGGACCAGGGAAAAAAAGAATGTGGAAGGGGGGGAAAGTGGGGGTTACAAAGACTAATAACACACAAATGTTATCAAGGGGAAGGAAAGGGGGAAGGATTAAACGAAACTGGAGAACAAAGGAAGTTGCTGGATGAAGACCCGGAACGTCCTCGGGGAAGGTCCACAGTCTACCCAATTTAAAAAAAATCTCCAAACGTCGGAAAAAGCGAAGAATGGGAAACAAACGTTGAACTGTCTCGGTGGTCACAAGGAGGCCGTCCCGAAAAGGAAAGTCTTGGTGGGGGGAAGGGAAATTAACTGTCAAAAAAAAAAAAATACAAAGCAGCAATTTGGAAAAAACATTGGCGCAGAAAAGGGCGACCATTCCATGAGAAGTGGGGGGGAAGGGGGGACAAAACCATCTTGAGGGGAATATAGCAAGTCGGGAGCTCAGAGGCCAAGGGAAAATTTGGGTATAAAAAGACCCAGGTGAAAAATTTACACGCATCCCACCTACTTAGGGAAGCGGCCCGCCAAGACGGGAAGAAGAAAAAAAAGGGAGGTGTCGAAAACTCTCCCCAAGAAGATGACCAAAACCAAATTGAAGTTCGAAACGAAAGAAGCTCTTCAAAATAGGAACTATAATTCTTCCAGGGGGTTTCAGAAGGAAAATAAGCGAAATGGCTGTTAAAAGGGGCATTCGCAAGGGCACTGGAAAAAAAAAAGGGGACAAACCTGTTACTGAACCAGAAAGACAGTGTTCCAGCAACCCATCAAAGGCGAAAAGGCTCGATTTTTCCAAAAAGAGGCGGGGGGGGAACTTGGTTCAGAAGAGGCAAGGGATTGGGAGAAACCATCCGAAGGGAATCCCAACGAAGAAAAGTTCTGACCCGAAAGACCAGTTAGACGGCTCTTTCAGGCAGCCAAAAAGAACAAGTAAGCGTGAAAAATATTTTAGAAACCTTTGTCAAGAATTGGAAATCCTCAGGTAAAATAAATGCAAAAAAAAGGGTAAGTGAAACCGAACGAAAAGGAAGATACAACGACAAAAAGAAATCGAAAAAACCCAAAAGGTAAATGGGCTGGAAGGAACTTCAATGAGGGAGTGGGGGAAGGAAAAGAAAACCCTCTGTGGATGCAAAAGAAAAACAACACCAGATCGGGTGGGAAAAAAACATCGAGGAACATGGAGGGCCTCACAAAAAAAAAGAGGCAAAGAGCGAACAACCGGAAAGTCAATCGAGCCGGTGGGGAACCGAAAAAAAAAAAAATTGGGAGAGAACGCACGTGAGGGAGGGGGAAAAATCAAGGAGGCAGAAAAAATTCAAAAAGTCCTCTGCCAACCTTTAGCCTGGAGGGCACAGGGAACCCCCATTCCGAAAAAAAGCACATCAAAAACAAGGAACAGGAATGGCAATCGAGCAGACAAGTGCATCAGGGTGAAAAGTCGAGGGAAAAAAGGGGGAAAGACCCGGCGGAAGGGGGGGGAAAAAAAGGAAAAAGCTTTGGGAGGAAAATCAAGGGGCAGATCATGGAGTGTCCCGAAAAAAACCACTGGGTGGTGAAAAAAAAAAAAGACGAGAGGTTAGATTACAAAAAAAAACTTTGGGGACTAAACCGCAACGACGAAAACTGACAGCAAAGTGTGGTCAGACGGACTTAATTCAGGTGCGAGTTGAAACAACGAACGGGTGCAAAGAGACACAGACGACCAGGTCACTGCATTCCGGAGGGGGAGACCAAGGGAAAAAGGAGTGGGAACGCCGGGGAAAAAGGGGGGAACTTCTGGGGGGGGAAACAGGAGATGTGGGGTCTGAAGAGATCGGGAGAAACACGAAAAAATCACCGGGTGTATCAAACCAAAGGGGTCAGTCTGAACTTCGGAAAACAGAAGGGAAACACGCTAAAATGCCGTGAAGAAAGGGTGATTTGGAAACGGGCTAGGGACGGAAAAGCAGTAAGGGAAAAAGGGCTTTTCATGTTGCTGGCGAAATGTTTGTTGGGAAAAAGGGCGTCGAGAAAAAACTCCAGGATTGGAAAAGGAACCCCGAAGATGTAAGGGGTAACTAAAAAGGCAGAACCCCCCTATTAGGGTAAGGTCGTAGACAAAAATTGAAGGAAAAAAACAAAACACAACACGGGGTTATGGAAGTGCAGCTGGGCGGTGCAAAATATGAGCCAGAAAGGGTAGGATGACAACCGCAATGGTTCCCACAGAAAGGGTCCGTGGGATAAAGAAAATGAATCTGCAAAACGAGGGGGGTCGACCCCCCTAAACAGAATTGAAAAATGCGAGTTGCAGAAAACCCGCGGTCGAACCCGGGTGGTTATGGGGGCAGGGGCGATGGCTGGGAAGAAAAAAAGAGAAGAAGCAGGGGGGTTTGCAAATCTCCAATGAGAAAAACACAAAAAAAAAAAGGGAGGGGATAACCTAGAAAAAAAGAATTTGGCCGACCGTGGGGAAAAGAAATCCGGGTTACCTCATCACAAACAGAAATCCAGCAAAAAAGAAGACAGCTTACGAGGAAAAGGAATGGAAAAAACTGTGTCCAGTTTGGGGTCTACAGTAAAAAGAAGCCAAGCATCAGACAAAGATTGAGATGGGGCAACAGGGGAGTGAAAAAAAAGAAACATGCGGAAGCGGATGGGGGACGCAAAAGAATCGAGAAAACCACAAAGCGTTTCGATCCAGGGGAAAAAAAAAGAAAAAAAAACCCGCACTTACGGGGGGGAGAGGGGGGGAGGGGAAACAAAAAAAAATCGATGGGCAACACGGGGTAAAAAGGGGTAGGCGACCTCTCTGAGCACACGGGACGAGTCAGCACGGGGAACCCCATGCGGCACACTTTCTCTGGAATTACAGGAAAGGTGGGGCCAAACCGTCCCCCAGCAAGAAAAAGGATGCTTGGTGTGCGGGTTGGTGATTTTGTTTTCTTGGTTGGTAATGTCCAGGATCGAATCGGGGCCGTCCGCCCGCAAGTAGAAAAACTCTTATGACGAAAAAGGACCAGCCTCCCGCCACTGAGCAAACACAAAAGGAAAAGCCGAACTCCTGGCAGTGCTAAAAAAGAAGGAAAAAAAAAATAATCAACGCAGGACGCGGGGGAGAAGAACCGGGAAAGACGAAACAGGACAACCAAAGAAAGAAGGCAACCAACACGTTACAGTGGGTTCGAGCTGAAAACTGAGACCAAAGGGGAAAAAACATAACGCAAGAGGTCGGGGGGGAAAAAAAAAAAAAAAACAACCTGAACCGGAGCCCTGATCAAAAAACAATCCACAACGAGGGGAGACGTTCACAGGGGGGGCATCAGAACAGGCACGGGCGAAGGGCTCGATTAAAAACGCGGAATTGTGCTTTTTTAGAATAAATTACAAAAACAGGGCTAACGGCAAAGAAAAAGGAAGGGAAAAATAAGGGGACAAAGCCGGAGAGTAAACGTCACCTGGGCGACCCGAAAATCCATCCGGGGAAGGGGGAAACTCGCTCTATAAGATTACTCCAGGGGAAAAAAGTTCCTCAGACGGGGAGCCCGGGGGTGGCAAGGGGTCCCTCGATTCAAAATAAATATCTCTTTTGGGGAGGAAAGCAGAAGTCAAAAGGAACAATACCTGAAAAAAGGCAATCAAGCCCAGGGGGCCGGGGGCGGGGAATGGGGGGAGGGGAAACAACTTTTTACTCGAGCGGGGGACAGGCAGGCGCACTTTGAAAGTTGGAAGCTTGAAATCGAAAAAGCGGATTAGAGAACCCGGCGCCCGGGGGAAGGACAGCAATACATTCGTGGGCGAAGGAGAGAGCAGGGGGGGGCACATCTAATCTGAAATGATAGACACGAGGGGGGTAAAAATCCAAAGAAAGTCGCCTGGGGTCTTGGACAGGGGGGGGACAGGGATGTGGGGATCAGGAAAAGGGGGGGAAGGGGCAAAAAAAACCCTGCGGAGGGGAATAAACAATCCTGCCTCTGGGGGAAAAAAGGAAGCCGTTCCTTTCCGAGGGACGAGCGCAGCAGAAAACACAAAAAAGGGCAGCGCTGAAAAGGATACAAGAAAAGCATGGGAAGCGAGGGAAAACGATACATAATCTGGGCAAAAGGGGAGGCGGGAGTAAAGTCTTCTAGAATAAAAAGAAAAACCAAGAGGCTGAAGTGCAAGAACAAAAAAAAAAAAAAATAAGAACCCAAAAAGAAAATGACCAAGGGGAAAGACAAATCACTGAATGAATACAGAAAAACTTGGGTCTAAAGAAAAACGGCCCCCCATAGGGGAAAGGTCTTTGAAGCCAAGGAGGAACACAAGCGGAAAGCGACGGATCGGCCAAAAAACTAGGGGACCCGAACAAAGGGTAGAACAAAAGCGCGGCAAAAGATTTTGCCGGGCAGGTTGCTTCTATGGTTCGAAAGGGCCAGAGGGACGAAGGGGCCGCACTTTCCCAACGAAAAAGGGGGCAGTAAGACAACGGCAAGCAATTACTTTGGGATGGAGGGAAAATGCTACAACATGCCAAAATTCTCAAAGGGGGGGGCGTTTGGGGTGAACAACAACGACCCAAGGGAGCAGAAAGCCTTAAAAAAAAAGGAAGAACAAACACACAACAGGAAAAAACGCCCCACAGCCTGAAATAGGCTAAAAAAAAAAGAATGACGACCAATAAACTGGTTCTGGATCAAACCGTGAAAAAAAATGTGGGGGTTTACACAGGGACACATTGGGCTTGGGCTAAGGGATTTGAAATTTAATGGGGGGGGGGGGGGGGGAAACCTAGACATCTCGTGGTCGCAAGCAAAAAGGGGCTTTCGGAGGGGTTAATTTGAAAAAAAGTGGGATTTAAGGAGAAACCAACCTTTGGGGAGGGGGAAAATGAATTCAGACGGCACCGATTGTCAAAAAACCCGTGCTGGTGGTCATCCCCAGGGGGGTGGGTGGACTGTTGCTTACGGTCCATCGTGATGGATTGGGGGGTTCGAACGTGTGGGGGGGAAAGAAAAATGGCTGACTCTCAGGCAGCCGAGCCTAAAATCCCCAAAAAGGGACCTTGAAAGGGTCAAAAAAAACCTAACTGCAGGGGGAAAAGGTGTTTTAAAGGAAAACTGGCGTGCCAAAGCAGTTACTTTAGTCCGCACAAGGAGGGTCCGATCCTAAAGAACAGCAACGGCTAAGGGAAAAGGGCCACCTTCCTTTTCAACCCGGCAAGGAAAGAACAATCCAAAAAATTTTTGTACAGGCACAGAACGAGCCCCGGTGGGGAAGGGGGGGTATGGGGTTTTGCGCAGGGAAAAAAAAGTGAAAAAACCCGCAGAAAGGGGGAATGAAACGACCCTTGGAAAAAGCCAAACCTCAAAAAACCTCAAACAAACTGCGAGCGCTGGGACCATAAAAAAGCAACCGTCCCGGAAAATCCGCATAAAAACGGAAACGAAATGTTGAAACGGGGGGAAAAGCCGATGGCGGGACTTGCAGCTCCCCTACCACGCAAAAAAAACACAACTTCGTGCGGGGAAAGGTGGACCGGGGGAAAAGAAAGGGAAACTCCAAGACAACACAACATTGGCGCCAAGCAAAAGAATGGAAAACAGTCAGCTCGGATTAGCCTTGCAAAATCAAAGGGATGGGGGGTGACACAGGAATAGGATTGAAATTGGAAGTAGGTAAAGACGGGGCGCAGTTACCTTTTGACCGGGGAAAAGCAGCGGAAAAAAAGCCAAAAAAAACAAGTGCAAGACTGTTAAGTGAGAGAGGGGGTCGGGTGTTTCAACGGGGTGGGGGGGGGGACTTCAAGAAAGGAAAAAATCCACCGCTGCCCAAAAAAAAGCTCAAATCAAAGAAATTGGGACCACACTCCCGGGTTTAAAGAGAAACGCACCTCTCCTGGAACAAGGGACGGACATGATAAACTTTCACGGGGTAAGGGTAGCACTAAACGTAAACGGGGCAAAAAAGGCTCAAACAGGACAAAAAGTTAGGAGGGGAAAAAGGGCTGGGTGGTCCACCGATAAAAGGTAGGAAGAACCCAAAAAAGCATGGTCAAAAGGAAAAATGTGAAAGAGGACTTTGCACTAGCTTGGCGGGAAAAAAAGGAAAGAGAAAAAAAACCAGCAAAACGGTTGGGGGGGGGGCCAAGGGATGAGATGCGCCACAAGGAAAAAAGGGTTGGAACGGGGGGAGGGAATGGGGTGTCAGTGAAGGGGGGGAACCATAAAAAAAAAAGAAAAAAAAAAACCCCGCCCCCCTCGATCACAGCGTGCAGACTTGCCAAAAGGGAAGGTGTTGGGAGAGGGAGGTGCCCTCGTGGTCAACAATCGACACCCAAGGGAAAAAAGAAACAAGGTGGACGGTTGTCGGAAGTAAGGAAAAAGACGTCCAAGGCAAAACCATCCGAAAAAGTTGTCACCAAACGGCAGCGGTGGTGAAGGAAAGCAGTGAGAGAAACGAAATGGGATGGCATCCCATGGGGGGGAGCTACAGAGACCGGGAGGAGAGAAAAGGTAAGGGGAAGAAAACCATGTTGGGAAAGGTTGGACAATTCGGGAACTGGGAGCAACCTCAAGGGCCGGGAGCACAAAAAGGGGGAATCCTCACTAGAGGCGCTGAAAGAATAATCGACTTGGGATAATGTTTCCAGAACCAGCCGCTAAAACGAAAACGTTTGTTGCGCCCGTGGGTACCTTGCAAAAGGCGTCAGCATTATAAGGCACCCGGGAACTGGAGGTTTCGAGTCAAAAGCGAAAACACCCCCAAAAAAAACAGTCAACAAAAACACCAGCGGGATCAAAAGGCCGGACAAGACAAACGATTGCACGAAAAAGGAAAATGGGTCAAATTTTTGCTGCGTGGGCCTCGGGGGGGAAAAAATCTAAGGGAAGGTTGAATTGTCTAAAGGGGATCGAATCAGGGGGCAATCAAAAAACAAAAATTAATCAACGAAAATCGGCACAAAAAAACCATGGAGGGTACGTGCAACCCAAAAGCGGACAAAGGAAAGGAGAAATCCCGTTCCTTCAAGAGGGGGGGGAAGAGGCTGTGTGGGGCCTTAGAAGAATTGAGGAGAAAAAGGGGGGGAAGACAACGACCTGAAGCCACCAAACCAGAAAAAAAAAAGACAAACTGGAAAAGCCATACAAAAAAAGAACCCCACAATCAAAAAATAATAAAACGCGGAAAGAAAAAAAGGGGTCCAAATTAATAAGGCAAATTGGGAAAAAAAAGACCTTTCTACTTAAGAACGGCCTTCACTAACGAGATAGCAAATTGTGGGGTTGGAAAAAACACCTTGCGAGGGAGTCTACTTCCAAAACTTCAATTGGGGAAAAACAACAAAGAATTCTAAAAAAAAAGAAAAAAGGGTGTTTTCAACGGCAAAAGAAACCAGGGATTAACTAATCCTCAAAGAAACAAACATGTGATAGGCGGGTGTAGTGAAAGCAGGCAGGAAACAAGTGGGGGGGGATATAATGCTGAACCAGGGTTAAGCGTATCTTTGGTCGGGTTTTAAAAAACTACCCGATACGACGAACTACAACAGGGGCGAAGGACGGAGGATCCAACAAGGAAATTACCGGCACACTAAAAAAAAATAAAAAGTGTCACCGGTGACGTTCCTTCCCCCGAGGAAACCAGGTGAAAACTCTCGCACGGAAGAAGGGACAAAACAGAAGATCAGCCAAAAGCAACAAAAGAAAACTACTAGAAGGGGTGGGGAAAAGCGCTTTTGAGGGGAAAAATAACTTTTCATGGGGGAAAAAAAAACTGCCCGAAAAGGCGCTTGGTGGAAGGGAATCAGGGTGCTTCAAAAAAAAAACCCCAGAATGGGTGCAAAAAAACTGGGGGAGAAAAAAAAAAACCAAACCGGAGACACATGGGTCATTGGCATGCAACGGTGGGACGGGGAAAAACCAATCGGGAGGGGGAGGAAGAGAATAGGGGGGGACGAGCAGGACGGCAGGGGGGTTTTAGAGACAAGAAAAAATGTGAAAGTCTTCCCCACGGAAAGGCAAAATCAAGCAAGAGGAATGCAAAAAAAAGAAAAACCACGTCGAAAAGGAAATCACTCCGGGGGGAGTCAGGGCAAATCCAAAACCAGAGCTGCACAAGAGGGGGTAAACAGGTTGAAAACCTTGGTGTCGCAAAGGGGGGTACGAACTTACTACGGGCAAAGGACCAAAAGGTCCTGTTTGTGGGGTAAAAACCCAGAGTCAGGAAAATGGGGGGGGGGGATCCGGGGAAGCAATAAGAACAAATGAATGGAAGGGGAAAAACCTGGTAACTTAAAGCACAAAGTCCAAAAAAAAGGAAAATCCATCAAGGCGAGATGCTCGGGGACCGTGGTGGGAAGTTTGAAACGCCTCGTTAAAGAATCAGGTTTGGAAAGGGGAAAACACAGTGTGTGAAAATGGGTGAAACGCAGGGACCAAAGAGAGGAGTAAAAAGAATGTTCCTGGGGGGGGCAAAGCAAAGCTCAAAGCAACCAAAAAAAAAAAGGGAAATAAAGCGCGGGCGAAATTGGAAAGCATGTGACAATAAGGGAAAAAAAGACAAAACTCAGACGCGAGAAGAAAGAAAAAGCCGAAAGGTCAGAACAAGACACCAAAAAAAAGACAAAACAAAAGTCTTCTGGGGTGTCAAAGAACATGTGCGGAAACTTAGAAAAACCGCGGCAGAAAAAACACACTGGGTTCGCTCAGGGTTGGTCTAACCGAGGGAGGACTAGAGTCCAAGGGGGGAAGACAGAGCGGAAAAAACAAACGGCGAAATCTAATGAGAAGATGGGTGACAGACACAAATGTTGCTCAATGTTGGGGGGTAAAAGGGCGACAGGGTGGTTTTGAAAAACAATGGGGACGAACAGGGGGGAAATAAACTCAGAACGTCGTGGAGGGACCAAGTAAAACTTGGACGCAAGAGGGGAAGAAAAAATGACCAACCATTAAAAACGATGTGCGGGGAGGAAAACATTCATCAGACCGGATGGGGAAAGAAAAAAACAAAAAAGGGAATGCAAGAAGGCCGAGAATTGGAAAATTGGCGCCAAGCCATAAAAAATCAGGGGGCTGGAAAAACCAAAAGGGGGGTTTACTAAAACAGGAAAGAAGACTGAAGTTCGACCATTTTAGGGTGCAGCGCGAAAAAACTTTCACCGATGTGACAGGAAAAACCAACCTTCAAGTAAACAAATCGTTGAGAGAGGGCAACGGGAGGAACCTGCGTGGACTGCACTGCAGGATGGTCGGCGGTCAGCAACCATGAGTGCGGGAAAG
>Ga0179593_1618703_pt1 | contig 19601 bp, 22 predicted proteins | sample CZODoug2_1_08_16_FD_185931 | JGI IMG/M metagenome (GOLD analysis project Ga0179593, IMG submission 185931) | Vadose zone soil fungal communities from Angelo Coast Range Reserve, California, USA - CZODoug2_1_08_16fungal (PacBio error correction) | ecosystem: Environmental > Terrestrial > Soil >...
AGAATGGGAGCCCATTGCGAGTCATGTCAGAGAAACCGAGAAGTTGAGGGAACTGGATGAGAGTGAACGGATCCCACCTGGGACTAAGCCGAACACAGAAGAAAGCGCAGAAGCGTGACCACAACGGATGAGGGAAGGGGGGGGCCCAAAAAATTTGCTACAAAAAAGAATTGAAGCCAGGGATTCGAAAACCGAGGTCAACACGCGCCACCGTAAAGGGGGGGAGAGCAACTTCTCGACTTTATGAAGGATACAAAAGGGTCCTAGGGGGGAAAACGATATCCAACATCGTACCTTCAGCGGGAGGGGGAGACTAAAGTACAAACAATCGAGGGGGGACTTCAAGCCACCGAAGAAAAAGGAACTAAGGCTGAAAAACATCAAAAAATTTATCACCAAAGAACCAACAGGGACTTGGGGAAAAGGGGGGAAGCAAGGCAGAAAAGCTGAACTCGGAATGATTTCTTGGGTCCTGGAAAAAAAAAAAATAAATAAGGCGAGTGAAAGCTGAGCAGAATCAGAAGGGACGACTCGAGGTTCCCGAGGGAAGTGTGAGGGGGGTTACCTATCAGAAAAAGGGGTCGGTGTATTTCTGAAGCTCTACCAAGCTTTGGAGGCAAAAGTACCAGAAGGGACTCGGGAAAGGGGAAGGAGTCTCGTTCATACATTTAAAGGGCCGCCATTGAAGTGACACCATACCGGAGGGAATTTGCGCTAACTGAATCTCAGCTTCCTAAGGAAGCAATCGAAAACAATCAGGAGATCCTTCGCAGCATGACTCAGGTTCCGTTATAAGCAATCGGGGGCAAAGCAAAGAGGGCAAAAAAGAGGAAGACGTCGGGGCAAATGGAAGGAAAAGGGGAAGGTGTCTAGCAAAAAGCGAACCAGACAAACTTGCACGGGCTAAAAAGAATCCCGGAAGGACCAGGGGGGAGGGGGGGGAAATCGTAAAATGAAAATTTTACGAATTACATTCTGAGGGCTTGGGGCGTTCATGAAGGAAGGAGATCAAGTCATTTTCGGGGTGACACAGAAACATTCGTAAAGGGAAGTCAGCAATCTTGGGTTAAGCGGGTACCGTGACAATTCAACCCATCAATCTCAATGGCGCGAGTAAGGAGGTCAATGGAAGGGTTTGGGGTGGATAATTTCAGTACGCTTTCCGAAGAACGAGGCGGGGTGGGGGCGTCAATAAATCTCACCCAACAGTGGACAAAGGGATCGCCCGGACTTTGGACCTAAAAATTGGAAAGAGGGGGAAGGCAACGAAAAGCATAGAAAAAACATTGGACGTAACCAAGAGGTTGGGGGGGGAAGGGGAAATTTCAAAAAGGAAATGGGGGGGCGCGTTCGAGCGGAGAAGAACGGATGGAAAGGCAACGACTCGATTACACAAGGGAATCAGAAAGGGGGCGGCGGGGCAAGAAAGGGTTAGAGGGGGACTCCAAGGGGGGGAACGGGGAAAGGGGAACAGATGAACCCAGACCGGGTCAGGTCAGGGGACCGTCGGCTTTGGCAATTTCAGGTTAAAACAAGGGGGGGGGTTCGGGGGCGGAGACGTGAGTCGCAAAGACGGAAATTTCAAAAAATCTCATGGAGGGAACGAGGGACGAACCAAAGGGGCTCAAATAATCTGAGGGCCCGGAAGAGTAAGTCAGGCAAACATTTCCACCCGCGAAAGGGCCAATGCGCGCCCCTAACTTAAAAGCAAACCCACCAAAATAGAGATCTAGAAGGGATGGGACCCTATCTCACGCGCCATACATTAGGCAGGGGGCGTGCAAACGACAAGGAATCATTGAAAGTTGAAGGTTTAAAGTGGGTTTTCGCGGAAAAATACGAAAGCTGACGGGACTAAGACAGGAGAACTCGGCAAACGCAGAAAGAAAGGGTGTGGCAGTAAAAAAGCTTTAAAAACAGCCCTACGGGCCCTCCCAAGGGGAAGTTACTGGAGGACTATAGGGACCAAGCTACTTCATTATTCCTCAAGGGTACGGAAGGGAGACAAGCGTTCCCATTTCAGGTCCTCAGGGGGACATAGCCTCCAGGGGTCCGACTCAAAAAGATCCTTGGCCGCGAGGGCCTAAATGACAATCCACAAGCTCTACGTACTGACTGCTGGAGGGGGAACAAAAGAGCATCAGGGGTCTGAGAGGTCCGGTAAAAAAAATTCACCTCATGTGGGAATCCAGGGAGCGACTTTCCACTACGAATTCAAAAGATACAGTTACTCAGACCAAGAATTTTCTTTGCAAAGAGCGCACAAATGACGGCGGGCAGAAACCGTATCCGATAGAAAGGAACGCAAAGGGAAATTCACTAAGGAGGAAAACTCCCGATCGTCGGTGAAGGGGCCGACCACCACCTTTGGGAATGTACTGTCAGTAAGGGTCTGGGGAGAAAAAAAATCGATTTAAGGATCACAAGGAGGAAAGGGGACGATGGAAGGGAATACCTGGGGGTGGGGGGGGGAAGGGCGTTTTCAAATGCTCCCTGCAAATCCAATGAGGAAGCGGCTAGGCCTGAATTCTAACAAAGGGGGGGGAACCCCTCAGCTCGGAGCAAGGATTTGAGAACATCACTCATATGAACTCAAACCTTCGGGACATGGATGGAGGTTCAACGCGCGAAGCCACAGGAAACCCTAAGAGCAGGGGAAGAAGAAAGGGTTGAACTAACAAAAAGGATTGGAAAATATAGGAAAATAATCCGTCTACGGATGACTGAAAAGAGAGGTTACGGGAGGTTTGGGGGGGACAGGAGGGGCGATGGCAATTGTTATAGGGCATATATGGGGGGGGTATGAAAAACGCAACTTGAGAGCGAGGGGGCGTGGAAATTTAAAAGAAATTCTGCGAAGCCGAGGAAGGTCTCAAAAGCTGGATGCGCGAAGGGGTATTAAGAGCGAGAAACTCACGCGAACGTTCCTCTATCAGCGGATCGCTGGGATCAAGGAAGAGTGGGACCTCGAAAGGACGGACCAAAGGTGGTGCAAACGGGCATCGTCAATAGGGTATGGGACTGGATGTCAGGTTCTCAGTGCGTAGCAAGGGAGGGGACGCAAAGAGGGGGACAAGAAGGAAAGTTGGGACCGAACTCTTTTCCAAAGAAAGGATTGGCGGGGGAAAGTAACGTCAGCCGCTGGCGGATCTTAAGAGGAAGGGGGGGGGGGAGGGTCTCCACTAAAGACATTTCGAAACGGAAGATGTGCAGGTTTCACAAGTCAGCAGAATAGAAAGGTGGCAGCAAGGCTAAGAGGACGAAAGAAAATGCGGAAAGGGACGTAGCGCTTAGGTCTTTGTTTTGTGAAATTCGAGAAAAAAGCGCCATGAAAAGAGTTTGAGGGAGGCTCAGAGTAATTTTACGCGCAGGAAAGGACCATGTCTGAGAGACTGAACATTACATGAAAGGGGGGGGCAGCTTCGAGGTGGTGGTCCTTAAACTTTCCGAAGGAAATCAGGTCCAACTGTGTTTTGAGACAGGAAAGGAGGGTTTAAGAAAAAGGAGCGTCCGTGGCTGTCTATTCCGGGCCGAATTGTCGATGGCACACTAAAAAGCAGTGGGGCCGAACCCACTATGGAACCTAAAGAGAAAGGGTCAGAAGTGAATGGCACGCCCAATATAAGATTTAAAAGGAAAAGGTATAAAGAGGAGAGAAATCGTCAGATATCAGCGGTGACGGGAGAGTCGGAGGTGGAATAAATAGGAGGGGGGGGCTTCGGAAGGAATGGGAATGGCAGCGTCCGGGGTATTATGGGATTGAAAACCTGCGGGTAAGGACATTATTGAGGGCCCGAGAGAATGGGGGACTCGTACCGCTCATACATCTAAAGTGGGGGAAGGACAGAAGCCGACTCTTTGAGCTCCACTTATTGGGAATACGGCGTATGATTTTTTCAATGGGTGACGCCGTTGAGACCGTTCAAAGAAACCAGAAAGCAAAGGAGCGGGGACCAAGCCTCGGGCGGTTGCAGGAAGGACCATTGGGAAAGGTCAAGGGGCTGCAAAAGGAAGCGGGTGAATTTCCTATAGAGAAGCGCAATCCAAAGTTACAGAATACAAAAAGGGGACAAAGAGGTCCCAGACCCGAAGGAAGGTCGATTCCCGAAAGAAAAGAAAAGGGGAGTTGAAAATACGGGGAAAAACCGGAAAAGCAGGGGGAAGCAGTCCTGGGGTAGGAACTGGGTGCGGAGTGGGGGAGGGGGGGGATCTCGATAATTTCCGTAAAAAAAGAAAAAGGCATGAGAAAATATAGGGGGAAAAGCAGGAAGAATGTAGTATTTGGGGATCAACCGAAGGTGAAGGGAAACGCCAATTCTAGCTAGCAGGGAGAGGGGGGAGTGAGGAGCGCAGAGGATTGAGACCAAATCGATTATGACGGCTCCGAAGATTCGTGTCAGAAGAGGGGTCCGGCACTCGGAAAAAGACACCAGCAAAGCACTAAATTTAAAGGGGGGGTCAATCGAGGGTGGGGGTTCTTATTGAGAACACGGCCACACGGCGCTGGGGCCCGCGGGGGGTGGAGGGGAGTAGAAACATGGGGGGGAAAGACTCCTGCTCTGACTACTGCAAGGGGCTGGTTTACCAAAGGGGGGGGGGTTCCTCGTGGGGGGACGAATCTATATACTAAACCACAGGTTACAGGGGGCGAAGGAAGATCCCTGAAAGGAGAATTGCGGAAAAAGCCGACTGGTAAGCTTGAGTCCATGAAGAAGGAATTCGGGGTTGGACGCAATGGCCACGGCCGACCAGTGAGACAACGGACCTAGAGGGAGCGCTAACATCGTCTGTCAAATGGACAACTCGAAGGGGGCACCGACCCGTCATTGAAGGTTTTCCACGAGAGAAAAAAAAACAGGTGATTTGGAAAAGAGTAGAGGAAAAGATAGGTCCCTACTGATTCTTCCGCAGCAGTAATTCGCTGAAAAAAAGGGAATAAAGACGAGGTTACGGGGGAAGAATTGCAAAACAGATCAAATTAACGGTGTGGGGATTGTGTTCGGGAAGTGGGAGGGTCCGCCATTTCGGACGTAGCGAAAAAGGTCGGGTCGTTGGGGAAGGCTAAGCCGGGTGTTCCGGGTGGACGGGGATCAGGCTCAAGAAGGGGAAGCTTAGTAGAAGAGGGGAGGATATAGGGGGGGGTAAAAATACATCTCTGGTTGTTGTCCCTTAACGGTAAGAAAAAAGGGGGAAAGAAAGGGGGAGAATTTGTGCCCAAGGTCGGTTGCGGGGGCGGTTTAAAGCGGGGGAACCGGATTAAAGAAGGTCTGGTGGAATTAAAAGGGACGGAAAGGGAGCATCGACCATAGCCGGTCACTGCCGAGTGAAAGCGTATGACGGTAGAGAATATCCAGGATGGGGCGGGGATCCGTTCACGATTCTCACTGAAGAAAGTCTGGAGGACTGTTTTAGGAGACATTGAGGAAGGAGGGGGGGATAAAAAAAAAAAAAAAGGGAGAATCCGGATATCTCAGAGACACAAAAAATAAAGGTACGAAAGAAATTCATCAAATTTCTATCAACGGTAGAAAAACGAAAAAGAAAGAAAAAGAGATGAGCGTCAGGAAAGTGAACTTATCACCGTAAGGGACGACTGCAAGACAGCTTCAGACCGCATCCAGAAAAAAAAAACGCGTGACAAAAGAGAACTTTGGGAAGGAGGGAGCATCAGGGGAGGAGAAGACTATCATCGGATTGCGGTATGCTCAACCAGGGAACAACGTCACAGAGAAAGGGTGGACGCGGAAATTGGTGTCGACAGTTCTCGGAAGTAAAGGGCAGGAAAAAAGTATAAAGGGATTATTTCCAACTATATCCAGAAAAAACTCAAGGAGGGGCTTCCCGAACCCGTACAAAAATCGGCGGGGGGAAGTTCGAACAACAAGAAATCAAGGGAGAAATTGCGGCGCCACAGTGATCACCAAATGGGGGGTACCCAACAAAAGGGGAAAACACTTTGAGGGCTAAAGGACGAAGGACTGAATGCGAAGGGACTTTTGAAAAACATTTCATCGGAAAAAGGAGTCTGCGCAGAATCAGGTAGGGAAGAGGATAGGCCTACAAGAATGGGGGGTCGTGTTTGGGGTCATATAAGGCACCAGGGGAAATTCTGTACACAAGCTCAAAATCTTTGGAAAAGGACAGAGAAATTTCGCAGAAGCCTTATGAAGGTGGTAAAAAGGGAGGTCCGCGGCCATTTGCCGACTTGTAAAAACATCAATCCTTCGAACTGAATCTCAAGCGACAGGAATCGAGTTCTCAAGTCAAAGATGAGTCAGAGGGAGCAAGCCGCCCAGGTGTCTAAAAAAGTATCTAAAAAGGGAAGGAAAGAGAGGGTCAACTCCGACTAAAAGGACCGGAGGGAAAAGAAAGAAAAAGGCTGTCAGGTAAGTGGTCTAGTAGAACGAAAAAAAAAGAGGGTTCCCCGGCACTAACTTCTTCCCACCTCGAAAGGGGTTGGGAGGAGGGCCGAAGGGGGGGGGGATCGGGGGGAACTCACACTTACGTTCTGCTTTCTGGGGGGGATTAAGTAGAGGGTATAACCAAGGAGGCAGCAGGCTTATCCGCAAAGTACTTAAAATTCAGGGGTAACGGAGGACGATGGAGAGAGCTGAAAGAACTAGAAAGGGCAAAAATCGCTGTTAAGGTCCAAAATCCAGAGTCTTCAGGAACAAAGGGTCCTAAATGGGAAGGCGAAAGGGAAAGATTCGGGGGGGGGGGGAAAATAAAGAGACAGAACCCAAGAGGATGCACTTTCCACTAGGCCTGACTGATTTTTTGGAAGGGAAGAGAGGGGGAAAGGACCGTTTCCAAAAGCATTTCTGTATTCAAAGGAGAATGGGGAAAGGGGTCCTGTGACTGGAGGGACCAGCTTTTGCCAGTACGATGTAGGTTTCTGCACAGTCAACGGGGGGGTTTGGACTCCATTGCGAAAGTTAGAAGGAAAAAAAAGACAAAACGTCGACTTGTCACACTTTCTAATAAAGAAAGCCGAAAAAGGACTTGAAAAAGGTTATACGGGTGCGTCCAAAGGTGACGAATTGGGCCAAAAGGGGCGCAAATAGGGAACAGATACCTTCGTCTAAGAGAAAAAATGAGTATCTCGTGGGCTTTGCAAGGAAAAGCCCAACAGGAAAAAGATGTCCGTGGCCGTCGGAGAACGAGGAATCCCAGAAGAATGGGCACGGAAATTCAATTACTGGAACAACGCTCAGAAGAAACTCCGAATAGGGCGTGCCCCGGCCGCTGAAAAAGAGACTTGGAGTCCCAGAACCATAACGCTACCACGCTTAATGTCTTCGACACTACAGAATAACCAACCGCGAGATCGGCTATATTATCGGAAGATAGACCAACCCCAATTTCCGGGCATGTGTGAAAAATCTTACAGGGTAAGGGGGAAGTGGTGGGCGTGTTCGCGTCAAGCGCAAGATGCTCTCGCCGCTAGAGGCATGGCAGATAGGGTGATCAGAATCACCAAGGGCCAAAATAAAAGAGTAGCAAACACAGCCCTACGGGGGCCTACCATTGGATTTACTTCTGAGCAGGAATCAGGTCAACGGTACAACGGAAATCAGTTCGGGGGAAAGCGAGTCAGAAAAGGCCTGAAAAGGGGAAGTCTTAGAGACGCGCAAGCTATCTTCGAAAAAAGAGCAGGGGAAACAGCAGGAGCCGGTTGATAAAAAGAAAAAGGAGAGCTGGGGGCTGTGACCACTATTCGGGCATCGGCAAGGAGGGAATTCCTTGTTGGTGAAAAATTCCACGAGAATAGAAGGGAACCTGATCTTATGTTTTTGTGAGGTACTTTCAAGACTAAGGCAAAAGCTTACAGTTAACGAAAATTAATGTATGGTTGGATCACCATCGATCTCGCCAAATGGTCAAGGCTTCACGAAACCTTTCTGGTAATAACGGGGGAAGAAGATAAAGAAAGGACGTCATCACTAAAAGAGCAAAACTTAAGATTCTGGTTGACTAGGCCAAAAACACCGTGTGGTTAAAAAAGGCTCGCTTGAGAGAGGGGGTTGAAAAAAGGGATTTGAAAGCTGATGCAGAGGTGCCGACTTCTAGGCGGAAAAAATCTCGAGTGGGGAATTTCCGATGAATGAAAAAAAAACTACAATCACGCAAAAAGCGAAATTAACCACTCTGGAGTTATACCAGGAGAGGGGGGAAAGGAACTGGGAACCCCTCATAGGGCGTCAACATAAGACCAAGGAGTGGGGAGAAAAAGGAAATGAAAAACCCAAAACTTGAGCCCATCTGTCTTCATAGGGCGGTGGCAAAGAAGACTAGAGACAAGGGACCCCTTCTGCATCAGACCAAAAGGTGAGCCTGAGATAATATAAAACAAAAGGAAGGGAAGGAAGGGGAGGGATCCAGAAAAAAAGTACGGGAAGCTGGTGTGGTCCTTCTCGTGGGGGAGTCTCGGCAAGAGAAGGAGACTTGAGTGAAGAGTTAAGGATATTTAGAAAAAACTTGTCTAAATGGCTCAGGGGGGAAAAACCGGTTTTGAGAAAATTCAAAAGGAATCCTCGGATTGCTAGGGAAATATGATTAAGCCATTTTTGAACGTTTCCAGCGCAGGGCCTCAGAAAGGTAAGACTAAAAGCGCTTGAAGAAATCTACGTTGGTGTTTGTTCCGGGAAAAAAATGCAAGACAAAGATAGACAAAGGTGGTGGCTCCGCACGACGATACGGGAATGGGGGGAAGTGTGGGAAAGAGAGATATTGAAAGGTGGAAAGTGGGGTCCGAGGGTATCCGTTCGTGACCATCGCGTATAGGGAGTCCCTGAGCGCGAGGGTTCCATTACTTGCTTGGGGTCTGAGTGAAATTGAACAGAGCTGTGGGGATCGGGACAGGGCGACAGGTCCATCCGCTCAGGGCTAAGCGACGAGGGGGAAGGTGGACACACAGGAAGATAAGAATAGGTGTCACGAAACTGACTTCCGGAACGTAGCTAGTCTGGGATGGGGGGAACCGGGCTGGGAAGAAATTCGCGAAAAGCGTTGGGCGGATATAATTCTTCGGGCGTAATTGGGGAATGAAGACAGGGAGGATCTGGGACGAAAAACTGAGGTTGGATCCTGGGGACATCCTTACTGTTCAGTATGTAGAAGATGTCCTAAAAAGACCTGGTAGGGAACAGGTAGGGCTGGGGGCTAAGTAAGTGGCCCCTAAATCGGTGGTGCCGCGGAGAGTCAAGTGAAAGACTGGAAGAAGGTGGTCCGCACACACGTTTAAAAAACATTTGAACAGGGTGAGTTTTTTGCACCCATGGAGACTTGATGGGTCTGCGGGCGGGGTCTTTTCGATAAAAGGAATCGATCAAGAGGGGGGATAAAAAAGAAGAGTAGGGGCTTTAAATTGGACTACAAAACGTTTCATTCTGAGCTGGACGGACAGAGTATTAGGATGAAAACGGAGGCGCGGAATAATTGAATTAAATGGAGACCCTTCGTAAGGAGGGGAGGGGCTCATTAGAAAAAACCATGCGGTCCGTTGGGGAACTGCCACAAACCGACAGAGGATCCAAGTGGTTGAACGCCAGTGATCCGGAGGGATCGTTTTTGCAAACGAAAAACACAGGGGAAAAAGTGGGGAACCGTCCCTTAAAAAAGTACCAGGATACCCTGGAGCGTGGAAGCCTGGAAGGAATGAGGAAGTGAAAGGGTGTAAATCGAATTGATTTTCTCCCGCAACACGAGGGAAAAAGAAGATTCGGCCCAAATTTAAGGGGAAGGCGTGCGACAGGAGCTGCTGCAAACAATATGTGTCCCCAAAAGAACACTCGTAGGAAAAGGTCAATATGACCTTAAGAAGTTGAAGAGGGGAAGGCAACCACATAAAGAGAGGTCAAGAAAGAGGAGGCGATATAGGGAAAAGGGTGGGGGGTCGTTGCGGAGGTGCACCGCCAAAAAGGCATTGCGTCCCAGCTTAGGAAAGCGTGGAAGGAAGGCGGTGAATTCAAGATTTTCCAGGACCGCCAGGCTCAGCCCTTGAGTTGGCTTTTCCAGAGGCATAAACTCACACGAGGGATTACTTGATCGGGGTGGGAAAGAGGGGAATGAAAAAAGGAGGGGATAACGGAATCGAATTAACATTCACAGCAAAGAAGAATGGGGGCACGGATTAGCGAAAACCTGGTGGGGGAAAGCCACCCGAGGGGGGGCCCTCCCGATATAGGGGGGACTGGAAAAGAGGGGGTTGTAAGGGGGGAAGAGAAACGGCGGGAAAGACAGACTGATTTGCCGACAGGTGTCGTTTACCAGGGATGAATTGAAGAGCACTGATACGGAAACCCCTGGAGAACGTGCTTCTAAGGATCGATCATCTGAGGAGGGGGGGGGACGAACTCAGAAAAACGGCTTTATGACAGTGCGCAGTTGGGATTGTGGGGGACCAAAGGCATGGCCGGCCACTGAAGGAAATTGAAACAAGAGAAGACACAGAACGTGCTCTATCCACTGGTCGTCTGGGACTGGGTCATCAGTATAGTGGGCCTCCACTCAATTTCGGGCCTGGGTGCCCTGGAGGGGGTAACAAAAAAAAAAACCATTGTACTTTTATAACTGAGAGATCGTAATTCAAGGGAGCAAGTATAGATGCCAGGAGGGGGGGAAAAAAGAAATCATAAAGTTAAGCTTTTAGGTACGGAAGAAAATGGAAAAAAATAAAGGGGGCCCTGGAGCACGTTGATGTTGGAGCAGCCATCGCCCTAGAGCGGATTGTGGGGGAGAAAAAAACTCCGCGATAAGGGTCCTGAATCGCGACGAGATCGGGCTGGAATATGGGGGGGTCCCTACTAAAAAGCGATAATGTTTGTGGTTGAACACGCCGGGAAGTTTGCTCATACTTTCCTGCGTAACATGTCGGTGGGGGGGGAAATCGGGGAATAAAAAATTAACTGTGTGAATGAGGGCGATTGGCAATCAGCGACCATACGTGCTAAAAACCGAGTGGGCGCGGAGGGGCATGAAGTCGTGGGAGTCTTTACTGTTAGACGGTCAAGAAAGACCGGGGAAGGTGCGTTCAACGAAAAAAAAGGGTTGAAACGCGACATGACTCAAACTTATGTATGAGGACACGAAGGGATATCGAGACACCAACAACACCTATAGGGATGAAGAATCGCCGTATTTCAAGGTTCTCAGGAGAATCATGGGGAACGAAAAAAACGTTGAACGCAATAAAAGTGAGGCGTGGCGCGCTGGAACGAGAACGGAACAACGACAGCTCATCCCTCTACATCAATCACTCGGAAGGAAAAGGCTAAAAGGGGAAAAGGGGGTGAAACTCGCATCGCAGGAAGTGGCACAAATCATCGGAATTGAGTAAACGAGGGAACAAAAAAAAAAAAATACTTTTACTAGGGGGAAATTGGGGGGGGGAAAAAAGTCAAAGCTCTCGCTTTCTTCCGTCGGGACATTATCAGATATGGAGGGAACCAAAGTATAAAAAAAAAAGGATCCATTCATGGATTAGTCGCGCAATAAACAAGACCAGGCGGATTTTCGAGTTCTACCCAAATACTAGAGATACGGAAGGGCGCCAAAAATCAACGGGATCACCAAAGGGGGAACCAAAACCTTTCACGGTAGCGGGGGGGTCTTCCGGACGAAAAGCTGAAACAGTTGACGGTTGGAAAGAGTGAAAAGAGAAGGCCCCTGCTGAGCATAAATCAAGGAGAGTTAAGGAAGCGGAAGGAAAAAAAAGCAAATGGTTCGTTGGGGGGGGGTTTCAATCAGTAACCGGCAATTGAACGGCGCGGAAATTCTTCTAAAAAACGCGGGTGAGGAACGTTTAAGACTAACAAAGCAAAGAAGCCACGCTTTATTACGTGTCTTCGCGGTCGAAGGTAACGAACAAATGAAGCTGGGGTACCAAAAATAAACCCATGTCACCTTTTCTCTAAGGACTGGGGAAGGCGAAAAGAAGGAAAAGGAAAAATCGATCCTTCGAAGGGATTCACGCAAGCTACAGAGAGAGCGAGTGAACATTACAATAACCAGGGGGGGACAAAACCTGCCGTCGTCCAAAAAGGATTTCTTTCCTGCTGGGGGGGCTAGCTAAAGAGAAAAAAACTTGAAAAAGTGCGGCAAAACAGCTCCCGTTTGGGGGGACGTTTAGAAAAATGAGAACCGGGGGGAGTAATTTGAAAACACATACATCACTGAGTCTTTGGGGGGGGAATGAATTTTCGACCGATAGGAAAGGGAAAGGTGTACAGGGGCGGAGGAAGTACTCCGATTTCGGGGTGAGCGTAACGTCCCATAGATTGGGGGAATTCCAGCCAATAGCAGGGAATGAGCCTTGCGGCAAAATCGCTGTTGAGGTACAAAAAAAGGAAAAAGCTGTCCGAGACGCTGGGGGGCCCAATGATCGTTTGGGGGAATATAAGCGAAAAAGACCAGGGAAAGTTCATAGAGCCTGATCTTTTGACCTTGACCGTCCGCCAGGGGTGGAGGAGGAAAGCAACGGATGCCCGCATTTCTACTCTTGAAATAATGCAGGAGAAAGAAGAGGGTGGTCCGGACGATGGAAAAAGGACCGCCAAAAAGGGGGCAAAGTTGGGGATTTCGCTTATATCTTCCCTCGGCAAGAAAAACGCTTGGGGGGGGAAAAACAGGCTTCGGAACACGGGGCTAACCTCCTGAGGGAACGCGTCCAGGTCGGGGCCGTAACTTTACGGGAGGGTTCCAAAGGAAGAAGATCACGGTCTCCGATCGGGGGTACAAAATAAGTGGGGCGGGGAGCTTTCACGTACGGTCCCCACTTTACAGGGAGGGGGCGTCCGTTCGGATACTGGGAGTCTCCCATCACGGAAAGAAGGCAGAAGTCAGGAAAAGGAAGGACAGAAGGCCGGGTGCAACTACTCAAGGATGTGAGGGCCCCGGAAGAGGCAGCCTGGAACCATAAACAGCCAGCTACCAAGTCCGGTATTCTACATCATAAAAGAAGTGGAACGGCTATCAGAGAGGTACGGAAAGGAAAAAGAATCACCTCCTACATTGAAATCGTCATAGAGGACGAACTTATCAGACCTGTTCTGGATTTTCCCAGACGCGAGAAAAAAAGGAGGTCGTGTAAGCTCGATCAAGCCGACTAGAAAAGAGAAGAGATCAGATAAGGACCAGGTCTTTCCGCCAAGCCCTACGGGTTTCCCTACCAGGGGGAGGGGATAGAAGGGCTACAAAACCTCATTGCGTGCCTTGTACAGAAAAAATGTCAAGGAGCTCGGAAAGAAGGAGGGTGCCTCGCTTCTTACAGAGAGTGGCTCTGGAGAGAAAATGAAGGGAGTACTTGGGAATCTGAGAGTGAGAAAAAATCAGGCAAGAGCAAGGCGTGACAGATTTCGTATTCAAGGAAAATCTAGAGAGGAGGGGGGGTGAAAAAAAAAAAAAAGCGGAAAGCAGGATCCCTTAAGATGTTTTTGGGATTAAACTGACAGTTAAAAGCAAAGCGGCTGACAGTGACTCAACCAACGCAATTATGTGGGTTGAATCAAAGGAGTGCGCGCACCATTGCGGCGGGCTGCACAGTATCCCGATGTGTGGGGGGCCAAAGAGCAAAAAAAGAACCGGAACAACTGCAAGCAGAGCTGCTTCAAAAAAAGGAAAGAGAGTCAGGGATGGAAAAAGGTGTGTAGGCAGGAGGTCCGTGGCCGAGGGGTTGGTCCCGGACAAACCAACGTTTATCGCGGGATCTCTGTCGCGAGGTACGGGGGAAGTGACTAGAGGACACGATCTTAAGGTCAAACACTTCTCAAAAAAAGAAAACTTCAGGGATTTCACAACGCAGCTTTCGGCCGAATGCAAAAGGTTGTGACACAACAAAGTGCGTCCAACTCGATAAGGGGATTTCAGCTATCATGAAGGTAGGGAAAAAACACGAACAATCTTCTGACAATTGCGCTTGCCGAAGCAAAAAGAGGGAAAAGGGAATAACTAGCATAGACAGAACCTTTAGCAAGCCTCTCAGAAAAGGGGAGAGATAGGATGAAAAGGTCGGAGGCCGTCGGGGTACCTTGGGCCAGCCGGTGTCGCAAAATAGCAGAAGAGGGGTGTTGACGGTTCCGAGGAAGGAGAGTCGCAACACTCAAAAAAGTACGGTTTGACGATTAATGGGTTCACAATCCGGTGAGAGGCCGAATCTGGTGACGAGAAAGTGGGGATTCGCGAATTTGCGGTTGGAGACGACGCGCGAAATTCAACACGGAACGTCCGCGAAGGGCGGAAAGCCGCTGATCCGAGAAATAGACTTGGGGGGGGACCGACTACGATGCCGGCCTGAATTCCCAAAGTTTGTGGGGAGAAAGGGGGAAGACCTACGATTTGGAGATCTTTATTAAGGGTTTTCGTTCTGCGTTGCGATAGTGGGTCGGACATAGGGTGTGCAGCCCGAACGTTTTTGCTCTATCTCTTTCCAAAGAAGAGGAGGGGGGATGGTAAAAAGAGGAGGGTTAAAAAACTGCCATCAGTCTCAAGGCGGCCAATGTGTAAAAACAGGCAAGAGAAAGGGAATGCGCTGAAGAGAGTTTTGTCACGACGAATAAAGAAAAGGGTAGAGTGGGGTAGCACCGTTCGCGCAAAACTCCAGTCGCGCCATGCTCGAGTTGGTAAGAGGCATGGGGTAAAACGCGAGAGGACAGTCAAAGGGATTACAGGCTTGGTCGAGACTTACAGAATAAACCGTTGGCAAAGGAGGAGAAAAAGGGTAGGAAAGGTGAAAAGGAAGTAAAGCCCTGAGCACCAATAGGTCTTGTTGGCGATATTCGGGGACGCCCGCTATTCATTCAAAAGGGCGAGAAAGCCCTGGATTGATCGAGCAAAGAGCCAGGTGGGTATTCAAGGGAGAAAAAAAAATGGGAAAAAAGGGGGTACCGTGTCTTTTGCAAGCACCATGCTATATGCAAGGGCGGCAGGCGGGAGTCGGTCAGTAAGTCAGCGATTCGCGGTAGAAAGTAGGACGACTAATACCGGGAAGCGGGGGAAGAGTGGGTTGAAACGGGTACTTCAACTGCTCCCGGGCCCGCCAGGATTTAGGGGCCAAACAAGCGTGTCAGTAGGAAATAATTCTGCGCAGGAGGTACGTGGAGGGAAAGAATCCGACCCGAGGAACACCTTTTTGAAATCCGGCCTTCAAAAGCAAGACGCGCGGGAGAAACGTATTTTGGCAAATGATCGACAGGGATCGTGTGACAATCGTGACAGAAAGTACCGCCGGGGGGGAACGGAAAACGTATAAAGGAGCAGTGCCCAAGCAGTAGATTAGGTTGGAATCTAAGAGGAAGGGCCCCCCATACCAAAGCTTAAAGGGGAAGGAAACTCTCGAAGTTGTCATTCAGACTCGAACACTTTGGACGTCCAAGGGCACTGGAACCAGACCCAAGGAACGGGGTAAAAACGGAGAGTGTAAATACTTTGAAGGCGAAAAAAGAAGAACCGGAAGGAAGGAAGAGTGGGTAACTGCTAGTTTTCTGGCGCTCGGATTGCAACGCCACGAAGGCATGTCGGATAGGAAAGGTTCCGGAGAGGGATTTATTTTGTCAGAAAAAGAGATGTAAAAACGGGAAAGAGCCATTGAGAGGGATTGCGGAATCCATCGTCTTCCACGCGAACCGGAGGAGTACGGTAGGGGACTACGCATGCATGGAGGAAAAGACTTTAAGTGAATATCAGGGCCTCGAAGGAGGAAAAAACAAAAGCGGGGAAAAAGAATCACGTATCACTAACCTGGGATATGAGAACAGAAAACGGTCGCGGTGGCAAAGATATGCTTCCGAAATTCGTGGTCTGGTAGCTGTTACATGCGGAAAGACATCTTCTCCAGGGGGCCTCTTCAAGGTAGGAGGGAAGTTTAAACATGTATTGGGGGGGGTGAGAGGGGAATGGGGCACAGCAAAACACTGTTAAAACGGCTTCGAAGGATCGATCCTCTGAGGCATTGAGAACTGCAAGCCCGTCTTTAAGGAGTCAAAGATCAAATTACTGCGCTGATGGGGGGGAACCTTCAGATCAAAAAAGGACTAAACTTTCTGAAAACGAAGACACAAGCGGAGAAACGAAGGGTTCGGAAAAGGGGGCATAAAAAAAGATTTTAGAGATTGGGGTCAAGAAGCCGTGGGGGGGAAAGGTCACCCGGATATACCCAACACGAACCTGTCATTGATAAGGAACGTCCTCTATGATTCTAAGGATTCGCTTGCCCGGTAAAAAGAATCAATTAGGCAAGTTCAAAGAGTGGAGGTGAGTGAGGAAACCAAAAGGGGTTGTTAAAAGGGTGGTGCTCACGTTGAAAATGTTGCGCATTGAGCCGGAGCGGATTATTGGGTTAGCAAAAAACTCCGCGATGGGGTGGGTCCGGTTTCAGGAAGAGGCGACAGCCGAGCCATGTAATATCGTTGGTCAGAAACAGAATCTGGTAATTTTCAATTGACGACGCCCCTAAGAAGGTGCAGACCCCCATTGGGGAAAAAGCTCAGGTCGTTGCGTGGGTTTAAAACGGGGGGAAAAAAAACTATGACAAAAAAGGAGGGAGGCGAGGTGCTCAGCGAAACCAAAATAAACCTTTACCCAACGCTTCCGCGTCCTAGTGGGCGGTAGGAAGATTCTTAGGGATGAGGGTTAAGTTGAGCAGAATCTCGCCGACATCCAGTCTTGCGGGAACAAGCAGTTTCAGGAAAATGAACTCGCACTGAAAGAGCACCTTGATCCGAGGGAGAGAAACAACAACAACTTAGGAGTAAAGAAGGAAGAAAGGGGGAAGCAATCAGTTGCATTCAATGTCATCCTCAACGAGACGGGACGCAAGACTGGAGCGCAGGGAATTCACAAAAGTACCGACGAAAAGAAAACTTCATAAAGCATCCAGCTCACGTCTGAAACTTACGTCGGCGAAGGAGGGGGGAGAGGGGTTGGCACCTAGATAGTAGGGAATTTCACAAGCCAGATCTGATTGAATCCGGATGACTCAAAAGGAGGTCCAACAACCAAGACCTTGGGAGGAAAGTTGGTGTATGAGACAACTTCGAAAAGGTTAGCGAGACAAATAAGATGGATGGATTAACACGATAATGAACAGCGGATCCGGAAAGGGGAGTACCCGATTCCGACCACACAAGACGAGTGTATTCTTTCCTAAAAGGACGCGAAAAATGGAAAAAGCCAAAAGAAAGTGAAGACCAAAGGGGGAAACGTTCAGGTTCGTATGCAAAGGGAAAAAGACAGAGAATGGGGAGTTTTCCAAAAGAGTGAAGCAGCTAATTCCACTTCTTCTTCAGAAAGAGAAATTTACATCGAGAAAAAAATTAAGCAAGACAAATGTGTGGTTTGGTTCATGGGGACCCGGCAAATTGAAACGGCTTTAGGGACAAGGCACTGAGAGCTTGGTATTCAACACAGAAAGGACTCGAAAGCTTTATGACGGGTCTTCTCGGGAAGGTAGGCCGGGCCGACTGACGGACTGCCCAACATCAAAACCCGAAAAATCATGGAAAGGAACGGAACAGACTGTCCTATCCGGAAAGTTTTCGAAATTCACGCCTCAGAGTCCGCAGCCCTGCCCGCTGGGTTCTTCAAGGAACTCTTGTCAACAGACTATAAACAAAACCAAAAAAAAGAACCTGAAAAGTAACAGAATCCGGCTGGGGTCTGGTTGACTCTGTCAGGTTGTGGCGAAATAACAGCCGACCAACAAAAGTGTCCCCGCACGAGAGACTTCGGGCCAAGAGAAGGGAAAAAAGGAGAAAAGGGGACGGAATACGAAGGGTGACCTCACACACTCATTCTAGTGCTTTGGCTGGTGGGGGAATGAAGGTGCACGGATATAAAGTCCAATGGGCTTTCACGAAAAAATGGGGAAAGGATCTCGGGAGGGTGAGCGGGAACCGTCATAAAAGGAATGGATTCCCGGCAGCAGCTCAGCTGAGCACGGAAAAATGGACCAAGTGGGAATTTACAAAGAAATACAGGAGAAGCACGAAGAGCCAGACAGTCCCCTGGAAAACGTTTTGGCGGCTATCGAGGCACCCAAGACAACGCAGTGACCAATGAGACCGAGTGTGACCGTCCTAGGTAAGAAAAAAAGGGGGCCTGGCAAAATTATTCCAATGCATTGATCTGCCGGACTATTGGCGCAGGGGTCCAGGGGAGTAGGAGTGTTTGGTAAATGACTATTTCAAAGTGTCGGGGAAAGAAACCGTCAGGGGGGGGGGGTTGAAGGGAAGAAAGTCTCGTCAATTTCAGCCGATGCTCTGGGGGTCTAAGTCGAGTACACAACGGCGCCATACACCCACGGGCACGCTCAGTTATACAGGAGGGCACTGGGCCAAAGGATTGCCCCACCAAAGGTGTAAACTATACCGCTCCGGACAAAATACGTGGGGGATCAAGATCAGGGGGATGGGGGAACCACTTACCGAAAGGGGTTCGTGAAAGAGTATACGAGCGAAGCAAACTTACTACTTTGGGGGGAGGCTTTTCAATTACTTCAAGCCGTTGAAAACTAAATAATAATCTTCGGATTCCGAGCAAGCAGGGCACGTTTTGCAAGTCCGGTTACAAGCCAACTATGCAAGGGAAGGCGACCTACTCTCAGATTCAAAAACGAATCGCTGACGGGTCGGGCCAGACCTCCGCCGAGATTCTCATACAACAGAGAAGCAGGGAACCTGGTTGAGGGTAAGTTTCAAAATGGGGTGAGGGGACGCAAAAGAAAGAGGGGAAGCTGAAAGCATGAAGGAGCCAGCCAGCGCAGAGGGGAAATCCGATGACAGTTACACATACTGGCGCCAACAAAAAGACGGGGGAAAACCCCTACCGGAGGGAACTTTCGAAGCGGTAGAACGTACTCGACATGCAGAAGGACGGACGAATGTCATATACAAGATGTCAGCCAGGAATGAGTCCCCTCAGAGGCACTTACGGCGCAGCCGCTTAAAAGGAAACAAGAAGGGACTAGAAGAGAGAAAAAAAATATCAAAACAAGAACAAGAACAGCCTACTGTCCGCGCTCGTGACCAAACCTGATATTGAGAAGTCTAGAGGAAGGGGGTGAAAAATGCACATCTGGTCGAAGCCGAGAAGAAAGGAAAGCGGAGGGGGGGGTTAAAGAGTAAAAGCGGCCAGAGGAATACGCAGACGCAGTAGGTTGGAATAACTCAGGGAATCGAACAAAATGGGGGAGGGGCACGAGAAAGTCCGGGAGCCGCAAAGAACCTGAACAACGTATTTCAAAGAAGCTGACTTCAAACCTCCTCGTCGGTGTACGAAAACAAACCCGTGGGGATTCTTCTTCTTCAGGCTTTATATGGGAAAAAAAAAACGGAAATCTGGGGGGAGGAAAGAGTCTCCCGTATCCGTACCGTCGCGATGGGGGAAGGTGAAGCCCGGAATATTCAAACCTTCCAAAGCAACTTCCGCGAATCCCAAATTCTGAGACGAAAAGGCGGGAAGGTTAAAAAAGGAAGCGGAAAACAAAAATCGCTCTCATTTGATTTTCTTCATTCATATAGTAACACACTTGGGGGAAAACGTCTTCAATTTAAGTGTCTCGGTCTCAAAAATCGCCGGCAAAAGGGGGGAACGATAAAAAGGAATCC
>Ga0179593_1810576_pt1 | contig 19601 bp, 24 predicted proteins | sample CZODoug2_1_08_16_FD_185931 | JGI IMG/M metagenome (GOLD analysis project Ga0179593, IMG submission 185931) | Vadose zone soil fungal communities from Angelo Coast Range Reserve, California, USA - CZODoug2_1_08_16fungal (PacBio error correction) | ecosystem: Environmental > Terrestrial > Soil >...
TCGGTCCGGGAAGGAGGGCGCCCTGTTCTCTCCAAAAGGAGGGGGGGGACGCGGCTGGAACGCCGGTGGGGAAAGCCCGGTTTCGGATCTACTCACCTCTCACCGGAAGAGGAGACCCTTTGCGAAAAAGGAGGAACGGAACAGTGATGATTGACCCGCCCAAAATGTTCCCACCATAACCAGAGTCCCTTCCATGCAAAGCGGAAGGAGAGGAATTGAATCCTCGAGTAGGGGGGGCGAGAACCTACACCGGGTGATCTTCGATCTTTGTTAATAGCCTTCCCATCCTGATCCTTCGCGAATTCGAAAGGGAGTAAGGGTCAGGAAGAGAAATTTTTCGAAAGAGAATCTCTCTGCAAGAGGAGAAAAGAACAGTGGGAAAATGATTCTTCATGAACAGCTCTATTACGACCAGTGAAGAAGGGAGAGAGTTTCACTCTGAAAAAAGGAGGGAGGGGAAGCCAGGGACGAGTGTCGCAATATCGCACCCCTCCATACAACAACATGAAGGGACTGTTGACGAAGGGGGGAGAAGGAGAATCTTGGCGGGGCAATGCCACCGGGAAGAAGCGAGGGGGGATCGTGAGTGTAAACACACACTTTCCTTTCATCCAAAATCCATGAAGCCACATTGGCAAGGAAGACGCCGGCAAGCAGGGCACCGGAGGGGGGACCGTTGGGGTCGATGAAAAGCCACCGGGGAGAAAAGGATGAACCATCCGCGAGGGGAGACGCTTGTTCTATAGCAGACCGACCCTTTCGGCCCGAAAAAAGGAAGGACGCTCAATAGTGATAAACAAAACAAAACGTAGGAGAGGGAAAAAAAAAAAAAAAAAAGGGTAGATCACGATGAGCTTAATTCCCTTTAGGGAAGGGCTAAATTTTCGGAATCTGAAGAAAAAAAAAAAAAGCGCCCAGACCGGGACATCGCGTCCGTTCGGAAGAGAGGGTACGTTTCGGTCATCTAACAAACGTTCACTCAAGCATTGCTTGCCGGCAGGAAAAAAACGGGTCCTCCCATTGAGGGAGGCTGACAAGAAAGGGTGGAAAACTATAACGAGGGACTTTTCAATCTTGGACCAGATTACGCAGGACAGGAAGTCCCAATGGCAACGGCAGTTTGTTGGAGGAGGGGGGATAAAACTTGCGGGCTCGTCGTGCAAGCAAAGAGCTTTGAAAGAGGGGAAAGGAGAAAAGACGGAAAAAGCCCTGTCGGGAAGAGAAAGGGATGGGCTTATTCCATGAGAAGACCCTGTTTCCATGCTATCAAAAAAGAAGACTAAGGAAAAAAAAAAGCAACCGTTATCTAAGACCGGATAAAAAGGAAGGGGAGTTGTTGCAGAGATTCGCCGACGGCTTCCGGCGGACGATCCTCGGCTTTTTCGTTGGAGAAAGAAAAAAAGGAGACTGCCCTACAGCCGAGGACGGCAAGCTAGAGAAGGCGGCTTCGATTCCAGGAGGGTGGTTCTGGTGGGCAACTGTTCATCATGACACCGAAAACGAATCCGAAGTTGACGGGGCTACGAAATTTGCACCCGGTAAAGAGCTGTGCGGAAAACGTTCCGCAAGCCTCAGGTGCAAGAAGGCCAGCAAAGGGGAAAGGGGATAGAAAAAAGGGCGCGGCCTCCTTCGAGGGGAAAACCACTTGATTGCCAGTCCGATCATCGGAAAGAATGGCACGCTCCCCGCAAGGGTACCATTTTGGCGACCCATAGAAGACATGAAGGCAGGAAGCGCATAAGGGAGAAGCGAACCCAAGAAAAACCGGTCCTAAGTTAATGAAATACATGTCTCATCCGAAATAGACGGGAATCTGCCACCTAAAAAAAGATGTGAAGCGAGGGAGTCAGAATAGGGTACAGGGGAGGGTCGCAGGCAATAGGGATGCTTCACGTCCTCTGGATCAAAGAAAAAGACGATCCGGTTCACTTGCCAAGAAAGGAGGGATCTCGTTCAAAGCAGGAAAAATTCAAGCGTTTCAAGAAAAAAGCTGTCACGAGAGCCCTATGGAAAAAGTCACTCCTACAGATAGAAGGGGAAAAGGATGCCCGAGAGTGTCTGTTAGAAAAAAAAGGGTTGGCCTTAACTCCAGAAAAAAGAAGGCGATTATGTTTGGGCGCCAAGGGGGGTATGGCGGCAAGATCCTGGGGAGAGAGGGGGAGGAAGGGACGGCACACGGTCTTCGACTTTACGGAGAGAAAGCGAGGAAAAAAAAGCGATAGATATCAGAGGGGAGCTACCAGAGACCTTCAGTGGTACTTGAAGTGGCCTTCCAATCAAGCAAAAAGGAAAAACGAGATGGAGGTCACGCCGGGAGAGACAAACGGAAAAATACCTCGCGAGGGGGGTGCTCAATGCCCCCTCGGCGATTAAAAAGAAGCGCAAGGTGAGATCAAAGCGGTTCGATAAAAAAAAGACCGTTCAACAGTTATCGGGGGTTCTCCCTGCACTATTAACAGCATCTGCAGCGCTGGCAAAAAGGGAGAATTCTAAATCGACACTTGAGTGCTGGAGGGAAGTCGAAAGTCCTCTTTTGAAGGATGCGGCTCAAATTCGTCGCTTCGAAGAACGTCTCTACAGCGTTGGGAAAGCCTAAAAAAAAAGGAGATTTAGGGCCACACAACTATTTCGAAAAAAAAAATCACGAAGCTTTGCGGTGTAGGACAAAAAAAAGAAAAGTGCGGGAATCGAGAGAGGCGACGGATCTGCGTAGTCGAACTGGTCTGTAGGGGAAAAAAAAACCGACGGAACAGCAGGACCACGAAAAGGAGCCATCAGGGAGAACGTCCAGCCTAGAGATAGCGATAAAGAAAGGCGCAATCGGATCGGGTCCGATTTGGTAAAAGCGTGAGCGTCCGGGAAAGAAAAAAAGAAACTGCGACGCGGGAAAAGAAACTCGAACCTCCCGAACGGGGGAACCGGGAATCGAGGAGTCTTCGTCTGGAGGGAAGAAAAAGGGCGCCTACTCGCGCCTTGGAAAGCTTACTATCCCTCCCTAAAAGAAAGTTCTAAGGAGGGGACCTTCCACCATCTTCTAAGAAAGGAGAGCGCTCCCTTGCCCACCCGGCAGGGAGGTGCAGCAACTTTCAGAGAGAGTAAGCGGTTTGACACGCTAATTCACACAAAACACAGAAATGTTTTCGCAGGTGAGAAAAGAGGGGCAGCGTTCGAAGGTCGAGAGGGTCCTTTAGGAAACGCCTCGTTGCCTGTTCCTATTGGGCTAGAAGGAGAATAACGTCGCACTACTCGGAAAGAGGAAGATGGTATCCTTACATTCGGCCGAACGTCATCAAGATATCGAAAAGATCATTCACTCGTTGTCTAGTAAAGGGGGAAGTTCCGCCTAACTTAGAAGACGCACTGTGCTCAGAAAAGCTTATGCTCACGAAAGTAGTTCGTTCTTCGATCTAAGGGCATTGGCACTGAAATTATTTTTTGGGACCGAACGCATGTCGTCCTGGGAGGCGCTTCCAGGCATAACCGTGAAAAAAACGAACATCTCCCGCCTAAAAAAAAGGTCCAGGACGGTGCGTCAAGGAGAGGGCGCACTCCCGAAGCTATGATAGAGGAAAGGCGGCGATTCATGGGAAAAAAAAAGGCACTGCTATCTCGAGAGAAAAGGCGCCGGTGGCCGCGGAAAAGAACTCGCTCCACTTATCCAAACGATGACGTTCCGGCATGTACGGAAAAAAAAAAGGAGAGAAATCGATCTCCTACCCGACGCGCCCCGTACCGCATCTGGGGGACCAGATGGGTAGTCAGATGCAACCCGAGGGGGCAATCAACGAAGGTGGGGTTTGTCTCCTTAAAAACGACTCGTATAGGCGATCGCGATGAAAAAACGACAGGCTCATCGACGCTTCTGAGGAAGGCGTCAGAGAAAACTAAGTCTGATTGAATTGCAAAGAGAAAGGAAAAAGGACCAGCCGGCTTTCCAAGAAATTCATCGACATCAGTGCCGCCCAGGGGAAAAAAACCACATAGGTTCTCGCCAGCACCTATCATGAAGTACAGGCCTCGACGCTCGTACGTCGAGCGCCGGGGAAGGGGAAAGGGGAAGAAAATACGCGCATTCGATCTCTCTCAAAAAAGCGAGATGCGCTGTATCTTCGGAAAGGGCCTCCTACGTCGAGGTTTAATAGAGGAAACAAGAAAAGCCATGCCCTCGGCTGGCGAAAAAAAAAAAGGGGGGGGGAGGGGGCGCTATGTCTTGTCAAGAGGAAGGTTCGAAGAGTGCTTTTTCGCCATTGAAAGAAGAGACGTGTCACCTCCAGGACGGGCAATGGGGGGGGAGAAAACGCGCGACCGGACGAACAAAAAAAAAGGGGGGGGAATCCGAAATGAGCCTTCGACGAGGGAGGCATCGCGCTCGCCTATCAGAAAAAGGAGCGGCGACTTCTTCTTCTTGAGAATAAAGGTAGTGAGCGCCATCTGCGCTCCCCATCGGGGGTAACAGGGGAAAGATTCTACTGGGCGACTATCTGCCGCTAGACTTCCCTCTTTTCTTGGAGTCGTCTGCCGGATTCAACTGGAAAAGGAGGGAGGAAGAAAGGCGGATTTCTACAAATAGGAAAGAGAGTTCCTACCCCAATCGGAAGGCGCGGTCAACCAGTAAAATAAGTTCTAAGGGCCCTAGCTCAAAATAGAAAGGAAAGCTCTCGAACGCCTCTTCTGAGGTCATGCCCTGAGCACCATAGAAGGAGGTTCGGTCCATTCGATTTGGAAACGTGGATCGCCCTCAGAAAAAAAAAAAACTCCCTTCTTTTAGGGGAGGACGAGTCGCCCGGCACGACTGAACCTCGCATTTAGAGGGGGAAAGGAAAGGGATACCGGGGAAAAAGGGGACGTCCACTTGCCCACCTCCTCCAGAACCACTCTTGAGGGGGGGCATATCATCTGATGACGATCATAAACACTCAAAAGATGAGTGGAAAAGCGCTCTGAAGAAGGAAAAAGTATCATGTGTCAGAAAAAGAAAACGCAATAGGCACAGGCCATCGGGATCGAATCGGACCGTCCATAAAGCAACAGACCCCGCTGCCAATGAAAAAAAAGTCGAACAGTCCCTGAGAAGAAAGGAAGCGTCGTCAGCCGAGAGGCACTGTTAATTCAGAAAGAGAGGGCAAATTGGGAAGAGGAGAAGAAGAGGAAATCTCGTAAAAACCTCGGCCGATAGGCGGCCTCTGCCTCTATGGAAGCTAAGTTAGCTCAGGAGACAAGGGAAAGGAGGGGCTGCCGTGGTCGAAGGAAAAACTCCGAGTCTGAACAAAAAAAACCACACCAAAATAAGGAAAAAATTCGCCTGAGATTCGAAAAAAGGACATCCGCGAGGAATAAGCGCGGCGCAGTTTTCTCGAAGGGAAAAATGACGCTCACGCGGGAAAAAAAAAATCGACCGATCCTATTGCGATCGGCTGGGGGAGAGGAGGGGGGGCGGAGAGAGGGAAAAGTTTGGCTCATAAGAAGGGTGCACTTTGCTGAATGGACTCCCTAACATACCGTATGACGAAACAGAGAAAAGCGCGTCGGAAAGGGGAAGAAAGGGGGGTGCCATGGATGTCCATCCAACAAGGGAAACGAAGAAGGAGATGCCGACATCCGTGTGTGTTGCAAATTCCTATTCATGTTGGTTTGGTCGGGTGCAAAAAACCCAAGGAGAGGGGGGGGGAGAGGAGAAGCGAAAAGACCGCAGCTTTTCCACATCGGAGAAAAGAAAATCACCGCATCTGTCAAAACGGAAGAACTGAGGGTTAAAGAAGGGCCATGGGGAGGGGAAAGGGGGAAGCACCATCGTGCCCGGGAAAAACTATACCTTTGACGGGAAGCACCGTTTTATCGAACTGCGCCGAATTAAGAAGAGGGGGAGAATGGGCGTCCAAGCCAAAAAAGGAAAAGGAACGGTGTCGCTTCCATGATAAGAAGGGGGGAATAGCGAGCGCCTGATGAAGTCAGAAACCTGCAGGTCAAGTTTTCCCGAGTCAGGGGACTCACACGTGCGAAAAAGGGGGAAAGGAACTCGCGTCCGGGAGAGAGAAAAAGTAAGTCCCAGACCGTGTGCCAAGTAAGGCTTTGATATCTACCAAACATCTGAGGAAGAAGATAGGAGGAATTAAGCCCTGGCAAAAAAAAGAGTCATGTCGCGGAAGAAAAAATGGCCAACATTACACCCTCCTTCTCGGAAAGGAAGAGGAGGGGAGGGGTATAACGTTAAGGGGGGGAATCGATTCCAAGGGGGGGGGACATCGTTCTCCCGATGCTGAGTCAGAGGAAAGGGGGTTAACGAGACAGAAAACAAGGACTTGGCACTTTAAAAAAGAGGAGGAAAAAAGGGGACATGGTTTTTTCATCGTAAAAATGGCAGTAAAAGGAACTCTTTGGGACTCGCTTAAACGAGGACAATAGTGGCCTTAAGAAAAGTCACCGTTGGAAGATATGGCTGTTTTACGTTCAATCGCGTGCGATGAGGAAAAGGAAAAGGGAAAAAGAAAATTCACTTCGACCGTGCAGGGGAGGGGGGGAGCTTCGCATAAGAAGGAGAAACTGCTCATTATTGATCAGACCGGAAAGGGACAAGAGGGGGGGAGTCTTCCATTCATAAAGGGGGACCTTATGTTTTAACAATTTGTAAAAAGGCTATCGGGACAAAAGGGAGGCTGGCGGAACAGGAAGAAAGGAACAGCGACATGCCCTTTTTATATGCCGTTCTTTCCTTCTTGAACAAGGAAAGGAAAAATTTCGAGAAAACATCTCCACAAAAGATAGTGCAAAGCGTGGGAATGACCTCGGATCGTTGCCTCATAAAAGAAAAGAAATGTGGAAAAAAAAACCGTCCAGGAAGGGAGAGAAACTTCGCGTACGTTGATTCTTCTAGGTAAGGAAAAGGGGGAAAAGGGGTAAGGAAGCGCGAGATCTTTTTGGGAAGAAGAACGAGCCGTCGCCGAATTCCGGAAAGTGAATTCTCTGTCTTATACGTTTGGGGGGGGAAGGAAAAATCTCGGAAAAAAAGAGAGCATCAGCAGTTTATAGACTTTCTGAAGAAAGAAAAAAAATTCTATTCCTCCAACGGGCTGGGGCAAGCATTAGGAGGGGAATCCGTGAAAGGGGAGGTAGCTTTCTATCCAGAAGTGAAAAAATAAAAAAACACTTGAAGGGAAGAGGGAGCAGTTTTTGCTTCCAGGGGGAGGGGAATGGCGGGGGAAGGTGCCAGTCCTCGTTATCTGGGTGAGGAATACACGGGAAGAACCCTCCATCATTCCTCCAAATGGAGAAAAAGAAGGAATCTCCGGCACTAAAAAAGATTGTATATTCTTTCCTTTGGAAAAGGGGGAGCCAAAAGAGGGAGAGAGCCAAGCCGCGATTTCTTCGAACGGGGAGGGGGGCGTGACGTGTCCAGATAAAAAAAGGGGTTTATTCCCTGATCTAATGGACGAGGTAGAGAGCAACAAACAACAACGAGGAGGGAAAAAGCACGATGAGGCTTCAGGAAGAGATCAGTGGGAAAAAAAAAAATAAATTTTCTTTACGTTGGAAAAGAAGGACCGTCCATCGCGTGCGGGGGGAGAGGGGTGCTCAACGGTGTCTGTGAGAGAAAAATAACGCATCTCCAAGGCCCTTCATCTGTAGTACTCGTGGGGGACTAGGATTTTCTGACAAAATGGAACACGACTAAAGCGGAAAAGAGAGGTGCAATGCCCCGCAAAAGAAAAAAAGCTTCACTCTCATCAGCGTCAAAAGGTAGGAGTGTGCTATAGGCAATCGGAGGGAATGCCCTCGGGGGAAAAAAAAAAAGGAAGGGAACTCGTGTACTCCGCGAATCGGAAAAAATAAGGGTTATTTGTCTATTCCCATGAGATCTGGAAAGGAGACCGCAGAGACTGGGCGGCTCTTCAAAAAGAAGAAACCTTATCCTAGAACGTCGTTCTTTGAACCGAAGACCGTGGAAGAAGAAGCCGCGAGAAGTATTGTAAAGGGAGGGGACATCCCCCGAGACGAGGAAAGTACTTCATCGAAAAAGAAGGGACTGGGCCGGTGGTGAGGTGGGTCCACATGGGAGGCCATCGTCCCCGGGGAAAAGGTTGTCGGGGTCTACATCTCCCTTGAAGGAAAGATGTGCTGCGAGCGAAAAGCCCAATGCCTACAAAGGGAGGGAAGAAAGAACAGCAACGGCAACAAGGAGGGAGGTCGCGGCCGCCTCCGTCGGAAACGTAACACTTTATGGCAAGAGAAGGGGCCGATGGACCACCGACGACCATCCGGGTAGAAACGCCTGGAAGAAGCGGGTAAATGGTTTCTACAAAGAACGGGTCGATCATCCTTAGCAGGAAAAAAAAGCGCCCATGCCACTACTGAAGAAAAAGTCTCATCCGAAAGAGACTGAAAAAAGCAGGGAAGCGTCCCGACCAAGAAAGGGAAAAAAAAGTGGAAGCGAGGTCGTAGGGTACTCGTTTTATCGGACCAGAGAAAGGAAGCCGCTGGAGAGGAAAAATGAAAACATCTTCAAAGAGAGAAAGGTCACGTGCCAGTAACAAAGAGCTTCAAACGCATAACATGGGAAAGAAGAAAAAGACACTATGAAAAACACAGTGGAAGTCTCCCAATGGAAAGGAAAGAAAAAAGAGCGGCCGCCATTGCTGAAAAGGAGGTCTCCATTCTTGGGCGTGAAAAAAGAGAAGGTGTTGCAACCTGAAATTGCGAGCGGGGGGGGGGAAAACTAATTTTCTGGCTTCAAGAGAAAGAGGAATATGACTGCAAACCTTCCGAACTTTAGGGATAAGAAAAAGGGGAGTCATGGAACGGGGAGAAAGGGGGAAAAAGACAACGGAGTCGACGGGAGAAAAGGAAAATTCCGGAAGTATCACTTCCTCTCCTATGGGTCAACCTGAGAAAGGGGGGAGAGTCTGTGGAGATTGGAAAGCCAAAGGTGCTCATGAAAAGAAGGGGGAAGTTCGTAAGGAGGGGGGGAGTCTGTGCCTCTAAAGCACTCGAAGAAAAAGGTCATAGTCAACGCAGCAGCAGCAATTTGATGCAATAAAATGAGAGAAGGCAGAGGAAAGAGAAATTTCCTAAATTAAGAGCAGCGGTGCGAAGAGGAAAAGGTTTAAACACTGCGGGGGGAGCGCTCGGGGGAAGGAGAAATTCGATTCCGGGGGGGAGAGACCTTTTAGTCGAAAACACCAGAAGAATTGGAAAAAGAAAAAAAGGAAAGGTCGCTCATAGGTCAAGGCAGAAGAGGTTCGGGGTGGATAAAAAAAGGGGCAACCAAGATCCGTCTCTCGCGGATTGGTCAGAACTGGCCGGGAGGGTAAAGAAGAAGAGCGCCCAAGTTCAACATCTGAAGGGGACCTAGAGAATCCCCTCCCCCTTATAGATTCAGTTACAGGGGGGATCGGAATCGGGTCTCTTTGGAAAGGGGGAAAAGTGACTTGCCGTGGAGACACATCGAAACAAACCTGGTGCTTCCAGAGAACTCCTACCTTCTATAGGAGAGGGGATCTGCGGGTTGGAGAGTAGCGATCTCTCCAAAGGAGAGAATCGCGCCTGGAGAGAGTAGATCCACGTTCCCTCCTAGCAAGAGGGCCTCGCACCAAGACGGCAATGGTACCAGAGCTCTCGCGACAGGAAAAAAATGCAGTATCATTTGCAGAGGCAGCTCTTCTTGAAACGCAGGGAAAAGAAAAGTTTCAGCAGGAGAAAAAATGGAAGCTGCTAGAGGGAGAGGGAGGGGTGGCAGGTCCGTTTTCTCATCCGGAGGAAAAGGGGGGTCCTTTTGCATTATGAAAAGAAGAAAACTTTCTATACAAAATGTAAAAGAGGAGAGCGCGTTCATAGAGAAGAGGGGGAGGGAGGCCCTATCTTCTTATTCTAGAGAAGGGGGGTGTGGGGGGTGTGTGGGGGAAAAAAGGGGGAGGGAGTACTTTTGTGGCAGGGGGCCCAGTGCTTGAAGAAAGGTCTCATAAGGAAAAGAAGAGGAAAAAGTTTCGGAGGTGAAGGGGACTCGGCCGCCTTTGTCTACGGTCCGGGGAAAGAAACTAAGGGAGTATTGGGAAGACTAGTATTGAGAGAAAGAAAACGGTTAAACCACCTAACTCTTCCTTCAGGGGAGAGCCAGTACGTTGCTCCGAATAGGGTTTAGAGAGACACTCCCTAAAGAGAATGGAAAATAAAGAGTAAAAAAGCGGACGATGGGGGAAATCGCCGGCACGGCGAAGCACGAACAAGATGGTTTTCGGAAAGGAGGAAAAAAGCTTTTCGAAATCCGTCGGAGGCAGATTCTAAACCTGGGCACTAGAACTTCTAAATCTAGCTCCAGAAAGAGAGGAAGGAAGATTCGGAACCAGGTAGAAAAAAAGGGAGGAAATTGGAACCAAGGGGAAAAGAAAGCAGGGCCGGTATTCAGCTAAAGAAAAAAAGAAGAACTTATAGCGTATCGCGGACGATAGAAGGATAAGAGAAGCTTCTATATAAAAAGGAGTAGTGGAGAAGGGGGAGACCCCATCATTAGGTTAAATGGGGGGAAGGGCTCCCTATCTCTTCAAATCATTGCGTGAAAGGAGGAAATTCACTCTACATCAGTGCAGACCCCTGCAAAAAAGACACAAAAACAGGGTCGCGCCATAAAGGGATGGAGAAAAAAGCGATTCTAGAGATATATAGAACGATAGACTTCTAGCGACGGATGGGAAAAAGAAAAAAAACGGAGCCGATACAGCGCATTCTATCGAGAAAAAAGGGAAAAGGATAGAGAATCGAATGCTCAATGTATCTGAAAGAGAAAAAAAAAAAGCGATCTTTTCGAGGATATAGAGAAAAAGACGCAAGACCCAAAGGACCTAGGGGAGGGAAAAATGTGGTGGGGCGTTGCGCTAGGAGGAAGAGGGGGGGATGAAGTGTCTACCGTCTGCCTAAAAAGGAGAGGAGTTATCACCTCCGCGGGAAATTCCATAAAAAGGACGGGGGGAGACCACGAGAGACACGGAAGAAAAGGTCGGAAAAAAAAGAAAATGTCGCCTCCTCATTCCGGAGCGAGACTTCTCTTCTACGGGGAGAGTAGGAGACGGGGAGAAAAGAGAAGACCACAATCTTGTGTCCATGTTGGAAGAACGGTCTACTATCTCCTATCTGGGGGTTGTTTCCGAGCAAAAAGGAGGAGGGAAAGGCATTGAAGCAGGAGGTTCGACTCAAGGGGGGAGATCATATGCGAGCCTCGTCGGGAAGGGCCGAACCACAATCGGGAGAAGTTCCGCGAGGGGGGAAAAAAGGAATACCCAGGAAAAAATCACATCTCGCTTCGGGAATCGTAACTCCAGCTGGCGGCCTCACGGGAAACACCCTAGTCCGGGAGGGTCCCTTTTGGAGGGAGCCTGGCGATAAGAAGCGAGTCGTCAAAATAAACCCTAGACGAATTCCGCAAAAGAAAAGAGAAGAGCGAAGAAAAAGGAAGGGACGTTAGCTAATCTTAAGAGGGAGCAAGCTATCATTTTGGACCTGCAAAGAAACTCCAGAACCACGCGTGATGATCGCGAAAGAATCTTGAGGGAAAAAAAAAAAGAAAAAAAAGACAGTTCCGGATAACACTCTGAGGGAAGAGGAAAGGAAGGGCGACGTATCATTTTAAAAAAGAGATAGCACAGGCCAACGGGAGAAGGAGAGAAATCTTACAGGCAAAAAAGAAAGAGCAAAGAGCCGTACAGAGGAAAGGAACCTTCTAACAGGGCAAAATGTGGCCAACTCTGCTTGTCCACGAGAGAAAGGAGGATTCGAAGGGGAAGAGAGGGTCCCGTTTTTTTAAGTCAGGGGACCGAGTGGGGAGCCTGCCCTATAAAGTTGGAGGGCCTCTTCCTTAGGGAAAGGAAAAAAAGTATATCTAGGGAAAGAGATGTAGGCTCCAGGTGTAGTAAAATCCGATTCTGAACACACCCAAAAGATTAAAAAAGTCTAGGAAAGGGAGCAACCTTCTCATTCCTCACCAAAGAAGGGTGAGAGGTTCTTGTCGGGGGGACGTGAAAAGCTACGGAAAGCGGACGAACACTTTCCCACAATAGGAAAAGGATACTTATCTTTTAACGGGGGAATCTGCTGAGGAATTCACTTTTGGCGTCAGCCGGCAGGAATGGGTTCACTTGGACGGAAGCAAGGAAATATTCCCTCCACAAAGAAGGGGCAATCATAACAATCGCGCCTGATGGGGGGGGGTCCTGGGCCATGGGTCAAAAAAAAATTCTTGATACCTGAAATGAAGGAAGCCCTTCCTGCCGATCAGGGGGGGTTTTTCCGGCTATAAGCCAGGACGAAAATACGTAGCGAATGATCGAAAAAAGAGAATGCAGAGATCTCATCAAAATCATTTCACAGGGGGGGGGCGGGTAGAAATTCGACGAAATTGTCAAGCTGTTGGGCAAAAGAGGGGGAAAAAGGAGGGGTAAGTGCAGCCCAATAGGAAAAGGGGGAGGATGACCCGTATACTTGAAAGTTCGCGGAAGATAGAAAAGGAAGAAGAGGAAATGATTCGTTCTCAAGAGCTCAAATTTGCTTCCAATCGAACCTCGGGGGACGCTTCCATCATAAGCTACGGCGTCGGGAGGGAGGAATTGATGAAGGGACAATAAGAGAAGGAGAAAACTTCGATGGAAGGGGGGGCTTATCTCAACAACTTGAGAACCGGCGAAGAAACCGCTTAAATTCCGCAAGACCGGTTGCAAAGAGGGAACACTGATTGAGAATCGGAAAAAAAGGCCGCCAGAGAGTCCTTCTCGAAAGAAAGCCCTGGCTCCCAACTCTGCTCGAAAAACAGAAAAACCACCTCCGCTCGGGAAAGAAGGGGTGAGGGAAGTAATTGGGAAAAGAGGTTGTTTTTGGGAACTCTGTTACTAAAACTAGTCCTTGTCCTGATTTGAAAAAGAGAAGGGAAAGTGTCCCGTGAACAGGGAGAAAAGGGGGAATATTGTTTCATCTATGAAAAAAGGAGAAACGGTCACTCTTGTGGAAAGCCTCGCTTAACCGCAGATATGGATTTGGCCAGGGAGGGCGGTGCCGTCTCTTGAGGGGGGGGAACATGGCTGGCATTCATAAAGAAAAAGGGAGTTCGCCTCATGCGCTCAGAGAAGATATTGATCAGAAGCCGTAGAAAAGTGAAACAGCTGGGGGGGAGAGGGCTCTTTACCGAGTTGAAGGGTAAAATAGGGAAAAAGGGGGGACTTATGGGGGGAGGCATCAGAGAAAGTCTCAAGGAAAAAAGTTCTATCCACCATTTGTAGGGAAAAGCCTGTATGCTTGCTGCACAGGGGGAAAGAGACTACTGCACAAGAATCACAGGAAGAAGGAGAGGAGATGTGACCCGTCGAAAAAGGGGAACCTCGTTATGATGGAAAAAAGGAAATAAAAAGTGTCCAAAAAGACCGAAAGAGAAACATAGTATGCTGCAACCGCCAAAGGGAAGAAAGGATGATTTCTCTGGGATGAGAAAACAAAGTGTAGCCTATACTGGAGAAAGGGGGGGGATATCTTCCCATTCGGACAGAAAAACGTTCTTGGAGAAGGAAGGAAAAAAGGGGAAGGAGGAAGGTTGCAGGAGCTTCAATCGAGCTGAAAAAGTAGTAAAAAGGGAATCATCCCCGAAAAAGGAAAGACAGGTATGGGGCATCTGGAGAGAAAACGCTGACATTTTCCTTCATTTCGAAAAAAAGGAAGAACCTTCCATACAAGGGAAGGAGAGATTTTGGAGGGACAACAAGGGTCAATTGGCTTTCATCCGGGAGAGGGGCCCCGATTTCCAATAGGTGGAGAAGGCAGAGGCTTCATCACATCCATGCAAAAGGGAGGACCTCTTCAGACTGAGAGGGGAGAGTCAGAAGGGAATTTCTTTGGGAGGGGGGGAAGATGAAAATGCCAAGTGGAATAAAAAAAAATGGTCTCGAACGGCTGTTCGGGAAAGGAAGATTCCTACCTTTCGGTAAAGGGGAAAAGGGAGAGAAAAGGACTTACTCCTCATCTGAAGGAGAAGGATGAGGAAATATATAGATGAAACGATAGGGGAAGTCTAATTTCGGAATCTGACCCTGGCGCACAGAAGTTTCGAAGGAAAATCAGGCTGGGCTCATCATTTTGCAGCACAAACGGGAAAAAACTGTCACTCCTCTCCCAATACTGCACAAGAAAAAGTGTGGCTTCCTGGATGGAGGGTAAAAAGTGGGAGAACGATCCGCTGGAACTGGGAGGAAAGTTCAAAAGAAAAGATACCTCAAAAGAAGAAATTCCACAATCTGCCAGGGGGGGGGGGAGGAGGATATTCGACACTCGTAGAAAGAGAAGACACTTGTCCCGTTGCAAGAGTGTAAAGAGAGAAAGGGAGGGAATAAGAAAAGCTTTTGAGAGAATGTACCCTTTTACCGAAAAAGCTCTTTGCAGCCAAATCTGCCCCCTTGTCTCTAAAGCGCAGAAGTAAGAAGAATCCAGAAGAGGAAGTGTCCTTTCTCAAGGGCAAAACGGAAAGAGGCTTTCTACACGGTCGTGCGCAGCAAAAAAAAAGAACCTCGTACGTCAGTAAAGGGAGTGACTGAGGAAATGTCCTTGACAGGGGAGGGGGGAAACATTTTCTTGACTGTATCCCGGAGGGAGGAATTTCTACATCGCCTCCTTTGCACTCGGGGAGAGGGCTTCGATCGAAAGGCAGGAAGCCTCCTGGAAAAAAACCCTGAAATACTGTAAGAAGAAGTCCGCCATCCGTATCCCAGGCCAATATCGCAAGGTGCTCTTTCCACACGAGAAGGGAAAAAAAGGGCGAAGATGCCCCGCCTGTGAGAAAGAAAGCCCCAAAGGGAAACCCAATACCGTTACATCCTGCAGAAAAAAAGACTTCTAATTGAATGCCCAGCCATGTTGTCCAAGGAAAAAGAAAAATCCAAGCTCATAGAGGAAAAAAAAAAGACTATCTGAAAAACTTTTAAGAAGAGAAAAAAGGGGTAGCGCTTCCAAAGTTGGAACGTAAAAAAGGAAAACCATCGTCCACGCTCTGACGAAAGGAAAAAGTCCCGGTCTTGAGGAGGGAAATCCTTACTTCAAAGAACAGAAATGCAAAACCAACTTGTAGCAGCACCTGGAACGTGTGGAAACATACTAAGGAAAAAAGGAACAGGCTCCCAAAAGAGAAAAGAAAAATGAATTGTTTGGGAGAAGACATTCAGAGCGAGAAAGGGAGATGAAGTGGAAGAGACTTCCATTTAACAAGGGCTGGCGTCAAGAAGCCTGGGGAAAGAAGGGAAGTTCAATATGACTGAAGAGGTCAGAAACTGTACTCTAGGAAGCGATGCCGGCTCGATATGATGTGAAAAAGAGAAGTCGACTTGAAACTTGCCTGCAGGGGGAGGTTTGCGACTTATGGACTTCATAAGAGGAAAGGAGGCACATCCTCCTAGAGAGAAAAAAGACCTCGGCTAGTGTGCTGAGGAACAAACTCTTCTAGGAGGACTAATTGCAATTTGGAGGAGGGGTTGAGATCAAAAGGGGGGGGGAAAGGACGAAAAACGACCTTTCAAAGGAAAAAGAAACGACCTTCTCCCTTCACTTGGGCTGCAAGAAGCAAAGAGAAGGACAATCTAATTGCTAAGTCGACAGCTGCAGGAGGGGAGAAAAAGGGATCCAATTCCTCTGTGGAAAAACAGGAGGAGGACGAGGCAAGGAGGACGCGCTTCGAGCAGGGGGAAAAAGAAAAGGGCGATTACCTTTTAGGAACTAACACCATGGGAAAAAAAAAAAAAAAAAAACCAAAAAAAAAGAACAACGGGAAAAAGGTGTCTAGGAGAGAGAAAGAGATTTGCGTTAAGGAGAATCGAGAGAAGGGGGCAGGAGGGAAATTTGTAAGAAAGAAATTGTGGCTGTCTATCACAGGAGAAAAAAAGTGTCAACATCCGATCATCATTGCTGAGAAGGGAAACTAGCTCATCCGCCACCAGTCACTTAAACACTAGAAAAGTAGCAAAAAAGGGGTCGTTCTATTGTTTCAAGGGAAAAGTGAGAGAAGACATTCCATCGAAACTGCGACGATGGTGAAAGGAACTCTCGGACTCGAAACGAAAGGGGAAAGAAAAATCTCCGTAATCTGTAAGGATGAATGAGGGGAAGACTCTTATTGGGGGCATCTAAAATGCCTTTGATCCTCGGCTAAAAGAAAGGAAACCTCCTAATGCATGGATGCCAAAGGGGGATAATCGGGAAGGAAGAAAAAGGAGACGCAGATTTCCTAGATCGACTGCTCAAAAAAAAAAGAGAAAAAAGGCAGCAACGTGGCAGCTCGAAGGTTGAACACAGATTCAGGAGGGTCGAGGGACGAACGCTGAAAATTGGGTCAAAGGTGATAGGGAAGGACCTTTCGATTTCGATCAAGTGGGAAGTTCCTATTGCGCGAGCAGGGAAGGAAGGAGAAAATCTCAAGAAAGCGGAGGGAAAGAGCTGTATCAGGACAGGTCGGCCATTCGGGAGACGGGAAGAGGGAGTGTCTCGCGACTCACGCGTGGAGGAAGTTGTGGGCAAGGGGACGCAGAAAGTTCCCTCAGGGGAAGAGAGAAGATTAAGATACGAAAGTTTCGGAGGAGAAACGAACTCGTGCACGAGGGATTCTCACTTATGTTGGTCAAAGAAGGGAGGAGTTTGTCAGCAGAGTAAAAAAAAGGAACAAAAGGGAATAACACCTGAAAGGAGTCCATGGTGCTCATGAATGCAGGGACCGAAGCACGGCGTTCGAGCGCACGCCCGAAATGTGGAGCTCGGGCCCGTCGAACGTCGGGGGGGAAAAGGAAGTGCGCGACCGGAAAGGCTCGAAAAGGGGGGTGGACGGGGAACTCTTTGTCTAAATCCGAAGAAAATGGAAAGAGGAGAAAAAAAACGAAGGCGGAATGCCGGCCGCCAAGAAACAGAATCGATAGAAGCTAAAAGGGAGGGGTTCGCTATTACACTTGACACCAGATTTGGGAAAAGAGAAAGACACGAACAGTCAGGCCTGGGAGTAAAAAGCTCCGTCGCGAGAACTTCCAGAAAACCGCGAACAAAGGCCGCGGCGACATTTCGACAAGCATCGAAGCGAAACAACCAGCACTTCGTATTATTGCCAGCGGGAAAAAGATCTCGTCCGAAAGCGGCGGGGGAGGAAAAGCAATCTTTGAGGGAAAAGGGGGGAGACCCGCAATAAATCTTCAGCCAAAAAGAAACGCGAAACGTCTTCTATTCTCGAGATATCCAGCAGGAGGAACGGTGTTTATCGCATCGAGAAAAAAAGAGAGGAAGATACTCAGCACAACACAAGGAATGCGCTGTATCTGCGGCCTGATCGATGCGATGACGGAAGGGAGATATCCTCGAGAATCGCCGACGACGAGGGGAGGGACGCGTACCCCTATGGTGGGGGGGGGAGGGAGGGGGCAGGGGCGTCACGGGAAGGAAGGGATTTTCCTCCATTTCGTGAACGCTGAGGGAAGGGGGAAAAAATCCTGAAAGTATGTGGGGTCTCGACACGGACGCAACTTTTATCAGGGATGAGCCTTCGACCATGGGTCGGGAAGAGAGGCTATCCTAGGCGAAAGGGTCTAGGGAGGGAAAAAAAAAACAAGGCCTGCTGTTTCGTGGAGCGCCATCTTGCAGGGGGGGGGAAGGGGGTCCATAGCTAACCGCGGAGAAACGGTGAAAAAAGAAGGCTGAAAAAAGAACCCGTCGGGTCTTATATACAGTTGCCTAGAAGTCAAAGGAGGGCCTCTTTTCGCCTCGGTAGAAAGAAAGAGAAGTTAGAAAAAAGCTTTAAGGAGAAAAAAAAAACAAGCGTGCTTGCATGGGAGTCGCCGCCGTTGAGACGGGGAAAGATCGGCTTCGGGAGGGACGAAGCTTAGGAGAAGAAAAAAAATAGGCCTGCAGTGCCCAGGGGGGGAAATGGGGGAGGCGGCAAAGACGCCTGAGTTAGGGGGAAAGTGCGAAGTCGCCAGCGCCGAAAGAAACAGAAAGGACGCAATTCAGTGAGACCGGGGGAAAAAGCATTTAGGCGGAAAACGGGCCACCACCCTTCCATAAAGAAAAAAAAGAAAAAGCGAGCCACCGACCGGCATCATGAGGTGGAAGGGAGAAGAATCCGGAGGGCTTCCTAGCACGCGCTCTGCCAGAGGGGGGGAATAATGTGTCCCTCGCAGCACGGGCAAGCGAAGGCAAGGCCACGCTGCAGGAAAGGAGAAAAGACAGGCCCAGGAACGCCGAAAAACAATTAGGGAAAAGAATGAGGTGAGAACCCTGCTAACATGAAGAAGAATGTTTCATCCTATCTTCAGTTGGGAATCCTTCATCCTGCGCCTGTTAGGAGGGGGAATAAGAAATCTATGAGTAAAAGGGGTTCTCCCGCTTCAGGAATCTGCACTCCCTTATTTCATATCTGGAAAAAAAAAGAGCTATTTATGCTAATCGAAGATCGAGAACCCCGAAGAAAAAAACCCCGCATAATAGATGAGGGCGTCATTTTCTTCGTGGGAAGGAAGTCATCACACGTTAGCAAGGAGGGGAGATGTTCCTGTCTTAAAAGAACAAAGGAAACGCGGCTACCTTTCCCATAACGCCGGGGGCGATAAATCTCTAGGTGGTCGGGAGGGAGAGGGGTCTTACAGAAAGGAATAAGGGACACGGGGAAGCTAAAGGAGGGAAAGAGGCCCGACAGAATCCGTTATCATACAATCGCGGGGAACCCTCATCTCGTTGTGGGAATCAAAAAACCGCCAAGCTTCTGGAGAACGGAAGGGGAAAGCCTGTGGGGGCCTGACGAGAAAGAAAAAGGAAGAGGAAAAAAAAAGATCTCTCACCGCAGGAGGAGCAAGGGGGGAGAAGTATAGCGAGAGGAAAAAAAAAAACGGGCAGCTTTTTTCCCACGCACTTTAGGAGGAACGAGAGATTTAGAAATTCGATTGTCCGGATTGTTGGAGAGGCGGCCATGTTATGACAAACAAGGGGGGGAAAAGGCGTGACTCTGAAAAAAGCGTCGGCTTTTTTCAGTAAAAGGGGGAATACGGAAATTGTGGGTGATTGGGGTGAGGGATGGTGTTTCTGTCGTGTGCGTCCCATCCTCGCGAGGGGAGGAAAGCAGCAAACTCGCAGAGTATTGGAAAAAGGAAAGGAGGCGACGGCTGAATTGAAAAGGACCGTGTGAAGGCTCAAAGACACCGGAGGAAAAGAAGTTCAATTTTTCCCGGGGAGGGGAAAGCCACAACGTCGAACCGTTTCCATGGGAGAGGGAGAAGTCACTCGGGGGGGAAAGTCGCATACCAGAAAAGTCATCTTCATACCGGGAGGGGGAAAAATGCCTTGCCGACACGAAATAAAAAAAAAGAGAGCCATTAAAAAAGGGAGACAGAGCATTCGCTCAAAGAGAGCCTGGAGAACGACCACCTCTCGGAATGTCAATCCGAAAGGGGTACGTAACGTTGAAAAAGGGGGAGGTTTTTCCATCGTGCATCGTACGAGTCGTCGAAAGGAGGAAAGGTCCGGAGGATCCGCCCTTGACTGGCACGAAAAAGGATTCTTTTTTCATAAGAAAAAGAGCTTGAAGGGAAGACCGGAAAGATTTGGACCTCAGAAAAAAATTA
>Ga0179593_1248555_pt1 | contig 19600 bp, 29 predicted proteins | sample CZODoug2_1_08_16_FD_185931 | JGI IMG/M metagenome (GOLD analysis project Ga0179593, IMG submission 185931) | Vadose zone soil fungal communities from Angelo Coast Range Reserve, California, USA - CZODoug2_1_08_16fungal (PacBio error correction) | ecosystem: Environmental > Terrestrial > Soil >...
CGAGGGGGGGAAGAAAGACGGCGAGATAACCTTACAAACCATTCAAAAAGCAAACCAGCCGTCGAGGCAACATTGGTCGAGGGAGGGTAACACCAAAACACGATGAAAAAAAAACTGTGCCAGGAAAAAAAAGTGCCAGCCGGGCAGGGCACCGGGGGGACCACCCGACCGTCGGGGGGGGCAAGGGGATCAGAAAGAAGAACCTGGGCAAAAACCATGACAGCTAATACAAAGGTCTACAGTGGGGGAGACAGGGAGGACGGTGAGGGGGGAAACGACCGCATGGCCGCATCAATGGTCGGACACCGAATAGGCTTTAAGCAAAGAAAGAAAATAGCATTGGGGTGGCGCCCGGGAAACTGGGTGGCACAGGAGTCTTCAAAAGTGGGACTTAAGAAAAGCAAAACGAGAAAAAGGGAAAATCATGGGAAGAGGTGCACACCAAAGTCTTTATTTTACCGCTAGGGGTCGGGGGGGGGGGTTTGGTACGTGGTGTTAGAGGGATGAAACGGTAGAATGTTTATGGAAAGAAGGGTCACTTGGCAAACCGAAACTTGGAGGGGGGGAGTGAACAGGGCGGGGGGAAATAGGGACTACGTCCGCTCTGGTGAGACAGTCCCCTCGTCTTCCAAAGTATCTGGCATTGGTGACAGGCTTCAGAGAGCATCGAAACTCCATTCCTAAGTCAATCTACTGGAGGGGGGAAAAAAATGGTGACCAGAACTAGAACGCAATGGGGGCGAGCCCGAAGAAATTTTGTGTCCAGGGCACAAAAAAAAAAAGCCGCGACAATGAGGCGTTGGTGACCCTAAACCGGGACCGTCGACACACTTTCAGGAGGGGGGGGCGCACCGGAAGGAAAAACCCACAACTCGGTAAACAAGGCATCGTGGTGCAGCAGGGGGGGGGGAAGCTCCCAAAAAACCAAAAAGCCGCGCAGTACGGAAACAGGCCTCTCAGGGGTTTTTGGGAAGTCACACTGGCCATCCGAGTCGGAATGAGGGCTGATACGAAGAGGACATTCGTAGACTACACTTCTCCAATCGGAGGAAGGTAAAAACCTTTGGAAATTGGGGGGGGGGAAGCAAATCTTTTGCCCATTCGGAAGATCATATCTGAGGAAAACATGAATGAGGGATCGGTGTGCACAAGAAAAGCAAAAAGAGAATCGTTCCCCCTCAAAAAAAAGGTCAGAAGGAACAAGAAGCGTCTCAAAGACGAAAAACCGTAAAAATGTTCGATGCAGCGTCAAGAACACGAAGAGCGGGGGACGCACGTTCAAAGCAGAATACAAATACTGATTGAGAGGGGTGGAACAAAAAAAAAAAAGATTCCTCCTGGGGTAGTCAGGATGGTAGCCGGCAAGCGAGAAGATGGGAAAACCAAAGTTGTGCTTGAATGGGAGGTGTCATGCCGAATCAAAACCTCAGAGGGGGGGCCTTTAAGGACCGAACCGACGACTGAGCATCCGAAGAGTAGACAGACAGCATTCGGAAGAAAAGTTTTGAACCAACAGGGGGGGTCAAAACAAGCCTCAGGGACGGGCACAAAGCGAAAAAAAAGAAAACCGGTCGCACGGAAGAGTCTAAGTCCATCAACGACGCGTTACGGGACGACATCAAAAAAAAAACGCGCGTTGCCACGAAGCACAAAGAAAGAAAGAGGAAAAAACCGGACCTGACAAACGGGGTGTCGAAAACAGATGAAGACACGCGCATTGAAAGGGCATTTCGGGATTCCGGTCATTAAAAAAAAGGAAACGGAGGTGGGCAGGAAAGGCACAGTAAGGGCGTCAACGGAATAGGGAAAAAAGCTGGTCCGACAAGAGGGACCCAAAGGATGCGCCACCCACGGAAAAAGTAAACAAAGGAAAAAGGTCCCAAACTTTTCAGGTGAGAGGGAAAAGGGCGAGCCTTAAAAACAAAATCGTGCAAAGCAAGGCAATCGGGAGGTGGTAAATACGCGAGGGGGGGTTGGGAAGAAGAGAGGAAATAACACCATCGGACATACCAAAAACAGGAGGAAAAATAGAAAATAAAACAATAACAACAAGTCGTTTCAATGGACATTGTGGCGACCAAGAAAGGACCAAGAAAATGACCAAATGAATACGCAAAATCCAAACCATCGTCCACAGCATCCCAGAACAGACCGCAGGACAAATAGGGAAACAAAACTGCACCAAGAGAAAAGAACAAGCCGATACAGCGCAACCGGGGGGGAAAACCTGAAAACAAATGGAAAAAGGCAATAGCTGTGATGCCAAGGCGCCAAACGAAGGGCCGAGATAGTCAAAGGAACGGGGGGGGAAGCAATCAAAACCCCGCCAGCAAACAACGCAGAGGGGGACGAAAACCATTATCGTGGGGGGAGATGAAAGCGGGGGGTGTGAGACCTGTGCCGGACAAGGGTAAAGGGAACGAACAGAAGAACTTAGAGGAGAAAAAAAATGAAGAGGGGGACCATAACCGTAAAGAGCCCACGGATACTCAATAGTCCCATACTCAGGGACGGAAACCTAGCCATGGACCAGAAAACAACAGGGGGGCGTCACTACATTCCGACTTCATGCAGCCCGAAACCGAAGACAAGACAAAGTCGGGGAACCAACCAAAAAATATAGGGTGAAAGAAAAAAAGAGGGCAACAAATCTAACTTGAGGAAGTACCTGCCTTAGGGAAGTGAGGGTGAAAATCAAAACTCACCATGGGAAGTGGTCCCCGGGGGGACCCACATGCCGTCTTGTAGCGTTAAAACTCAGGAGTGACAAGAACAAGCTGCCAAAGGGGCCAAGAAAACCCTATTTTGGGTTGCAGCAAAAAAAGCGCCCCTTATGCATTTAAGGAGTGCAAAAGTTATACTCAAACGTTCTGGGGCGGGAGGGCTTGCAAAGGAACCGTCACAGATGGGAGTCTGAGGTTGGTGCATCTAACGTGGGCGGCATGGGGCGATCAAAACCACAAAAAAAACATGTCAATGCCCCCACTCAAAGGATGGAGATGGAAAGAAGGGGTGGGAAGTGAAGGAAGGAACCGAAACATTTCTGGGGAGAACGGCGGCAATAGGGAAACGAAGAACTTCAAAAAAACGGGGGGGCGTCGGTCTAGGGGGGAAAAGAAAGTCCCAGGAGAGGGGGAAAAAATGCACATTGGTTGCAAGGATCGCCAAGGGCAGGGGGCCCGGGATGAAGACTCCGGGGGGACAGGCGTAATTCTAATCCCAGAAAGGCAAAAGAAAGGGGACAAAAATATCGGACGGGCCTAGAGACCGGAGACGGGCAGTGGGCCTCAAAGACGGTCCTGTTAAATGGAGGAGGGAGAGAAAATCAAGAATCAAAAATCGAAATCCTAAACAACAACAACGTCTGCAGAGGGCAAAAAGGGAAAAAGATCAAAAAGGAATTCCAATACAAGGAAGGACAAAAATAATGCACAAAGCCACGCAAGACCAGGCGAGGCCACGTCCAACAAATGTCCGTGAAAAAAGTGCTCAAAGGAATGAAACTCTGCCTTTGACGCTACCGGGGAAGGGGGGAAAAAAAAAAAGAAAAAAAAAGCCAGACGCGATCAACGCAAGAAGTTTAAACGTTAAGGTGCAAGAAACCTAGAAAGGCGAGGGTGGCAGAAGGTTTGGCCTGGGGAAAAAAATAGCAGCAGTTAGAACCGAAAAGGGAAAGCACGATCAGGAAAAAAACGAAGAAAGGCTCAGCAACCGAAGGGGCATTAAGTCGGGTTGGAGAAAAAAAAAAAAAAAAGGACTCCACAAAGAAAAAAAACAAGATGTCTATGAAAAAAGCCACGGGAGGAGCCCACAACCGTTAAAAAGGGAAAATTTGGGCCACCAGCAAAGAAGGGGAGAAGCAGGGGAAGAAAAACCGAAATCATCGTTCCGCAAGAACTGTTAGGAACCAGAAGGAACCCTAACGCGGGGGGGGTTTGAGAACTAAAGCAGTCAACGCCCGGACGCCAGGGACGAGAAAAAGGTAATTTGGGGGGTTGATTGACAACCTCCAAAACATTGACGAAAAAGGAACGGCAAACCAGGGAAGGGTGCTCAAGAGAAAAAAAAAATATGCAGACAATGAGGACCGAGAGAGGTCGGCGCATTAATTCGAACGGATGTAAACTCCGTGAGGTCGGGGAGAGGGGGAAATTACCTGGCGTCCTGCAAATATGACAGGGCGTTGCTAAAAACAATCCTGGCCTCAAGAACGGACGGAGTGCAGGAAAAAGGCCCCAGCACGGAAAGAAGGAGGGGGAAAAACACAAAAGAGGGGTCAAGCATCACTGATACGGGAGACGAGGTTGGAAAGAAGGTCGAAAAAGCCTGAAATAGGCCGAGGAACCGGGAAGGGATCCAAGGCCATTGTGCAAAAAAAAGGCGGAAATCAGGAAGTCCATGGGAGGAGGGGGGCACAATGTAGCGCTGAAAGGCGGTATCTGGAGCTGAGGCTATGACTGTCTTCTGGATGGATGGAGGGGAAGGGTTCGGGGGAAGGGAGGAGGTCAATTTGGGGAAAGGGGGGAGGTAAAGACTCGTTGTTCCTCACAAAACCACGACTGAAAAGAAGGGGCCGCAAAGGGGGGTCTGGTGGGAAATGTTGCCTGCCAAAAAAAATGTGTTGCAAGGAAGATGGACGGCCCCTTCGCCGGGGAAAACCCCCGCGTAGTTGAAAACCTGCCGTGGCTTGGGGGACGGAAAAATCTGCTGGGGTAAGTAAGGATTGGCTCCAAATCAAAGAGAAAGGGGGGGAAAAACTGTACTGGAGGAAGGGGAAGGAGACAGAAAGGGACATTGCAGGAAAGGAAGTGGTTGTCCAGAAAAGTCAGAAGAGGCAAACCGTGAAAGCAAAGACGGAGAACTGACCTACCTAATAAAGCACTGCACGACAAAAAGACAATGAGCGGGGGAATCTTGGGTACGACCACCACTTTTAATCCCGGCTGATCTGCTGGAGGGGTACGGCCACGCCTCTGGGATGGAGACCGAAAAGAAAAGTAATGACTGTCAAAAAACATGAGGCGAGGAAAGGGGGTCGCATGGGGACAAAGAGAAGAGGCGGGACCGGGTGAAAAAAAAAAAGAGGGAAATTCAAATTCAGGGAGGTATCCAACAAGGAGGCGATGGATCGCGCCAAAAGAAAAAGATCAAATCCACAGAACATCGAAGGGAGCGTCGCACAATTAACAACCGGCGAGAACAGGAGAGTTCGAGAGGAAAGGAAATAAAAACTGAACGAGAAGAGTCGGTTTGGAAAAAAAAATCATCAAGAGGGAAAAATTGTGGGATCTGCAGTCAAGGGGGAACCCGCGGCATACTATCACCCAGAAGACGCTGCAAGAGCCACTGACCGGGGGGGGAATCATGCTGGGTCAAAAAAGAAAAAGACAGTGGGGAGACCACGAGGGTAGAAGGAAAAAAACGAGACCGAAAGGAAAAGAACGCCTAGATCGGCTACCACAGAGCTAGACCTTAATACAAGCCAAAGGGTTTAGGGCCGATTGTCCTTTGGTCGAAAAGGTTCGGTACTTCGTCCTTATCAGGTAAAAAAGCAAATATGAGGAGCGGATCACAAATAAGCAGGGTGATAAAGGAAAGGATGCGAGCATGTTTTTTCATGCCTGAAAGCCCAGACAACTGAACAAAAAAACGTGGGGCAGCATGCGCCAAACCGACTGAAGAGGGGGAAACTACGTCAACCAGAAGGAGGGGGGAAAAAGGCGGAGGGGGAGGGGACCGCAACAAAAGTCTGCTAAAGCGCCAAAAAGTCAGGTCGACATGTCAACCCCAGCTAAGAGGGGGGACAGGATGTGGGCCGGGGGGAACGGAAGACGGCAGAAAGTGGTGGGACGCCAAAGACCTGCATAAACACCAAACCGCCTACAGTAGATCAAAACCACGGCACCGAACGGGTAGGACAGTGCCTAGTCGAAGCGCATCAGAGGTAAAACCACGCCGGGGGTAAAAAAAGGCAAAACCAAAAGAAAAAACAAATCCGGCCAAAGAACACCAGGCCCGTAAAACTGCGTTCCGCGAAAGGGGAGGGGGGCCACCGAAAGAGGAAAAAAGCAAACGAATCTCAAGGAACCATCTCCCACTGAGCGAAAGGGCCCTTGTCAAAAAGGGACAGCTATCAGAAAAAAAAAAAAAAATACGCGGCAAGCGGCGGGCGGTCAGCCGAAGGATAAAAAACTTGTAGAAGAAGGGGGGGGGAGGTAGATGAAAGGGGGCAGGCCGACCAAGGGAGACTAACGAACAAAGGATGTCTCACGGAGACGACGGAAAAGCGGACAAAACCATCGGATTTTTTGAAGTCGGAGTGAGGGGGGGAATGACAGCACGAAGGAAGGGCCTCAGGCGGGGCCTTGCTGGAAAAGTGGGGGCGAAGGTCACCCATTCTGAAGAAACCGAGACCTCGAGAAAAAAAAACAAACAACGGGAGAAAATAGAGAGACGAGTATGAAGAGAAGAACGAAAGGGACGACAAACTCAAAAAGGAAATACCAAAGACGAGCAAAATTGGTGAGAAGGTGAAAACCAACTAAGAAAGTCAAATCAAAACCGTACGATGAAAAACGCAAGGAGCCTGCATGTAAGGGAAAAAAAAAGAGGGGGGGGGGTGGGGAATTCCAATCCAGAAAAAAGAACCGGCCTGTAACAAGAAGAGAAGAGACAACAAACCTTCTTTAAAAGGTGGGATTCGGCGAGAAAAGAACAGAGGGGGGAACGCGAAAGGGAGACCACGGAAAGAGATGTAATCTTGGCTCCGAAAAGGAAGGGTCGAAGGAAAAGGAAAAAACTGTACTGGACTATGGAAAAAAGAGGTCTACGACCTCCCCCAAAGAACGGGGGGGAAAAAGGGAAATCAGACAAAGGAAAGATCAAGGGACCTCGTCGGGACTTGGACTAATTGGTAGAAAAAAGGAGGGGGATGAAAGACACGGTGTTGGGTCAGAACTTGGAACGGCCTTGAATCTGAATCGAAAAGGGCATTGCGAAAGAAGGAGGACAAATTGGGAGTGGGTTTTTTTGTGGATGGAACGGCTTCGGGGGGTAAAAGGACCAAAAAGAAGGAATCAATCTGGGATGGAAACCGGCCTCCAAGGAAAATGGGAGGAGTCTCAAAGTGGGGGTGAAATGGCCTACCAAAAAAAAACGAACGCCAGAAACCCGACGCGGGGACGCCGTGCGACAGTTTTCACTCGGGGGGCTAAACTTCCATTGAAAACCCAAACGCCGGGAAGGGAAAAGCTTGGCGAGAAAAGAACCCCATCAGCCGAACATACGTAATAAACGCTCTAAAAGCACGAGAAGAAAAAGGGTGGGTTGCGGCAAAGCCAGAGAGAGGTCTATAACGACCCGATAAGCAAAGAGTAGTGGAAAAAAAAAGAAAACACCTGCCAAGATCGGCGAAAAAAGAAAAAAAAAAAATGGGGAATGTTAGGGAAGCGATCGTGGGCAACACCGAAGCATTCGGCGCTGATGGTCGGGGGGATAAGGGTTTGCACAAAAGAAGACAAAAAGCATAAGGCAAGCAAAACTGTCTAAGGAAAAGAGAAAAAAAAAAATAGTCAGAGGAAAAGACGAACGGCAACCAGGGGAGAAGGAAAAGAAAAAGCAATAGGATGAGAGGGGGCCGCGCGGGGTCCAGGGAATGGGGAACACGATACAAATAAAAGGGAGGGACGGGATGGGGGGGGGTTTAAAAACCTGGAGGCGGGAAACTAAAAGGAAAGGGGGACAGCGAGAGATTGGAGTGTCTCAAGGTGGGACATGAGAAATCGAAGAACCTTCATGATGGTTTAGGGTGCCGAGGGAGGCATACCAGAGAGCCTCCGTTTGGGGAATAAACAAAAAGAGGCATTCCCGAAAGTTTGGTTTGGTGCCCAAAGGGGGGGGGTAAAACAGAAAGGAGACTAAGCGGGAAAAAGAAGGATAGAAAGAAAAGAAACCAAAAAGATTCGGACAAGAGAAAAATGTAAAAAAAGGAGAATTCAGGAAACGGAAACAAGAAAAGGACTAGGACGAACAACGAAAAAAAAAAAAGAAATCAGAAAAAAGACTGGCACCACCTGGGGGGGTGATAACAGAGGGCCCGCGAATTGGGTGTTGGAAAACGGCGGGACGTTGAAAAGAAGGGTCTGGAGGTGAACTTCAGGAAGAAAGGACCAGGGGGGTCAAAGCCGAGCGGTCGTTCAAGAATCGAAAAAGGTCGCCAAACACGAGTTGGCCGAGAACCGAAACTTCAAGGAAAACGAAGTCCACAAGGTTTCACTTGGCGCAAGGGAGGAAAGCCTTACGGGTAGAACAAAGTCCGGTAAGTAAGCCAGCAAAAAGTGGGGGAAAAAGGTAAAAACAAGGAGGGTTACACCCAAAGAATGAAGCAGGACACCCCATGCTCCAGCCAAAAAAACAGGAGGAAAAAGAAGACAAAGAAAAAAGGCGAAAACCGAGTGGGGAAAGGACCAAAAGGGGGAAGGACAACCGCCCGTCTAAAAAGAAATAAGGGAAAAGGAGAAAAAGACGAAAACCAAGAACGCCAGCAAGAAGAAGGCCGAAGAAGGAAAAAACCAAAAAAAAACGGCCAACGAAGCCATCATATAAGAGCTGGAAAAAAAAACACTGTCACCCCAGTCACCTAGACATGGGACAAAGTCGACTTGGTGTAGAAACAAAATGAAAGGAACTTAAGGTCCCAGGTCCGGGGGGGGGATCCATAGAAGCAAGAAAGCGTGGGGTCTGACGATCGGGCCAAGCCGTGTCGGTCAACGGTATCGGTGAAAATGCTAAAACGGGGACAGCTTTGGGGTGGTTCAAAAAAAGAGAAGGGGGGGCTTACCAACCTTTGGAGAGGAGAGAAGCAGTCAAGAAAAAGAAAAAACCGAAGAAAAAAGAAGGACGAACAAACGCCCAAGAAGAGCGGAGGGGGACGACGGCCTTAACTTGCCACACAGACTGACCACAGAAAAATCACCGGAGTCATCAAAGTGAAGAATGCATTGCGAAAAACCCAGACGCCGAAGGTTGGTGAAATTCAAGAGGGGTGACCCTGAGCGAAGAAATAATAAATTCCACCAGCCGTCTCCGGTCGGAAGGGGGGAAGGGTTGAAAAAAAAAACAAGGTAGAAGAAGGGCACCTGGCAGTGATCAGGGGTAAAGGAAAAAAAAAAAGCCATGGAAGGACTTGGTGACAGCTGGTGGCGCAGGAAGGGGTAAAAAAAAACAAAAAAGAAAAAAAAGCCGAGACTACTATTTTCAGGTTTCGCAAATGACACCAAGAAAAAGAAAAAAAAAGGAACCCCGGGGAACTGATAAATGGGGGACTGGCGGCGACAGAAGGGGATACAGGCGTGGCTGCGTGGGGAAATTGCCGGGAAAACGTGGGTCCCGGGGGGGGGACAAGAGAAGTTGAAAAAAAAAAGGGGGGGAACCAAGACCGCGAAGGGGAGGTCCTGTGTCGATCAAACCACAACAAAAAGGTGAAATGAATGACCAGAAAAGGTGCGGGTGAAAAATCAACTACAAGGGGGCACGGGAAAAAAAGAGAAAAAGTCCAGTGTTCTCATCACGGGCGGATTGTTTCGGGGAAAAAACGTACCCAGACCTGACCAAAAACCGGCGGGGGGGCCAAAAAATTTACAACCCCTCACAGGAAAGTCGTGACAGGGGGGGTACCTAGATCCTGGTCGGCAGGAAAAAAAAAAAATGAAGACTGGAGCAGGACTGGGGCCGGGACAAGGGAGACCCGAGTCCAGAGCAACCGGGGACCCAAAGCAGGAAAAGAATCATGAGGGTAAAAAAACACGGACCAGGCACGTGGCAAAAAAAAAGGGGGGGGGGCCAGAAACGGTGGGAAAAGGCTGTGGAGGGGGCAAAAGGTAATTGGAGACAAAAAAAAGCTACAAACAAAAAACAAAGGAGAAAAAAGAAGAGAGCGCACACATGGCAAGCCATCCCTGCGCAGTGAGGCCACAACCAAGAAGCAACCGGCGAAGAAAAAAGAAAGACGAAATAAGGGGACACAGTGGGTGGTCCTACGGAAAAAAGAAAATCGTCCGTCAGTTCGCAACGGGAAAAAGGATCAAAAAAGAATAACGTCCTATAGGTAGAGTACAGGGAATAGGTTGTAGTTGGTGCACCAGAATACCAGGCTGGAAAGAAAAAGGTGTGGGAATAATAGAAGAATGGAAACAGACCAGGGAGGCAAGAAGCCACACCATATATAAGGGCAAAAAAAATGCCTGCACAGGAAAGTCAGGTGGTGTAATAATGGAGACCAGGCAAGGCCAAAAAGAAAAAAAGAGACAGAGGAAACAAGCGCCAGCAAAGAAGGGCATGGTGGGGTCCACTCAGGACATCAAGACCAGCGAAGGAAGAGAATGGGCTCATCCAGGATAATTAACGGGCCTCAAGGGAAAAGAGGCTCACGTAAAAAAAAAAATGGTCCGATTGGAAAGGGAAAGTCTTCTAACGACAGCCAAGACGGAAGGCGGCCTGCAGGATACATGAAGGGTTTGTAAAATTGGGTGGGGGGCAAACACCGCAACTTCAGAAAACTTCAAAGCACTTCTCGGGTGCGATCACGGGAAAGATAGTGACGAAAGTGCTTAGACGGGCGTTTTTCAGGAGCAAGGGAGTCGGGAAACTATGGAAGACGTTACTTGGAGGTGGAAGTCGGAAAAGGGGAAAGTAATTAAATGAGGACCGAGGACAAGATATAGTGGAGGAAAGAAGCTGTTTCTATAGGGTCGGGGGTAATCTAATGGGAAAAGTCAGACAGGAAGATACCGGGAAGAAGGCCACAACAAAATCGGCGAAAAAGAAAGTCCCACGAAACCCGAATACTGTAAAAGGGGGGGTGCAGAAAGGAAACATATTGGGCGAAACCAGAAAGGGACTATCGCAGGGCGTCGAAAACCATTTGAGAAATGCCAGAAGCATTGCTGGGGGGGGACGGGGGCCAAGAGAAGGCCGTAAGCGTAAAAAGTGAGGTACGCGGAACCTTATGCAAGGGGCGGAAAAAAGGGGGTGGATGCTGGGGGGACAGCAGGGTGAAACTAAAAGTGGAAAAATAAAATGGATTGAAAGGCACGCGGCCTATTGCGCCCACAGAGGGAAAACATGGGGTAGCATTTGGGGGGATGGGAGAATGGTGGTTACGCACGGGGGGGGGCCCGGAGAGGGGGGGAAACCGTCAGCAGGGTAGGGGACAAAAAGCCTCACGGGAATTTACCAAACTGCGATGGCGTAAAAACCCTTAAACTCTGCTTTCAGGGGGAAAGAGTAGACAATCAGAGAAAAAAGAGAAATGAGAAAAACGGACTGAAAAAAGCTGAAGGGTGTGAGGGAAGCCCTCTTAAGAGTGGAGAAGAAGAATTGGGTTTGTAAAGATTTGGAAACTTAATAACTGAAAACGTGAAAAAACGGGGTAACCACTGGGCGAAAAGAAGAAAAGAAAGACAGAAAGAAAAAAACGATCGGGCTCAGGGGTAAATCGGTTCTAAAACAAACCACCGGGGGGCAGCAGCTTAGAGGAGGGTCTTTGCGGGGAACGAGAAGGGGGGATGAAAATAAACGCCCTGGAGAGAAGAGGTCATACTCTGGGAAAAAAGCAGAAAGGGTATTTAAAAACCAGGGGCCCAAATCAGAAAAAGCGGGGGTGACAACTTTTTGCAAAAGGTACGGGGGCTGGTTAGAACGGAGGCGAAAGGATAGAAGACGCATTACCAGTAAAAATCAAAGCCTGAGAGGGTCGAAGAAAAATGAAAACCTGCTAGACGTCAGAAGAGAGATGAATAGTAAAAGCGGCCTCAAATAAAAAAGTTGAAAAACAGAAGACCGGAGGGGAAGGGGGTCCGTGACAAGTACCAGGGAACCGGCGGCTCCTTAATACCCGAAAAAATTTGTGATCAGGAAAAAGGGGGGCCAGGATGGGGTCTGAGAATATGGGGTCCCAAAAACAAAACAGGGGGGGAAAGAAGCGGCAGGTCAAAAGCTCGGGGTGTGGGGCACAAAAAAAAAGGATAAAGAAATGATCCTCTCAAAGGATCGGCAACGAGGAAAAACAAGATAATCCGAAAGAGCACCAAAGGGGCAAATCACGAGGGACGGGAGCGGAATATAAGAGGGAAGTACCAAAAAGTCACAAAGGAACTAGATCACGAGGGAAGGTGTCCAGAAACCAAAATAAAGAAAAAGACGGGGGGTTCGGAAGCGGATTACGAGATGTGAGACCTCAAAAAAAAAGTTTGGAGAGACAACGCGCCAATCCCGACCTCGGTGTGGGGAAGAGAGGGGTTCAAGCACCAAAAAAGAAAATTTTTTGCAAAAACGTCACACAAACGAGAATTGGGCAGAGGCTTCGTCATCCAAACCAAAGAAACCCAGCAAAAAAAAGTTAAAGAGAAGCAGACCAATTGATCGGGAAAGTGCACACCACTATGATTGGAGGAAAAGGGGGGGTTTAAGGGAAACGCGAAGCAAGTCAATAAAAGACTGTTGCAAAAACCGCCCTCATTTGGGAACATGACGAAGCCGCCGCAGGAGAAAAAGAAAAAGATTCAAGCCGGACAATTGGAAGTAATACCAGTGTAGTGAGGGAAAGAAGAACGCCGGAAGGAAGAAAGCCAAAACCGAAGACAAGGGAAAGACCGCCAGAGAGCAAATAGGCCATGGTGCGTTAAGGAAAAAGGAAACGTGGGGGGCGGGGAAGGGAAAAAAGTCACGATCGCACCCAGAACCAACAAAGAAACGGCCACTGAGAACGGCCTTGTCGAACACTAAGAAAAAGAATATCGAGATCTCTGAACAAAAAGGAAAAAAGTTGTAAAAGATCCGAGAAAAATGGGAAGGGGAGGAATGATGGGCATATCCCTTATAGGAAAGATCAAAAAAGGACAACTAAAAAAAAAACAGGCGGAAATCAAGAGGAAAAAAAGGAGGAATTTGGGCCAGGTCGGGAATTGGGGGGGGGGGGAGGGTACAGCGCAGGACAGGACGCGCGGGAACGCTTAAGAGGGGAGGTAAAACCGGCCGAAGGAAATGTCATAGACAAGGAGAAGCTAAAAAACCAAAAAAAGGAGAAAAAAGTAGGAAAGAGAGAGTCTATGGGGTAAAAAGCGTTCGAACCGAACAGGGGAAAGGGGAAAGAAAGTCACACAAACCAAGTAACAGGGGGGGGGAAAGCTGGTAATAACAGCACCTGACTATTCAAAAAAAAGGACCGCCTGGGAAAACATGAAGAAGGACTTAGAACTAACACGTGCGAATGGGACGCGTGCAAAAGAGTATAATCTCTGACCGGAAAAAAAAAGTAATCAGAAGAAAACCGTACGGCATTTTTCATCAGGCGATGAAAGAGAACGTGGGAACAGCAAATGTGCGCCCGATAGCTGTATCGTTCATCACAGCAGGTGACGAAGAAGAAAGGTTGCTCCTGGACAGATAAATCATTGAAAAAAATCCGGGGGGGGGTTAAGTATGGAGTGAATGGCCGAGGGACCGCAAGCAAACTCACAAAAACAGCAACGCATAAGGGACTCTTTGGGAATCGTAGGGAGGGACCCGCTTATTGGCGTTGTTTTTGGCGTTGAAAGGAAAAAACAGGGAGAACGACGTCAAGGGGGGGTGGGGTCACCTAAATTTGGGTAAAAAAAAAAAAACCCGGCAGGAGAGGGAAAACGCGGGAACGGGAGTAAGAAGATGGCGAATGAATCAGTACCGGGCTTTTGCGAGGAAAAGGACAACATCAAAAGGTCCCAGGTCAATCTCTGGAGGAAACCAGTGAAGAAGATCAAACGGACGAGAGCCAAGCAGGGGGGGTGCTGAAAAAAAAACATCAAAGGAAAAAAAAAGAAAAGAGTCGCGTTGGGGACGTCCGGGGCGAACAAACGTTCGTCACGTTTTGCGGACAAAAGAAAAAAGGATGGCAAACAAAAACGCGGGGGTCCGGCCAAAAAGGCGATGGGTCTGCCAACTCCCACCTCGGACAAAAAGGAAAAAAAGTACCCACGAGAATACGGACCTTTACCTGCAGGTTTGACAAATGGGCAGAAAAGAGAAAAGAGTTCCGAGAACGACCTAATTAATAAGAGTAGGTCAAGCCAACAAAGCAACCCGGCCAAGTCCGGACGAAGAAAAAAAAAAGGGTTGAAGGGAAAAGAAGGGGGCAGAGAGGGTCAAAAAACCATTGGTAAAAAAGGGGTCCGGAAGGAAATGGTACTTGGAATCTGTGTGTGAAAAAAAGATCCAAGAAGGGAACGTAAGAAAGAATACGGGGCCAGAAAAATGGAAGATCGTATTAATCGCAAAGCAAGAAAAAGGGGGAGAAAAAGGCTTAAAAAAAAAACAACTCGAAATTAGCACCGCAGAGAGGAAAGGGGGCCATGTGGGGTTGCAGGGAAACACAGACACTTAGGAGGGTTTTTCAAAAAAAACGATGCGCGGGGGGGCGTCACCTCCATTGAGAGGCAAAGATGGGAGAAGTGACGGGGTTTCTCTCCCCTGTGGGGGTTCAACCGAGATAACAGAAAAAGGGATGAGTGGGGGAGGTCCATGCGCGCACGCGGGCCTCCTCACGCCGCACCGTTGGTAAGAACAGAGCATATCCGGAAAAAGTGGTTTTAAAAACGTAAAAAACCGGACCCTGCTGGGAGAGTGGGGACAAGCGAAAAAATAAACCTTGCGAGTAACCAATGGCTGAAGGGAAAAAAAAATAAGCGACGCGTTTTGGAACAGTCAACAAAGAACCCAGCGCTGACCTAAACAAAAACGAACAGCAGAGTCAGAACGGACGGCCAACGGTTTTACGGGAAAAAAAATGCTCGCAAGTGAAAGGGCACTTTTCGAGGGGGAGGGTCGGTAAAACGCACACTCCTTTGTGTGGTCCAACGTCAACGCAATGAGGAACGGATAGTTGAAAACGCGCCGAAAAAAAAAAGTTACCTCCAAAACACAGAGACTAACAAAAGCCTGTCCAAGAAGAAAGGGGTAAAAGAACACTGGGACATTGCCTTGATTGAGGGGAAGCACTTACGGCAGAAGACGGTTTTACAACCACAGAAACAAGAGAAGTTGGAGAGCGCAGGGGGGGGCACAGACAAGAAGAAGAAATGGCCGATCCCCCATCGTTCCAAAAAAAGGGCGGCAACAAAAGGCCGAAAAAACCAGAAAAAACCACAAAATGAGACACCCCGGTAATGCGTGTTGGGGGGGGCGGAACACACGAAAGGATACCAAAAGTCAAATGGTGATCAATACACACCATCCAAGAAAACAGAAAAAGCAGCAGGAGAGTTGTACAAGGACAGAAATAAATCACCGGAATCAAAGGGGGAAGAAACACGGCCAAAAAACCGACATCAAGAACCCCAAGATGAGGGCACGGAGAAAACAAGTCCGGAATATGAAAAGGTTCAGGGATTAAAACAAGCGAGGAAAAAGTCTGAAAAAAACAGCCGGAAGGGAAAAGAATCGGGGAACACTCCTGAAACTCCGGGTGTTGTTTGTTCAGGAAAGTCCTTCAAAGGGGGTCCACAAAGAGCCTACAGTCAGAAGAATAAGCTGAAGGGGAAAGGAAGAACGGAGACTAACACAGTAGGCTTGAATCGGCCACGCCGGACGGGGGAACACCAATCGAATATAATCCAAGACAATCCTTAGGACAAACAAAATCAGTGGGGAAAGGTTCATATGGGCTAACAAAAACCAGGGAGCAACGCCCTGTTAAAGCGCCGGGCCAGGAGGAGGGAAAACCAAAGAGCCGCTGCCCGTCGGGGGGCTGGCCGGGAAGAGTGAGCCTTTTTCAAGGGAAAAATAACCCGGCCGGGAGGCGAGGTCGCGGGTACAACCGGCCCGCGTTGGGGCCGCCCTGGGGGTCTCCTCTTGTAAAAGTTGAAAGACAAAGACCCATGGGGAAAAAAGAAGAAAAAATATGGGTCCAATTTTGTAAACCGAGAAAACAGAATGATAAGGGGACCAAGGGCTCCAAAATGAAAATGAAGGGGAGGGGAAAGGGGGGGGCTGTAACCTTGTGTCAAGGGGCCAACATGATGGTCGCGCGTTGTTGCACGGAATGAAAGGGGGAACGGTTACCGGGGTTGCGAGCCACAACACCAAAACCTACTTGGGGTCATGAAACCTCAGTGCTGGCGGAATCGCATGTGGAAAGGCTCGGGGAAAGAGGGGAGTTTCAGAACCGGAGGTTCAAGGCCACCCCTTATGGAACACGCAGAAAACCGGGGTATCCGGGCAAGCCCGCCAAACGGGATCATTAATTGATGGAAAAAAATCGGAAGGGGAAGGGAACATGTGACGAAGAAAAGAAAATGTGCCATCCTCCAGTTGACGGCCGCCTGTATAATTCCCCCAAAATTCCCCGCGCACTCCGAAAAAGAACTGAACCCAAGATCCGGAACAGGTTCAGCAGCGAAACTTTGCTTCAACGTTTGTGTCCTTCAAGCAAAAGGGGAAAGGGGGGGGGTCAACATTGAAATGAGAATGAAAAGAGATTCAACAACAACAAAGGGGGAGATGGAAGAAAAGGGAGAGGGATCAATAAGAAGTCCATCACGGGAGAATCACTGAGGCCGCAAAGAAGTCATCACGAGAAGAAGAAAAAGATATGGTGAGGGGAAAGTTTGCTAGGGGTCGCGGAGCATCACCGGGGTCCTTCGACGGCCAGGATCACAGAGAGCACCGACGTAGCAAAGGGAATTAACTGAAGCATACTGGGGGGAGATTGGGGGAACCCACAGAAGAAAGAAGGGGGGGCAAGACAGTTTGACCGGAAATATCCGGAGAAAAACACGCCGTCGAGGGATCAAAGAAAGGCGAAGAAGTCAATCAACCTGGAAAGGGCCCATGAAGTGAGGTTTGTTTTCGTTATAATCCACAAAAAAAACCCGCCAACAATGAGAGAGGGGGGCAAATAACTCAGGGACCCTCCCAGCCACAGGGGGACAAATTAAAATTTCCTCATCCCAAAAACGAGATACATTGACAAAAAACACGAGAAGGGAGTAAGAGGAAAATAGGTTACGAGAGGGGGAACAAAAAGGGGCCAATCTTTGGGGTAAGTACTCGAAAAAAAAAAAAAAGGCGAAAAAGGCCGGGGAAGGGGCGACACGAGTCAAAGTCATGGAAGTGTGGTGGGGTATGTGGCCAAACTGAAAGGAAACGAAGCAGACGGCGCAGGAAGGGGTCTGAATATGGGAAACCCGAAAGGAAACAAGGCCTCCGGAGGAGCGGGGCGGCAGCCGTCATGTAGAAACTGAGTTAATCAGGGGAGTTTTTTAGGGAGACGAAGGGCAAAGAAAAAGCGAGCCCTAAAATTACAACTTAAAAACGTGCGAAGAAACGGGGAGGGCCCAGAAGAGCACGTAAGCAGGGGGACAGTCGAGGACCTAAAAAAGAAAAAGAAAAAACACAAAAAAAAGCAGGAAAAAAAGGAAAGAAAAGAGAAGGGTCAAGGGGGAAGAGGGGGCATACGGTCTCTCTTGGAAAAATGGCGAAAAACAAAAACCTTGGAACGAGCGCGGCCATGTCACAAGGTGTGCAGAAAACTGATCAGCGTAGGTAGGGGAGGACAATGGCGAGAGGGGGGGGAATCAAGGCAGGGGGAAAAAAGGACCGAGGACCTAGGAAAATTTAGGTGAACGGTATGAAGATTGGAGCTGGTGAATTTGATAAATGAGGGATGGCCACACGGGCCGGAACCAGCAATATCTTGGTTTCAAGGAAGGGGGGGGAAGGGGCAGGAGGTGGGGGACGAAATGTGGGGAGGGGGATGCAACTGCTGAGTGATGGGGACGAAAATCCGCGGGTTGTGAAAAAGGAAAGAGGCTTGGACACCATAACGAATGATTCGGTACTTTAAACGCAAAAAAAAAAAAGCTAAAAAAGGAACGTGACTCAGAAGAAAAAAAAAAGGTGGAGGCCAAACGAAAAAAGCCAAAAAGAAGGGTAACGCAAACGTTTGGGGAAAGAATTCAAGGGGAAAAAACTGACGGGAAACGACACAAAGTCTACTCCACCAAAACGTAAAGCAAAAATAAAGGGCGCCCGGCAGAGGTCGAAACCCCGTGGCACCGTCCTGAAAGATGGATGTTAGGGGTTTTCAAGGAACAAACGGGGGAGAGGGGGGAATTCCGACGAAACAGAACGGGGGAAATAAGCTGTCGACCTCTGCAAAAAACCAACTTTTGGGGGCGACAAGGAAATCATCAGAAGGTGGGGAAAAAAGGGGAAAAAGATGGTCACGGATGAGCTTGGGTATAACGTTCGTGGGCGCCACGCCGGCCAGTACAACAGGAAAAAAAAAAGAATCCGAGGGGGTATAGCCGCAAGGAACAACCAAACGTAAATAGGAATAAGGCCGAAAGAAAAACAGGCGGGAAAAAGGGGAAATAGGGGGAAAAACATCCGCCGAACGTTATGGGTATACGGAAAAATAACGGTACCGACAGTCTACCTAGAATTGAATCAGGGGGGCAAAAAACGGGAAGAGGAGGAAATATGCCTGGGGTAAGGACAGGTGTGAAGCCAACGGCGCGTTCGGTCCACACCGAAAACAAAAATTCAGAAGCAACATGGAAATTAAAACACGGGCCGAGTGAACAGATAGAGAAAGAAAAAGGCACAAAAGGTGTGGGGAACCAAGTTGTGTCATGGTTGGCGCCGGGGGAGGGAAAACAGTTCAAGGAGCAGAAAAGAAACCAGAACTATAGAGGCAACACAAACCAGATATCTTTGACGTCAAAGGGGAGTTGACGAGCACAAATTTGGTGAACACGGAAATCTGGAAGCAAAAAACAGCTGAAAGAAGGACCCGGTGGGTTTGAATGGCCGGGAAAACCAAAAAAATGTAAACGTCTTCAAAGGATGTCACCGCGGAGGGAGGGAGGGAAAGCAACAAAAAAAAAAAAAAAGAAAAAAAGTCGTTATACCAGTCGGAGACAAGTGGCAGAAAGAGAAAGGAGATAACGGAGTGTGGGCCAGGAATGACTGAATCCAAAAACCAGAAGTAAGGGTTGTAAGAAAAGACACGACCTCAGGTCCACAGAGGACAAGGGGAAGGACAGGGACAGCAGACAGTGGGACAAACCGGGGGCAGACGTAACACTATCCGGAATTTTCCCGCGAGACAAGAAAAAAAAACGAAGAGGGTCCATCCTCAACTAGAGAAAACAAAAGGGGGAAAAAGAAGATGCGTGTTAGCGCTGTCCTTGGGGGAAAAGAAACATGAAAAGAACAGGACAGTCACCGGAAGCCAAAAGGAATCGACAAAGGATGGTGGCTATCAAAGATACATCTATCGCTACAAAGCGGACCTTCCCAGAAGTCAGGAAAAAGGAAGGACCGACGAAAAAGGGGGGGGAAAAAGTGGACTTCGATTATGGCAAAAAAAGCCCGTCCTAAAAGGGGAACAGAGACAGGAGGTCAAAAGGGAGCAAAAACGGCAAATCGCATGCCCAAAACTCAAGGTTGGTGAGCGACTTGGATGGGAAAAGGGGGAAGAAGAAAAAGTTTGGCGCGCGGGGGAGGGCTATGGCGTCAGTTCCACTCCGGACTTGCATCAAACATCGAGACTCAAGACAAAACA
>Ga0179593_1275044_pt1 | contig 19600 bp, 16 predicted proteins | sample CZODoug2_1_08_16_FD_185931 | JGI IMG/M metagenome (GOLD analysis project Ga0179593, IMG submission 185931) | Vadose zone soil fungal communities from Angelo Coast Range Reserve, California, USA - CZODoug2_1_08_16fungal (PacBio error correction) | ecosystem: Environmental > Terrestrial > Soil >...
TATAAAAATGATGAGAAAGCGGGGCAAGGGAGATGTATATCCTTCATGAATTTCGTAAGGAAGGCGCAATCAAAATCAAGGTCACGAGGAGTGAAAACTTTATATTCATCGGGGGGGGGGGTTCGGACTGGGTGGGGAAAAGTTCCTTCGTCTAAACTTCTCTTCACGGCGACTTCCGTGCGCTTGGGACGGGCAGTGATGAACCCGCCGTGACGGCCTCGCCGGGTCAGAGCAGCGCAGCACTCGCCGGACGACCTTACGAAGGAGGCACACAGAAAGGAGGCCGAGGTCATGCCGTCAAAAAAACATAAGATGAAGAAAATTACCTTAAAAAGGAGCTCAAGCGTCAGGGTAAGGTGGAAACTCCAAACTGAACACGATCTACTGGGGGCATAAGAGAACCGACACCGCGAGGGGGGAAAAGAAAAAGAACTGGGTAGTGAAAGGGTCCTTACGCCGACTCCGAAATATCATCGTTTCAAAATTGAAGATCGGCGTCCAGTGGTTCTTACTCCCTCCAGTGTCGTCCGGTAATACCAGAGCAGAGCGAAGTGTGTCGGCCTTTACGTAAAGAGAAAAAAAGTCTATAAAAAAGAACCGGTACAACAGGCAATGGAGGGAAGAGTGGACATAATCACAGATTTCCAGGAAAACATTAAAAGATATTCCAAACCGGCTAGGGATGATTCAGCCGCCCCTGCAGGGAAATAAGTAGTACGAGGAAAGGTGGTAACAACGTAAAGAAAACAAAAAACACCAAAGAACAGAGGACGACGGACCGAAGAAGAGAACCGACACGACTGACTGGGGGGAAGAACTCAGACACTGAAACCATGAGGGTAAAAAAATCGCGGGTTGATATACGATCGGCCCCGTGCGAATCGAGAAGGAGGCACGCTACGCGCTGGGAGAGAAAACGAAAAAGGGGGACGAAAGGAAGAGGAAAAGGTCAGATCTCAGTTTAAATGGGCGCATCAAAGGGGGACTCCAAAACAAATAAGAGCAATCTCGACAGCAGCAAAGGAAGCCGCGGGGAGGGGAAAGGGGAAAAACACGATGGAAAAGAGACTTACTCCACAGTGAAGGGTAAATTTGGAAAACTACCCGTAACAAAAAAGGCCTCTGGCTAAGACCCTTAACTACTCGCCGTAAGTGCCATCCTAACAGCAGTGACGGGGGAAAAATAAAAAAAAGTAAAGGTGAGACGGGAGGAGAAAGGTGAAAAATTCACGGGCAGGTTTATAGGGGGATGTCTAGGATCTCCCCCACATAAGTGAACCATCATCACAAAAAAGAAGCCGAAGTCTAGGAGAAAAGCATGAAGGGAGGGCCAACCGAGGGTATTATTAAACTTCCGCTCCACCTAGATCATCATTCAGGGGTCGAGAAGACTGGAACCTACTGTGGCTAAAGAAATCTTCAGAAAAGATTGAGTACTAAAGAGGATAAGCGCAGAAAAGATGGGAAAAAACATCGAGGAGGGAGGGATCGTATCAATCTCCGGAATATTCCGTGAGACAGGAAACGGGCCTCTTCTCTCAGGGAAAAACAGCTCTAAATTGAAGAGTCAAGAGAGGAGAATTGCCTGGTCCATGGAGGAGATGTGAGAGAGGAAGAGGAGGGTCAAAGGAGCGGAGGAAAAAGAAAAAAGACACCACCACGGAGAATAAAAAAAACAACACAACTAAGGAAAGAGATGACTGACTCTCAAAGGCCACTACCATTATCAATTACGGCCACGTGTCGCGGCTAGAAAAACTACTTGCGTCAATCCAAAGGGAAGAGACTCGACGAGGCGGGAGGGGAACTGGTCTAATTCCCTCTTCCAAAAAAAGGAGGACTCTCCGAGAAGCGAGATACGTGAAGAGTTGCCGAAGGGAAGAAATCCTCGTCGGAGTCGGCGGATGGGGAGCAGAAACGTACGGCAGGAAAAGGGAGTGGAGGGAGAAGAGAGATATCTCAAAAACAACAATATTATATAGAGAAGGGGATTAGACCACCTTTGCTCGGAGCCTACTCGCGCTCGGACCAGGTCTAAGAAGATTATTTCCTGTAAGGAGGGGAAGGAAAGAAAGGATCGCAAAGAGACTGGGGGAAGGAAACCTGAGACGACGGCTCCTGGGAGAAAGGATTGGGGAATTACAAAAACTTGCCGCCAGGCGTCATACTTCTGAGGGCTTGAGGGAAACGCGGGGAAAAGGGGCAGACCTGATTCCATTCGGGGAAAGGCACGATGCAAAAGGCCGGGGGGGACGGGGTGCGCAAAAAAACCCGAAAGGCTTTACACCTCATGCCCTCTTACAAACATACCAACATGCCGGATCAATCAGTTGAGGAGGACGGCCCCAGATGGGGGGAAAAGAGGCGAAACAGTGAGGAGTGGCTGAGAAGGAAAGGGAGACTCTATTTTAAAAATAGGGTCAAAGTACCTCGATACGGTTCTGCTTAACGAGGAATTGTGGTTATCCATATACTCAAGGAGGAGGCGCCGATACATCGAAAGGAGAGAGAAAGCACAGGGAGAGGACAGGCTCTCTATGTGCTTCAACGGAGAGGTCCTAAATTTAGGGAGGCCTGAAAGCATTACTATTGAAGCCGAGGGGGTCAAACATGGTCATTCAGGACTTGGAGAGGGAGGTGATTACAAACCGACGAAGAAAGACCGAAAACCAATGATGAAGAGTTTTAATGGGAGAACTCTCTCAGATTTACTACGGGCACAAGGGAAAAGCTTGGATGGCACGCCCTTCGACAAATAGGGAAAGAGAAGCTGCTCGAGAGAGGAAAGGCAGAAACCCTTGTTGTCTAGTTTTCAGGGGTCCCCAATAGTGAAGGCACAGTCGTTTTCCGATCATAAGCTGTTAACGAATGCGATAACTGTGTACCCAAGAGATGTTAGGAGGCAGAGGGGGAGGTACTGTCGGGAGGAAAAAATGGGGAATGGGTTTACCGGGCTGGGGAGGGACCCGGTTAGCCTTAGATTCGCTTTTAACTGAAGGGAGGGAAAGGGAACAAGACTTGAATAACGAGTGGCCGCTCGGAGATCCACCCGATGGGTGTCCAGAGGTCAAGGAGTCAAAGAAGAGTTGGCCGGTTAAAGGGAAGGAAAGTGAAAGGAAGAGTGTAAGGGGGGGGGGGGGGGCAAGGTCGAGTGGGTCCAAACTGAAGAAGAAGAGTGATCCGGCGCAGGGAGTGCCTACCAGAAGAAGAAGGGAAGGGTACAGAGAGAAAAGAGGGTTTGGAACGCTTGACATAAGCTCGGTAGAGTTACGTAATCAAATCAAAAAAGGGGGTCGCGGCTAAAGGAACGTCAGGAAGACCCACTGAAAGTTATCAGGGGGATTCCACGAAAACAACAGCTCGTGGCTTCTCCACTTTGCCGCACGACCTTAAGTGGAAGCGATATTCGAGTCTTGAGGGGAAGTAAAAGGAATAAAGGTGACGACAAATGATGGGAGGTTGAAAAATTAGGTGGGGACTGTCAATCAACGGAGGTGCGATCATTTGGGAGGTGCGATGTACTGAGCAAAAAGCCTTTCCACGCCACAGGGCCATGAACTGGGGGGGCCGAAGGGATGGCAGGAGAGGGGGGAGGAGAAAAGGAAGAGCGTGGGGGGCCTCGTGACTGGTCTTGGAGCGAGGAAAGGTTACCAAAGAAGGTATAGGGGTCCTTCACGGAGTTTCAAGCCTGCGCGCTCGGGGAAAACGAAGGGAAGTTGGAGGTAAGAGCCGGAAAGAGGCAGTAGAGAAGAAGAACCCATGAGGGAAAAAAACAAAAGATAAGAAATTGAATGAAAAAGATAAATTCCGGGGTAAAAAGAAGCCTCTCTCTCCAACTAAATTGAAGGTGCTCGGGAATCTCCCGAATAACTGACAGCAATTTGAGGAAGGGGGGGGGGGCGATTGTAGGAAGATCTCTAAAACAACCAGGAGAGTAAAAATAGAGGGGGTCCTTTGCAAATTGGGGGGATCAGAAGGAGGGGGGACTTGGAATTTTCAAGGAGGGAGAGAGGAAGATCAGCGAAGACCGGAATTTCTAAAGAGGAGGGGGACCAAGGAAAAGTAGGATCTTGGGGGGTCTGCAATTTGTGGAGTGCGTGTCTCGCTCCTCTAAATAACGGCCGGGGCAATTAGTCCGGCGGGACCAGACCTTTACTAGGAGCGAAGAAGGGGGAAAAACACGCTCAGGGCGAAGAAAGACCTAAGGGAAAATCACAGGGCCAGAAATCAGCCGCGAAAGACCATCGGGGTTTCCATGCTCTCATTGGGACCATGGACACTGGAGGCAAAGTAGGAGTGGCCTCACCGGGAAGGGAATGAAAACCGGAAGGCACGAAAAAGGGATCTGAAGCGGGGTACGTAAAAGACTAACTAGATCCGGGAGGGCCCTTAAGAGGGGAGAGGAATGGGGCAGTACGCAAAAGGTGCTGTGGAGCCGGAGGGGAAAGATCAAAGGAGATGGCTTGAGATTTTACATTCGCCCCTTCGACTGCAGAGGTGGTAGAGTCAGAAACCCTAAGTCACACTGGGGGGGGGAGGGGGGGACCAGAAGGCCGTTCGAGGGGGGAGGGACCAACCCTGACTGCCCGACTTCTTCTGCCCCGCTAAAGGGCACAAGTTCGATGATGAATCTTAACCGAGAAGGAAAAAAAAGGAAAAAGAAGTCTTATAAAAGCATAAATTTCACCATTGTTCGATGAACACCAGATGTATAGAAGCCCACTTCTGGGGAGGGTGGGGGTGGCTGGGACAGAAGAAAGCGGGGGGAGAGAAACGACGTCTAAATTGAAAGAACTAGGAGCCAGGGGTCGATCTCCAGGTTCCAACTTTACCCTATCCATGAAATGACGAAAAACCTAAAGACCAAAATCTAGTGGACGGAAAGAAAGGCTACGGGGAGTGAGGGACCACTGGGGAAAAAGAGCTTGAAGAAAATAATGGTATAGTCAACACCTTAGAAACCAGACCCTCCAAGAAGATGTGGACTGGGGTAGGAACGATCCGTCAGTGAGGGTGCTAGAAGGGAGTGCCCCAGCTAGCTCCGGGGGGAGTGGGAAAGGCCGGGAGGGAAAAATTGAGCGGCGTGAGAACATTTAACCCTAAAAGGGAAGTTTGGGATCTGGATTTTCGGCGGCTCCCCGTAGAATTGACCTTCCAGTGATGGCAAACCAAGGATCGGCAGAAGGAAGAGCGTATGAGAGGAAAATGAAGAGTATATTCCCCTAAAGGACGAACAAATCGTAAAGGAGCGCACATTGTTTTCTTGATAACGCCGCTACCGGATGGCAAACAAAGGGGGCGGGGAGGGCGTGAAGCCCCCCTCAGTCAGGAAAGAGATGGGTAAAGCCCGCCCTGATCAGAGCGCACCGAGGATCCCATCTTCCTGTCATGAAGCGCAACGCAGAGGTTAAACCAGCCTGGACTAACGCCGTCTGAAAAGGCAGAAGGGGGAAGTGCCTGGCGGGGGCATTTCTATAGGGGAGCTGGGGCCTGCAGGGTCAATCTTGAAGAGCCGCTAACAGTCTCGTCTTCTGCCAGTTGGTGGGTTGGGGGGTTGTGGGGGGGGGGGTGGGGGGGGGGGGGGGGGGAAGACAGAATAAGGGAGGGAACACGTGTTCCAGCTATCGCACTACAAAAGGTAGGTCAGAAGTCCATCATTGTACCCGTCAGGAACCACTTGGCTAATGTCCCTCAGTCAGACATTTGTGGGTTGCTCCTGAAGGGAATCCCGAAGGCCAGTGTGGGATCAAGGAAGGACGGACAAGGAAGGTCAGGAAAGCCATCGAGGGGAACGCCTGGTCCCTTCTTAGAATCCGAGGTTATAAAAGTCATCAACAACAATTAAAAAAGGAAAGAAAAGGACTTTCTTGGGCCACACGAGGGGGATCGACGCCTACGAAATAGGGAAGAGGACAAAAAAAAAAAAAAGCGCGACCAGGCGTCCGGAGGTAGTTCCTGCCCTTCAGTGGAAAAAGTCAAACTAACTTGCCTTTCCCGACTACAGCTCCTTGTCAAACTCTAATCTAACCATCCCCTCCGCTGCGTCGAAGGGAAAGTGACGGTCCAAAGAGGTTCGTGTAGAAGGAAACGTGGCAACTTATAGGTTCTTTCCACATTAAGGGAAAAAGGAGCGGTTCTATAACGACGAAGGCTTACTAAGAGTAACAGAGACGACATTAAACGAAAAGCCACGCTCGGACGAAGGCAAAGGGTGCCGAAGAGGGGGCACCGGTCTACTCGTCCTAATTTGACTAAAGAAAAAAACTCTTTGGTACTCAGGGTTATATGACTGAAGTAAGGGAAGAGCGGGGAACAGGGGGGAATTGAAGAAATGGGAGTGAAAAAGAAGAAAACATTGAAGTTTCGGTCGGCCAAGAGCGACATCGGCCAGTCTATCAAAGGAAACATGTTCTCTTAACATGGCGGTGGGGAGAATTGTTCCCCTTCTTCGTAAAAAGATCCCTGCCAGAAGAGAGGGAAAAAGGGTTCAGGAGGGGTTTCCAGAGGGTCCATAATAAGGAGAGAAGTCCATTCGGCTCCGCCAAAATCAATATGAGTAAGAAGAGGGTTTTCACCTGTGATAAGCTGCAAAGGCAAACTGTACTACAGGGGAGTTAAAAGGTAAAAGGGGGGAGAATTGATTCATGGCAAGAACCAGGGCAAAAAACCCAGGTCGAGCCGCGGGCTCTGAGGACGAAAAATCACCACTTGGGGGGGGGGGTCTAGGGAGGTTGAGGGAAAAAGAGCCAGGCCCGGCCGGTGGTGAGTCAGTCTGTTAAGGAAAGACTATAGGAAAAAGGGGGTCAAAGACGCTTCTGATGGGGGGGGGGGGAGGAGGGAAAGAGTAGCTGTAGGTGGAGTACACATAGTTTTATATGGGTTATTAAAGAATTGGCTTTGGATCTACACAAAAAGGGTCCGCCGGAGGAAGGGAACTGTCAAAGTTAGTGAGCACCTTGCCGGATAGTGCCAGCTTCACCAGCCTATTGCTAACGGTGTCAGAAGATCCCCTACGCAGAAAGATGTGGAAGGAAAAGGGTGCAGTTCGGAGTGGAAGAATAGAGGTGAATTTGTTTCAATTTATTAGGACTGGAACTTGCAAAGCTCGATGCCAACTGGTACCGAATGGACTGCTCGCCGAAGAGGTGAAAAGCAAAAAGACTTGGGAAAAAGTTTAACATTAAAAAAAGGTGAAGTGTCCGGGGGGCCAGGGAGGCAGCACGCTATCCGTGACGGCTAACTCGACGTCAGGCTGATCCTGGCCGAGACACACTGGGAAGCAAGCTGTCAGAAAACGCAAAGCAAGGCTTGCGTTCCCTCCACTGAAGCAGAGGCTTGAAGGTGACAAGGCGGAGGCAAGCTAGGTTGGAAAGAATTTCAAGGGGCGGGTTCAGAAAAGGGCGTTTGGGCGGAAAAACCAGAGTGGGAAAAGATATCGGGGAGTTTAATGACCTTTTTGTAGGGTTCTAAGTACAGAGTGCGCTCATTCCGTGGCCATGCTGGCGACTGGCGCCTGGTGATGGTCCGCGGTGACGGGCAGGCTCGGGGAGCGTTGACAAAAGAGGAACGGAAAGCGGGTCGGCCGTAATGGGAAGATCAGACGGCAGACTCTGGGAAAGAGGAAAGTAAAAACAAAAAAAAAATGTAATAAAACCCCCACAATACAATAAATCTGTTTACATTATAAAGTCATACGATCGATGGGGAAAGAGAGAGCCACGAAGTTAAGGGGAAAGAGAAAGTAAATCTCCGATAAGTCTCATCAAATTTGATAATTTTGTCTATTGAATCTAAAAACAAAAATAAAGAGATATGGGAAAAAGAGAAAGGCGGGGAAATTCTTAAAGGGCTGCTAAGGAGGACGGAAGATGCTAAGAATGCAAAGGAATTTCTGGGCGCGGAGGGCGATCCTTCGTACCAATGATATCCAAAACCTAAGGACTTCAGAGGGTGGTGGTTTGGAAGGGGGGGGAAGGTTAACGGATCGTCTACGAGAGGGCAGTAAGGGAAGGAAGGGGAAGAGACGAGCGCCAGAGGACAAAGGGACCGCGCCGGTCTCCCGAGACAGAGGATCAAGGGGGGGGGGGGGGGGGGGGGGGGGGGGGGGAATCGGACCATCACGACAAGGTAAAAAGAAGAAAACAAAGGCAAAAGTGAAGGAGAGGACGCGGGTTCCAGTTACCGAACCTAAAACCCGGTAGCACTCACTTAGAATCCTAAGACAAGAGAAGAAAGAGAGGCACCTAAAGAAATGGTAGTAAAAATGACCGGTTATCCTACTAATAGAATAATAGGATGCGAGAAGTTCTATTGGTAAATGCGGCCAATCGCCAGCAGTTCGTCGATACGAAAATCAGAATCATGGTCCGCCAAGTTAAGGGGGGGGAGAAAGGAATCAGAAAAGGGAGGAGAGGACGAAACTATAATCTGTGGCTTCGGAGACATACTTGCACTGTTTGAGAAAAGGGTACCGCTTCGAGGAGATTTATTCCAGCCCGCGAAACGGGGAGCCGTCGCAGGGCTGGGAAAGGGAAAAACCGGAAAAAAAAAGAAAAGAGGAATCATACCGAACTACTGGAACAAGTCAGAGACCAATAACCCTAGACAGGGTACCAGGTATGTTGATCTCAAGTATCTTGGACCCGGGGGGTCAAGGCGAAAGAAGTTGTTGACGCTGAGCTAGGCCGTCGGGAATAATACGAACTTGACTTCCTACAGAGGAACCCTTTTGAGACTCCATTAGACCTTCCACAGAAGACAGACAAGAAAAAGCAAGCTAGGAAAAAGGAAAGCAACAAGGGAAGAAAGCGGGGAAAAAAAAAGGGGTCTCCACGCGGATTTCGAACATTCCTTATAGCAAACCTGTGGTGTGGACACACTCGAACGGTGGCTGACAACTGTCAACGAGGGAAAGAGAGAGGGGAGAGAGGGTTGCGGAGATCAAGAAAGCATCAGGTTGAATTGGTCAAGAAGGGGTTACAGTGCTCTTAAGGCCCAAGGTGAACTATTCCTGCCTGTATCAGGGTAGTTTTCGTCAAATGATAGTACCAAGAAGGGTTCATGGAGGCCGGGGCCATCTGCCAAAGGCAGCTAGGGGAAGGACTCGGCGAGAGGCAAAAGGCCTCGTAGTAAGAACCTCCGGGGGAAGGGCCACTCAAAAAGACAGCATTCCTAAGAAATGTGATGGATCCGACTGAAGACTTCGAAGGGTTCAGCCCACTTCTGATCTTGTCTTTCGCCGGGGGATCTTGGGCCCTAACGGATCAGAAGAAAAAGAAAAATCAAGGGGCAAGCGACAGAAAGAGCGGGAACTCGGACAGAAAAGAAAACGCTGAGAAAGAGGGGAAAACAAGCACTCGTCACTAAGGTACAAGACGGCAGAGTCATCAGAATGGGACTATCTGGTCGCGCGCGGGGGGCAAAGTCAGAGCCAAAGGAGGGACAGGGGCAGAAGGACCAAGGACAATTTTAAAAGATCGATTAGGACAAGGGGAAGTCGAAAAAAAGAAAAAGAGTGCGGCCGGTCAAGAAAAAGTTACCCTTCAGAGAACTTCGGGGGCAAAACTCGGTGACGAACATGCGCCTTCACAGAAGAGAACCAGTTTAGGTCTTTGACCTTGACGGCCATTCCGGCAAAAAATCCTCGTCTAAAGAAAAGTAGCCGCTAGAAAAGGAAAAAGGGGGGGGGGGGGGGGGGGGGGGGGGGGGGGTTGGGGGGGGGGGGGGGGGGGGGGGGGGGGGGGGGGGGGGGGGGGGGGGGGGGGGGGGGGGGGGGGGGGGGGGGGGGGGGGGGGGGGGGGGGTGTGGGGGGGTGGGGGGGGGGGGGGGGTTGGGTGGGGGGGGTTTGTGGGGGGGGGGGGGGGGGTGTGGGGGGGGGTTGGGGGTGGGGGTGGGGGGGGGGGGGGGGGGGGGGGGGGGGGGGTTTTTGGGTGGTCCCTATCAAAACAAAACAATGGGAAAAGGCCGTTAGGAGGCTTCCACCGAGGGCGAAAAACTACGAGAGGAGAAGAGAGCGCGACCCAAGCGGAATGAATTAGGAGTTCCGGAAAGGGCAATGGGAGAATGCAACGGAACCCTGAAGTCAACGGCTGTCGACCGAGTCACCAGCCAAAAGACTCAGATTAAACGACGGTACCTTGAAAGGAAGCAATTTAGGTGCTAGAGTCAAAATTGCCGACCTTATCCTGGGCGTGGGCCACGTCCTCAGTGAGGTTAGAAAGGGAGGCGTAACAGGGGACGGAAACGCAAGAAGAGAAAAAACTCCAACAGACTACCCTCACATTCCTAAGTACGCTGTGACTTGTGGAAGTGCGGCACGACTGGTTTGGAAGAGAGAAGCCGAATTCGTTCGGAAAGCTAAGTGACAGGCCTTGGGAGGGGCTCTAGAACGAAAGAATCTTCGTGCGAACTCTGCCCAGACAGGAGCTTGGGGGAGGAGAAAGAAAAAGAATGAAGGGGGAGAAGGGAGGGCCCGGGAGAAGATTCAACATTCGGAATCCAACATGGGAGGTTGCTGCTCGAGGTAACGTTAGGGCTTGAAAAGCTTCAAGGGGAACTCAGTAGAGACAATACGCGCACTATTGTGAGGAAACGAGGGAGAGGAGGACGTACTGCGTCTCCGTACGCCGACAAACAGACATATCGAGCATCTGGGGTGGACCCTAGGAAAAAACACAGGCGAATACGACCGGAGGGAACATCAACGGACGTGAGTCTGTTCGCACGGAGAAACCGAGATATAGCCTCGTCCTAAAGGCCAGTAAAAAAAGCTTGGGGGTTGGAGAAGGAGTTCAGTGGAAAACTGAAAAAAATTACCGGGCATCAGTAGAGGGGAAGAAAAGCGAGGGGCGAAAGTCAACGCGCCAGCGGCGACGTTAGGCGGATGCGGGGTTCTTTCTGAAAATTTGTGGAGCTGGTAGTGACCAATAAAGGGGATATCAGAACACGGTTAAAGTCTTCATTCACTGTGGGGTGAAACAAGCCGTAGCGTACCTGCACCAAGCCTGATGGAAACGGTTGAAAGGGCAGGGATATCCACTCCTATGTTTCTCAGGAAAAAGGGGGGCAGGTAAAGGGGAGAGGAGGGGGGACGGGACCTTTAGTCGTCACGTCAGCAGGGCGTTTAGTGGGAAGTTGGAAGGACGAACAGAACGGAGCCTGGGCCGAAAGGGATGGGGGGACTACCGGAGACTGGCAAGGGTACATCTCCCACCAGTTAAGAGTTTCATAACAGCGGGGCACCAAGAGGGAAGAAGAGAAAGCGAAGTGGAAGGGCTTAATCATTAAAAGGGACCAAACTGTCGCGCTGATAAGGGAGAAGAATTCTTACGTAAGAACTGCACAAGCGAGGAGGGGTCCGATAGGGAAATGGCGAGGGTAACTCCAGTTGGACGACCAGTTGGAGTGTGAGCCCTTCGGGGGAGTTTCCCCTCCCTTCGAGAAAGGAAGAAGAGGGGGATTTTCGCGATCAGAAAAGAGCTTGCCGGACAGAGAAGGGCAGGAGGGATGGCGGCTTTCGGAACTTGACTCTTTATGGGAATCTTCTTTCTTTAAGCGCTCGTTCCCGGGTGGAGAACTGCAGGAAGTTCCACTTGTTGAGAAAGCTCCTGGACGGGAGTCAAGAGCCCAGCCGAAGGATGAGGGACTCAAAACATCACACCCGACCCCAAGACAGAAAGAAGGGAGTGTGTAAGAATGAAAGAGTAGAAATAGAGGGTAGCAAAGAAAATAAGATCTTACCACTAAAGTTAAGTATAGCAACCTTAACGGAGAATTCGAAGCAATTGTAAGGAGGGGGGCGGTGAGGTGAGGGTCTAGGCAATCTCGAAAAAAAAAGAAAGGATGGAGTATGAAAAAGAAGATATACGAAAAAAATACGCCATTCAGAAACATAAGTCGTAATTGATCTTAAGAAACCTAGCCATGGCCATAGCTTCTGCGAAGTCGTACAACTAATGGATGAGAGAAAATTTACAAAACGAAGGATGATACTTCTGGGGGGGTTTTCTGCATGGGGGATGTTTGATGACTCACTCTAGGAGACGAATTCAAGGAAGGAAGGGCGAGCATGGAGGAAAAGAGCGGACAGAAGTTAACGGACAGAGTTCTCTTCCACGGATCAGCGCATCCGCCCTCACTCCCGAAAATGGGGAAGGAGTCAATCCATCCTCAAGACCAGAAAGGGGAAAGAGGGCCTGGGTTCCAGAAAAAGAGTCGAAGCTAGGGGAATGTACAGATAACCCTCCAACCCGGTATAACGATCTAGAAAAAGGGACCCACACGAAAGAGTAAAATAAATTTGGGGGCGGAAGAAAAAGAGGTGACTCAGAGACGCCCAGCGATATAGAGGGCACCTTACACGCGAGGTCGGCAGACAGGGGAGGAACAGGCGGTGTGAGTCAGGGGAAGCGGCAGACAGAGCTGAGAGACCCCTCACCCAACAACGGAACCACGCCCCAGGACATTGGTCGGACATTGGAAGGATCAATATCGCCAAATGGTATAGGGGGGAGAGAGAGGGCTTCTGGTCATTCCACCATAATTACTGGTGGGAGTGGGAAAGGAATGCTATTCATGTATTGAAAAATCCTTCGTAAACGATATCTGAAGGGGGGGTCCAAGGGTCCTCAATCGAGGGCACCCTTAGAGACTGAAAGAAGAACGAAAAGGAAAAGACTTTTAGGGAACGCAGAACGGAAACAGTGCAGACACCACTAGTAGTGTTCCGAGGGAACTCGTTGCTCCGGATCGGGGAGGGGTTGCCTCTTGCAAGCAAGAACCATCGGGTGGGCAACAAAAAAGGGGAGAGAAGAAGCGAACAAGGGGAGGAATCTAACATTTATCCCTGACTACCAGAACAACCAACACTCCCTCACCCAGGAAGACCGCTGAGAAAAGGAAAAAGACACTCTAGGAGGAAAGGAAAACACGAAGTGCTAATCGACACTAAACTACCTAGACCCAAAAATTTTGGCTCTCCGTATTATATTCGCAAAGTCGAGCTCTGGACTCAGCCTTCGTTCCGAGATAGAATGAATGGTCCAAAATTAGAAATGTGCGCGTCCGGGGAACCCAGGTTAAAAAAGCCGAGGCTGGATGTGGTGTCCGGGGTCTTCTAGCAGAAGGGGGAGAGGGGCCCTTTGAGCAGCTGGAACAAAAAAAAAAAAAAAAAGGAATCCGGAGGGATAGTAAGATAGGAACAGGAAGAGTATTAAAAGCCTCCGCCTGACTCCACTCGAGCCATGTCCTAAAATCGGTTGGGATCTGAGAGGAAATGAGGGGCAGCAAAAAACTGTCAAGGAGAGTGGAGGTCAAACGCTCATGGACCAGCAGTCTGTTGCCCCATACATTCAAAAGAGATATATATGAAAAAGTCTAAGGGCAGGTAGGGGAACCATTATCAACCGGCATCTTGAAATCGGGAAAAGACCGGACTGCACCCTCCGATACAGAAAGACGGAACCTATTGCGTCCTGGAGGGCTGTGACCGCAGGGGGCCCAAAGGGAGGGGAAGCCTCGTAATCGCCGCTCACTCGCGAACGTCTCGCCGTACTCTGAAATGGGACAGGACCAATCGTAAAACTTTTCCGTCTAGAAGAGCTAACGGCAGTCAAGACCGGTACCAGGCTCCTAGAGTCCTGGTTCCTGGAGTCTCCAAAATACGAAGAGGCCTGTAGAACCGACGGGGCCCGCAAGGTGAATCACGGGAGTGACAATTAGGGCAATCCGCAACGTCCTGAGATTCCTCCTTGTGGCAACTACTCTGTCAGAGGGCGTGAGAAAAAGAGAAAAAACGTGGGGAGAAGAAAAAGTCTAGCCTAACAAAAACCACTGAAGGTATAGGAAAAGCTAAGAGGCCTTTCTTGCAAAAAAAGGCGGGTCTCTCCGCTAAAGTCTGGGTATAGATCTTCTACAGATGTATAAGCCGAGGAGGGTAATGGTACAAGGAATGGCCGTGCAAAGGAGAACGGCCACCAACTGGCCGGGCCGAGAGGTAAAAGCCCATTTAAGGTAAATTCCAAAAGCCATCAACATTAAGACAGGGGAAGGGGCGCCAGTCAAGAAATTTGAGAGAAGCCAAAGCGTGGCCACTGAAACTGGTCGTAAAAGGGTAGCTTAAATCATTGGGGGCGTAAACGACCGAAGGGGGAGGGGACTAAAGTGCAGCTACCCGAGAAATAACAGCAGCAGTCCAGCTCTGACTCTTGGAAAGGCGTTAGCGGGGTTTTGGGCAATCATTCACGTTCCTCTTTAGGGCATAATCGTTCGGCTCTGGAGGTTGGTCGCGCTCCGCCGAAGAGAGCCAAGAGGCGTGATGATGGAAATATCTTGGTACCCAAGACCGCATTAGTTCGAGGTCACAAAAGAAGACTAGACGGAGCTGACATGCGATCAAAATGTGGCTCCGGGGCAGGAGGACTCGAGGTGGGAAATCGTAAAGGTCGGAGGCCTAATACTGCGAGAGTGTCCGCGGCAGAAACAGTCCCACGGCACTAGGGGGGTAGACCGGGACAGGGTAAGTCCTAGAACTGAGGCGTGGGAGGACTTGGACGACAGAATCCGACAACATCCATAGCCAGAAAAGTCGGTATTGGTTTAAAAAATTAAACTACTCCTCAGAGGGGCTAAGGAGGAACAATGAACGGAGCGGATGTCATGACTCAAGGCTAGCACCTCTAGAGGGTACGACCGCGGAAGGCTCATACTAGCCTACAAGGGGGGGGGGTCTAGAGTTATCCAACCAATCAAAGGGTGGAGAGCAGTAGCGGTTACGACCAGCGCGAGAAGACCTGGGAAGATCGGCCTGGGGGCGCCGAAGCGGTAAAGATGTCAGGTTTCTTAACAGGTGGGGAGCATGTTAGTTTAAATGGGTTGAAGGAAGGGGCGAATCGGAAACTGCACGGCCGCGTTAGGGAAAAAATCCCCACCCATACACCACACAGAACGTATCTTTGCCAGAGTACACCACGCGATATAAACAGGATAGAAAACACCGCGCTGGTGTCGAAAGAACCATGGTAAGGTCAGATTGTAGAAAGAAGTCCTTTGGAAAGGGTCATGTAAGTAAAAGCTTTTACGTTTTGCAGGTCTACGGACACGTGCAAGAAAGAGGTCCTTTCAGGGAGTCGTTCACTAGATAGACCGAAAGCCTGTACGAAAAAAAATTTGTAGGTGGGCCTTGGGAAAGAAGCACCATCTGAAAGATTCGACGTGTCAGCTAAAAATCCTAAGTCCCACGGAGATGATCTGTCTGAAAACCAAAAAACAAAGGGAGGCAAAAACAATGGAAGCAGACCGATCTGAGTTGCAAACGCTAGGTATCGAAAGGGAGAAAGTTGGTTAAAAAGTGGGCGGGGAGGGGCAATTCTGGTTTGTCGGTCAAGAAGGCTGGAAGACAACCGGGTTGGGGGCAGGAACCCCGTGAACGCGCCCGCCGAATGAAAATGGCTTTCTGAGGGAGGGAGGACGAGTGAAAAGTGGCCTCGTGAAGGACTGCCGTCCTCCGCTGGAAAGCGAAGGAGGTCAAGGCAGGGTGACGAAGCTCGATCAGGTCAGCTAAAGGGGGAAGTCATTAAGTAAGGATCCGGAGACAAAGGCATCACACCGCATAAACACACCCAGAAATAGAACTTTTGGCAAGGTAAAATAGAAAGGAAGGGTACGAAGGATTCGGAGGCTGGATAGCACGGGAGAGGTCGTTCATCGAGAAATCTCCCTCTACGAGCACGGGAAGGATATGGAAGATGATCTATCAGCAAAAAAAAACTTATTAGTAGGAAAATTAGAGGGAGTAAACGTGCCATTATTCAGAAATTTCCGATCTCTTATGAAGGCGAGCCGGCCAAGGAAAATTTTAAATTTGCGTGAGAGGCGTCATAGAAAAGGGGTCTTAAACTGCTGAAATACATGCGTAGGAAGGCCGAAGTAGTTTCGTACTGGGGGGTGTGTATGATGGTGTAAAGAAGGAGGGCCTACTCTTAGATCAGCTATTAGGATAAGGGTTCTTGAGAGTACTAATCGCAGTTAGCAACCGAAACGGGCGGCCGGGGGGAAGAACAGGGCAAAAGCGTGGAAGCTCCGGAAGAAAAAAAATCGGTCAAGTCACGCCTGCCAGGGCATCCAAGACAGCCGAGCAATTGAATGTCCGTTAATAGACACAAAGAAGATTAGGAACGACAAAGGTGGGAATATCGAAGGAGCAAGAGGCGAAAGTACAAAAGAGATTTCACCTCCAAGATGTGTCTGTAAAAGGGTTCAAACTGTTCTGATACAAAACGCCTACTCCTGATCCGGAACTTCCGGAGGGTAGGTGGCGGTCCAGTGGCGAAGCCCGCCCGTGATGTGCAGGCCGGGAAGCAAATAGCAGCGCGCGTGATTCATGATTCAACACTAAAATGTCTAAGAAAGAACTAGTCTCTGGAAGGGGCAAGGCAAACCTAGTCAAATGGTGTGATATGTACCAGGCCGTCTCGGGGGTAGGTATGCCAACAAAAAAAACCCCTCTGGGAAAAGGTTCTCGGAACAAGAAAAAAACCCTAACCACGGGAACTAGGAGAAGCTAAATACTACATGAAAAGGACCAACTGACCCTTCTTGATCAGCATAAAGGCCAAAATTAGGAGCCCACGCTTGGAGATCCTATCTTTAAAAAAAAAAGCGTTCGCATCGGCAAAGCGGGGAACCGCTACGGGAAGATTGTACGCTCACTAACGGAACAGCAAAGACGCGAAACGGGGTCTTCGCCATTTATAAGAAACGCATCAAATCAAGCATGTATTGGACGCAACCCAAGATACAAGCTCTCGAGGACGACTAAAATCAGGACGCTGTGACCAGGGGGACATCGTCTGTCGAACGCTAAATAGAAAAAGGCCTTGCATGGCAGTATGTGGGGAACTAACCTCCCTAGTACCGCCCCAAGGTGTCGGAGAAGTATATAAAACCTAGAACTGAATCGTTAGAGATGAAAAACTCAGAAGCAGAAGTTGAAGGGGGCCCGCCGGTACATTCCCGGCGTGCTCCCATTGAACCCCCGAATTTCTAGATGGGGGGTGGAAAGTTAGAGCGCTTAATACACGAGAAAATATGCTTGACATGAGGGGGACAAAAGAGAATCTCGTCGAAAAAGGAAAAAGAACGTCCCAGAGCGTTAGTAAAAAAAACAGTCCTAAGAACCAAGAAGCAGTCATCCTCCAACAAGGGGAAACTTCTTGAGCACTAAAAAGATCGGAGGACCGAAATGAAGGAGATCTGGGAGAACTCTCACGCCTCATGTCCAGCAGAAAGGGGGCAACCTCAAAACTCGGAAAGCAGATCGGACCGCAAGACTAAAGGAGGAAAAGCCCAACGCAAGGGGGGATATTCAAAGATACCAAACACCGAGAATGCGAACTTGAAAAAGTAGCGCGGGGAATAGGCGGGAATGTCGGAGCGTGGTCAGCGGAAGGAGTTTCAAAGAAAAGATCGACGCGCCGCTACGCACTGGAAACAAAAAAGGGGCCTGACCCTGGAGATGGCGCCAAAAGAAAAGGTAACTATAACCTAACAGCAGCATCAGTACCAGGACCGCCGCGTCAGGGAAAGGGGTCTTAGGAAAAGATTACGCATCAATCGTGCAATCAAAGGGGTATCTTCTGGAGTCTTCCCTGCCTTAAAAACTAAGAGACTAAGGCCAAAGACTTGTCCGACTGCTAACAAAGTAGCGGAGGAAAGATGTGGGGGGAGAAGAACGTCATCCTCTCACAAAACAAACGGGGGAGAGGAAAATTCCTTCTTCCGGTGTGAAATACTCGACTGAAGAAAACAATAAGTGAGACCATGCGCCTCCGAGGAGTTCACGGAAAAGCAATAAAGAGGCACGACGATCGAAGAAACTGGCCGGGCACCGACTTATCCTGAAACGATGAAAAACTTAAAAGAAGGGCCCTCAGAGGGAAGGCTCTTGTACCTTCGAGGTAAAGGAGGGGAGAAAAGGCCACGTGACGAAATGATCCTGGATGGTAACCGGCCGAGGCAGCCCGAATGTTGAAGGAGCGCAAGAGTAAAAACCGAACGGAGGAAACGAAATCAGAACGAATAACAGCAAACTTCAAGGGCTCTGACGGCGATCCAGGGACGGCTGTGGGACACCGAGGGCTACCGGCCGGCGTGCGAAAGGACGCAAGGCGAATTTTATAGCGACCGGATGGCAACAGCTCTGAAGAGAGAGAAAACAATTCTCAATTCGTTACTGCGCCCGCGCCTCGGTCCAGGGGAAGAAGCGATGCAGGCTGGAAGAGTGGAGTAGCCGGTCGGCGGCCTACTACGACCTGTGCAAAGAAACGTACGAGCTGCCGCTTTTAGAGCGCCCACCCGGGTGAAAGAATGAAACGGAGTCGTATTCCTCGACCTCCTCCTAAAATAAACATAAAAACCAAAGGAAAATCGGTTGGGCACCTGGAACGACGGAAAAAGGATAAAAAGGGACAAGTCCCAGAGGAGAGAAAGGCCGCCCGGAGACAAAGAGGAGCTACCCTGGAAGAGCATCGAGAGTAAAGAAACGTGGGGGGGGAAGGGAGGGCGTGTACACCCACGAGTCCGCAAAGGGGGAAGCATTAGGCAAGGGGTAAAAAAAGGAAAAAAACCTTGTAGAACTCCAAGTTCTGCGCGGCCGATAGCTGGCCTTATTTTCGTAGGTCCACATCAGTGGGTATAGTGTTAGGGTAAATGATAACTTTAAGGACCAGCACGACTGTAGGCCACGGTAGTCTGGGGAGGGGCGACCATCGAAAAAAAGGCGGTCCAGCTGAAACAAACTCCCTATGTCGAAAGCAGGGAAGCTAGGAGGAATCCTGCTGGCCAAGTCACGTCCTTATAACGTGAATAAGATTATGGCCGGGGGTCAATTTCGGGTCGGAAAAACAGGGGAAGTGAAATGGAACGTGTCGGGCCAACTTGTAATAAGACGACGTCGAAGGGGAAGAATGGTGGGGATAAAGAGAGGTAAGGGCAATTGACATCGCCCGAGGGAGTTGGAAGCCCGAAGCAAAAGATGATCGTGCGGACGAGATCGGCTTCGAATCGAACGTCCCATAAAAAAACACAATCTGCCTTACGGGGGATAAAGGCACAAAAAACGGAGACGCCAGCAATTGCCTACGACTCGATGAAGGTACACGAGGGTAATGGAGCAAGAGTACCCACCTTGTTACGAAAAGAAGTTGGTCTTTGCCGGAGTTGGGTCGTTCAACCGCCCGTAGGGGAAATTAGGGGGGGGAGAAGAGGTTGTAAGGTTCTCTTGTTGGACTCAACGATAAAAGGCTCAACTTTCCGGGGCCGATGCTGGAGGGGCGGGAACGAGTTTGGGCCAGTGAAGGTCGGGCCGGCTAGGAATGTCGTGAAGAAGAAAAATGAGATGGACCTTCCAGTGTCCAGCGGGGGCCGACCGCGAAATTCGAACGAAAAAGAGAGGAAAACGTCATCACACCCATGCAAACCCACAGAGTCAGGGGAAGTAAGAGTAGAATTCAAGTTATATCGGGGACGCAAATCAGCGCCACAAAAGGGGAAGGGCAGGCTAAGAAAAGCAGAAAGACGACTTCGAAAAGATTGAAGAGTCTTT
>Ga0179593_1464949_pt1 | contig 19600 bp, 34 predicted proteins | sample CZODoug2_1_08_16_FD_185931 | JGI IMG/M metagenome (GOLD analysis project Ga0179593, IMG submission 185931) | Vadose zone soil fungal communities from Angelo Coast Range Reserve, California, USA - CZODoug2_1_08_16fungal (PacBio error correction) | ecosystem: Environmental > Terrestrial > Soil >...
AGGTCTGCGAGCAAAGATACTTTGCAGGTTGTTGGGGGGGGAGGATAAACAACCACAAAAACGACGGGGCCTCGTACGGATTATGCACCCTCTACGAAGCGTCCGGTTAAAGAGAACCTGCTGCTGGACAGCACAGGCTTTCACGAACAGGGAGGCAGAGGGGAGCTCGCGTTGGGCAAAGGCAGCAACTAACGGAGAAAGGATCATGAAAGGTGGGAGTGAATCGCAAAAGAGGGGAAGTGGAGCAGAATCATCCTGAAAGGGGGAAAGAGAAAACAAAAGCAGAATTTTGGTGCCACGGTTGAGGGCCGCAAAAGGAAAGGCTGTCCCGAAGAGGGGGACCCTCCTTAAAAAACAGGGAAAAGCGGAACACCGCAAGGAAGAGAATGGGAGAATAAGGATTTTCGTAAAACATATGGAAACGGACTGAAATCCAGCAATTTTTTAAAAAGTCAAGAAACGAGAGAGGATCGAAAAATGTGCAGGGGGAAAAAAAAAAAAAGCCCGGGAGGGAGGGCGGTGGGGGCGATGACGGGTCTTGGGGGACGGGGCGGAGATAATCGCTTGAGGGGAGGGGGGCGAACAATCGCAGCAGGCCCAAAAGGCCAAACCGAAGAGGATTTGAGGCGCGTCGCGGGAGCAGAGAAGGAGGGCACTTAAAGGGATTGGAGGGGAGTGGCGCCAGAAGGAGGAAAGAACTACCTTAAAAACTCCTATGAAGAGGAGAGCTGAAAGGATACTGTACGCGAAGAAATAACTTGGGGTAAAAGAATAGTCTTCGGTATACCCGACCCGCCGTACGAAACAAATAATCTACCACTGGAGAGAATGGAGCGAAGTGCGCCATTGGGGCACAAGGGAAAAAAAAACCTGCATGGCGTAAAATGTAAGCCGCTATGAGCGTAGTTCAAACGGGAGACGGGCAAACAAGAAGTTCAAAGAACGCAGATGTTATGCCGTCTAATGGAAGACTAAAGACGCGGGGGATGGCGGAAACCGGCCCGGAAAAGAAGCTCGTTCTTAAGGGCAGGGTCTGGGATTCATCACCGCGCTGGAGATGACAGAAGCAGGCTCGGCAGGCGACCCATTAAAGCGCTGAGAAATTTAAGTGCCCCACGCATTCAAGCTGGCTCCCTTCAGTCTGGGCGAACCTTGAGGCTAGAGATCACCACGGAAAAGCGCGTCTAAATAAATCAATCGAGAAGCAGGGGGCCAGATTGGCTGCGAGTCTGGGAAAAGGGCCCCCCTGGAACAACATCCTGGATGAAGGAACCGAATCGCCGGGTTGTCAGGGCCCGCCGGAAAAGGAAAAAAAGACAAGGGCCGTTGCTGAAAAAAAGGGACGAAGAAGGTGAGCCTGACGGGAGTATTTCGCCTAAAGCAAGGAGGAAAAGAGGGAAGAAAATTTGGCCGTCAAAAAAAAGGAAAAAGACTTGACGAAAGGGGAAAGGGGTACGCCGCCCTGATTATGGGGGTGGGGAACAAGGAAAGAACTGACAACGTGAATGGAAACGCGATTGATCTAATTTAGCAATAAAGTTCTGGGAAGCGTGGGGGGGAGGGGCATGTGGATTGGTCGCCTATTCAATGGCGAGAATGGTGAAATCCTTCTTATAAAAAAACTTCCGGGAGTTGAAGGTGTCATAAAAAGAAAAGTTCGAAAGGGGTGAGGAAGCAACGGGCTGACTGGGGAATATTCTCCCGATGGTAGCCTGCAAACAGGGGGGAGGGACGGCTTAAATTTTCAATTAACAATGCCCATTACCAAAGCGTGTCCGGAAAAAGCGGGGGTCCATGGGTGGCCAGGATATGTTTAGGAGAACACACAAAGAAAATGGGAAGCCATCCAAAAAGGAAGTCAGGATTCCGAGTCTCCGAAGTGTTAAGAATCTAGCTTGCAAGTAAAATGGGAAAGGTAAAGACTGGTGATTTAATCGCCACGCATGGGGGGTCAACAGGGCGCCTCAAAACTTGGCAGAAAAGTTCAGAAAAGGTTTCGAGACTTCGCAATGTAGGGACCGTTTGCTACGGGTTGAAACGCAATGGGAAACAAAAGAGGGACAAGTCGTAGGCATAATACTCCCGTCAAGTGAACCTTAAAGGAACATTGAAGACTTCAAAACATCTTTTCTCCTCTTCGGTTCCGCTCTCGGGGGAAATCAGGGAGAGGAAAAATAGCTTGCAACGACCTTCATAGGTCAGAAAAAGCGTTTAACACTCACATCCCTTCTTGAACAATTCCTACAAGGAACTTCCTCAAGGGAAATACGTGTAGGACCCCCCTTGGATGCCGCAAAGGATTAAACGGAAGTGTATTGTGAGATTCTGGGAGGGATCCAGGAAACTAAAAGGGCCTGTGTGGGAGTGAGAGGAGCGGCAAAAAACTCGATGGGAAGGGAGGGGGTGGGGGGGTGGGAAGACGAAGATGTTCACCCCAGGGGAACCCAATGCAGGGAAGATCCAGGAAAGAGAGACAACACCAATCTAGAGGAAAGCGTCCAGAGCCAGCAGCGATTGGAAAATAACCAAGGAGGATCGGGAAGGGGTAATGGGACAACAGGAGGGACGGAGGGGCCACCTGCTACATCACCCATACTGCGGCGAAGCCTGAGTGGCCGTGGCCAGGGGACAAAGAGCGAGGGGGTTCCATTGAGGGTGGGGGAGGGGAATGGTTAAATCAAAAAACTCAAGATGAGGGGGGGATGATGAAGCAGAGGGGGAATCTCTTCCTGCTGAAAAGGGGGTCGGGAAGCAGGCACGGGCAAAAACCGAGATGGCCTTTTCGAAGGATGAATCAACTGACGGAGGGGGGGAATTTGGAAGTGGGCGAAAAAAGGGATGCGCGAAACCAGGGCAGGCACCTGAGACAACTTGGGAGCAAGCCGGAGGGCGGGAGGCATGAGTTTCCACGCGCGGGCGGGTGAAGAGGCCCGATAAGAAGAGGGGGCCAACGCAAACACCTTGTGGTTAAAAGGGGGACTTTATTTCTCGCAACGTGGCAAGGGGAAGCCAGAGACCTAAAAGACTAAAAGGGATACTGCCGAAGAAAAGTCCCCAGGGGCAAGAACCGGGGGGCGCGCCAGGGAAAGCTTATGAGGGAGGGCGACAGTAAGTCGACGGCTTGTATGGGACGGACGAGAAAGAAGTGTTACGCAGCCCTCCGCCTCTGCAAAAACCAGGAGGTTCTGGGAGGAGTACTACTCATACTGGGGAGGAAAAAGTGCCTCAAAACGCCAAGGGGTGGGGGATTAGAAGTAAAGCCGAGAAATACTAGGTTTTGCGTCGGGGGAACATGCCAAAACCTCACCACAAAGGAGGGGAAAATAGAGGGGAGGGGGGGGGCGGGTCAAAAAGGGAGAAAAACACTCCTCTTGAGAATAACTGTGAAACAGCCCGAGGTGGTGCGAATGCGGCGGAACTGGAAGGAACTTCCCTAGTAAGGCCAGAACATAAGGGGGGGGGCAGAGGATCAGCGGAAAGGAAATTGGAAAATTCCAAAGCCGTAGACGTACTGGGCCAAAGCACTCCAGGGATGGAGAATCCCAAATTCTTGCGAGGGGCGACGGAAGGAGAAAGCGTAGATAAAAAAGAAATATTGCAATTCGGGTCACAACATAAAGGGGTGGGCTGAACGTAAAACGGGACAAAAAACAGTTTGAAACGGGGGGCCCCGCTTAGTGGCGCGGGAATTAATAATGAACGACAAACGACGTCCTCCCTCTAATTGGAAAACAGCATCGAGGAAAGGGAAAGCCAGGAGAAATAGGGGCCAGGTTAAGACGGTTTGGGAAAAAGAGTCCCCATAAACTGCCACGGAAAAAAAAAAAATCCTTAATAGGGGCATCAGGAGAAACGAGGCAAGAAAGGAACAATTTGGGGGGGCAAGAGAGGGAGAAACCAAAGGACTGAAACAGGAAGGAGGGAGATCACTAATCATCAACCACATAACGGGCGGTGTGACAGCAAATCAGAAACCATAGAAGAAAAAAAGAAATGGGACACACGATAAGGTGAGAAGGGGGGGACAACGGAAAAGCGAAAGGCTCCTCATAGGGGGGAGAAAAACCCTCCGGATCCCAGAATAGTTTACCACAGGACTTCCCAGAGGAAAGGGGAGAGTAGTACAGGAGGAGAAGTCTCCTGCGCTGGACCTCGGCGGGTGGCTAAGAGAATGACAGAGGGGTTCCATGGGGGGGTCATTATCAAAAAAATGGAAGGTAAATGAAGGGAAGGAATTGCCGCTACGATGAAAGAAAACAAGGCCTAGGTCCGGGCTGCCTCAAAATAATAATCCTAATCTTTCCTAAGAGGAGGGCAATCCAAAGAAAAAATTATGAACATTGGGGAGACAAAAGGCGGCAGGCAAAATGGATGGAGGGGGAGAGTCAACCCTCAAAACACTGAGGTCCGGGGGCCGGTCGAGATTTTCTCTGGGAAAAGGAACATAGGGATAGAAAAGGACCTGCTGGAAGTCGACATGGCTAGGGGTTTAACGGCAAGGATGAGGTAGAAACTCCCGAAGGAAAGAAAGTGGGTGGGTGCATGTTCGGGAAAGAAGAGAGACGGAAAGGACAAGAGGGCAAACAGGGTAGGGGGTTGAATGGCCAAAAGACGGGAATCCTAGTCAGAAAGAGGAAACGTGAAAAAACATGGTATCCTGTCCCTGCGGACGCTCGGGTTTGCTGGACAATGTTAACGGGGAAAGAGGGGGGCAGGCAATTTGGGTGGGGGGGGGGGGGGGGGAGTGAGGATGTCTTCAAGGGAAGGGGGGGAGCAAGAAAAAACAACAGTTCGATAAACGATTTTACGCAAACTACAAAACCTTTTCCGGGACATGGTTAAATTGGAAATGAAAGTCAAAAATCACCGGGGGGGGAACCAGAAGGAAGATCAGAGGTGAATCGGAGCAACAATCCTGAAAAGGCGAAAACAACTGGGGTGGGGAGGCAAACAAGTAGAACTTGGATGAGGAAAAAGAAATCAAGGGGAAAAAAAGGGGCTCATTTGAAGAAGGGAGAGACATTGCTGAGAAGAAGGGGGCATCGAACCGAAAACGCCCCAAGAAACAAGGCCGCGAATATGAGTGATAGAGGAGAGAGCTCGGCGTTAAGGGGGAAAAGGGGCATCACTGATAAAAAGGGCGGGGTTTTCCCAAACAAAGAAGATGCGGACAAGTCCATCTGGAAAAAAGTATTAGGAAGCGGGCCCATGAAGAAAAAGTTCGGACCTGCGTCAAGGGAAACATATTTTCTACGGAGAGGTGGAAGGAGAATCAAGAAACTAACAGTCGAAAGAGAAAAAAAAAAACAGGGGGCAGAAACTGGAGAGGAATGGAACATTTGCGGCTGGTCAGGCTCGGAGGGTGAAGGGCCTGGAAAGGAGGGGTTGGGGAAGGGGGCAGAAGAGGGAGAAACGGGGCAGCAAAACGGGGGAAGGGGGAAAAATGGCAAATCAAGGACATTTCGCCGCGCGTACAATGTTAAAATAAAATTCCCGACGGAAAATACAAGGGGGGAAGGGAAGAGATGGGCTGAGTTGTATGCTTAAGGCATCGCTTCGCGAGCTTCCTCATACGAGGCGGCTGAAAGCCATCTGGTGGAAAGCACAGAAAAGAAACGAAAAGAGCTTGAAATGGGATCATGCGGGAGGGGGTCGCCATCACAGAGTCAAGATGGGAGCTTCATAGAAGGCGATATACAAGAGGGTACGAGGGGAAAGGCAATGAGCGTGGGAATGACACTAATATCTATCGACTAAAAAAAAAATCTACTAGCCGGCTTCAAAACACGGTGGGGGGGGGGCAAAACGAAAAGTTAAAGAGAAGGACTGAAGCCCATGGCCAAGGGGAATCGGCCTCCATCGAAAAATTTCGATTGACCTTGGTGTGTAGTCGAAGTGTTGTAATGGGAACGGCCTACGATTCCTGGAAGCACCACTTCAACAAGCGAAATTTCACCTGACAGCCGTTAGGGAGTGCAAGTAGGGATGTCTAGTCATGGCAACTTCATCACCAAGAGGGAAAGTGGAGGGAAGGTACTCTCCCGGAAAGAGCCACCACAGGAAGGAGAGAGCCAGCTTCGGTTTTGAGGAGTCACAAATAAGGAGAAATTGGTCAGGGGGGAAAGAAAAAAGCACTGCTCAAAAAGGAGGTGAGAGCCATAGAAAAACGGAGATTTCGAAGTAGAAAAACTGGACATGGCATTTTGGGGGGGTTTAAAGAACATTTTTCGACGGGACGAAAGAGAAAGTGAGATTTTCGGAGGAAAAAAAAAACGGAGGACAGGAGAAGACAGTGGGAAGAAAAAATAGTTTCTGCGGAAGACGGAATGCGGAACGAGTAGAGGTTCTTGGGAAAGGGGGAAAAGGGGACGAGTTGGAGGAAAGGGTTGAGAACATAAGGAGAGAAAGAAAAAAGGAACTTGAACTTCGAAAAAAGCGGGGACAAAACAAATCTGGGGGCTGCGTGAGGTAATGGAACAGAGGGGGAAGGAATCTGTAGAAAGAAAGGAGCCTTTCTCTCACCCGCGTCAAAAAGGCAGGACTTCACGGGGAGCTTGCAGGAAATTCCCAAAGCTACACGAGCTCCACTACGCAAAAGGGGGGGCAACACCGTTTTCAGAGCTGGGAGAAGGAAAGGGTTTCCTAAAACCGGAAGATTTGAAGATGAAGACTACTACGCAAGCTTGGTTGGGGGGAACATCCACAATGAAAGGATCATAGAAAACGAGAAAAGTCCACGGGGGAGGGAACTGAAAAAGATCGCAAAAACAACAAAAGTAGGAAAGAGAGAGAGTTAATGACTCCAATCCAAGGATTCCGCTTCCGAGCATAGAATGGCATTGGGGTGGGCTCTTGCACAAAAAAAAGAACGAAAAGGGAATAAGATTCATGAGTAGGAAACCAAAATAGGGGGAGCAGGGTTCGCGGGGAATCTCGCCATCAAGGTTCTCGGCGGGTGGGGAAGTTGGTAGAGAGAGGTGCGGTGCAGGGGGGCAGCATACCAACGAAGGGAATGGGGTTGCAGGGCACCGGCGTTATCCGCCTGGTGGGGGTGGGGGTTAGGGGGGTTTGGGGGGTGGGGGCTGCGCCCTGGAACCGTGCCACATTCCGTACCCGCAGAATGGGGGAAAAAAAAGGTTGAGTGAAAAGGTAATGAAACTGACGGGCCTCCGATCGGGAGAACAACGCTGGAAACCCCGTCTTCATCAAAGACATTCCGCAGAATCAGGTGTCTCCGACAGGGGTCCGTGCCGCGAAAAATAACTCGACCTGACTTCCTTGAAAGGGGGAAAGAAGCAACTAAGTGAGATGTAAGAAGAAAAAAAGTGGAGGAAACAAAGGCACCAGGGGACGTTAATAAAAGAAAGGTAGTGTGAGCAAGGGTTCGTATCAAAGAATCTCTGGAAAGGGATGATGTACTGGTCCGGAACAACGTCGCAGGGCAGGGAATGAACGCAAACGGGGGAAGATTGTGGAACCGGCGTGGGGAAGGGGGGAAGATGAATGGACCCGAAAGGAACGAAGGGTGTTGGATGTTTAAAGAAGTCCTAAAGCTACCACGAAGACTGAATCGAAAAAGAGGGAAGCGGGGAGTAGGAGAGAGACCGCACAAAAATGTACGCTCACGGGAGTCTTCGCGTACAAAGACAAGACCGGTAAAAAAACCGTCAGCCAAAGGCGCGCGGGGGGGGAGGAATGAGAAAAAAGTTACGCCGTGGAAAAAAAAATAGAGAGCACGCAAACATGCGCAAAAAAGTGTAGCCAGGGGTCGCGATGTCTTCGGGGGAAAAGCGGGCCCTGTGACACGGAAGAAGATATGGAACCGGAACCATATAGCAGCTCTCGCCCGGGGACTGCAGGCTGAAGGGGGGCCAATCCTAAGAGAAACAAGCGGAGGTTAGGATGAGGTACTTGGAGGGAGGAGAAAACACTCGATTTAGAAGGCTCAACGGCTGGGCGGAAAGCTTCGTAATCTGCACAAAAATGCGCTCCTGCCCAAGGCAGGAAAGAAGAGAGCCTTAAGCATGGGATTGACCGGAGCCGGCGGAAGGGCTATCAGAAAAAGGGGGTAAAAGCCATTTCGCGGCACCGTGGGCCATCACTGTTGCTCTAGAAAAAGATTGACGAAAAGACACAAAGAACCGTTCAATGCAGTCCAAACAAAAGAGGAGGCAGGGGTATTTAAAGAAGACATCAATGCAAGTGGGAGTAGGTTTGGAAGAAGGGATGAGTGAGGGGGATCCCTTTGAATCGCGCGAATAATGAAGGGGACCTAAGGGGGATGCCATGGGAAAAACGGAATACAAGCTGGGAAAATCTGGAAAAAATGCCGACGATCCTGATTCAGGGGGTGGTTGGGCAGAAAGAAGAGGAACACAGAAGTGGCATCGCCTAGGCCAGTTAAAAGCTTGAGAAGTCAAACAATCAGAAGTCTTTCTGGCGGGGGAGGAATTTTGGGGGGTCTGAAGGCATTCAAGGGTCATCAACTGTGGAGATACAGTAAAAAATCATCCGTGAAGGGCTTGGTTGACCCAGATAACAGTGAGAAATGGGGTAAGTGGCGTAACGCAGGAGGGGTAAAGGGACTGGGGCGAAAAAAACTTATCTTACGGCGTGGGGAGGTAATTGAAGGCAAGGAAAAGAGAAAAGAGTGTGGGGGTAGGGGGAGAAAGGTTGGGCTGATCGGCCAGGATGGGTTGGAGGGAGGTATTTTTCCGAAGAAAAGAAGCATTTAAAAAAAGAAGCAAAAGCAAAGAGCCCGGCTCCGAGGGACGAAGCTAAATTAAGCAGGCCCCTCGCAACAGAAAGGTACAGGAAAAAATAACGAGGGGAAGTAGGAAACGAAGGACATTTACCCGACGAGAAAATGGGAAATTTCAAAAGTGACAAGTTCAGGTGGGAACGCCCAAGTACATTTTACAAGTATTACCGGGAGAAAAAGAGTAAGGAAGAAAAAAAAAGGAAAAAAAACGAATCTGACAAGGGAGGTGCTTAAAAAGGGAAAAGGCGCGGATATCCCAATATTGGTGGGAGCCGGACAAAAGGAAGGGGGGCAAAAAGAGGTCAGGGACAAAAAGCAAGTCAAGGAAAACGACAAAAAAGAGCTAGAAGGCAACACATGCAAAAGGTCACAAGGCTCGAGAGAAGATAGGGGGTGCAAATGGGGGTCAGGAAGGCAGGGAGGGAAGAGAAGAAGGGGGAAAAAAATAAAAATCACAGAGAAAGGCGGGGGCACGAGTGGGGTAGCGCTCACTGAAAGAACAAGGAAAAAAGTCAGTGCGTCCGAAGTGTGCGTTGCCCAGGTGGGAAACCCGGGAGGAGGGAGATGGGTAAAATAGGATTGGAAGGAGAGAAGGAGAGGGAACAGAGGGGTAAAGGGAATTAAATTAGGGAGAAAAAGCAAGTGAAACAAAATATTGCAAAAGGAAGTATAAGGGAAAAAGAAGAAGATGAAAGGCAAAATGTGGGTGAAGAATGGGCAATAAAAGTGGAGAAACAGGTGGGGAACGCAGCAGGAAAACTATGGGGAAAAACGGGAGATCGGAAAAACCAATACATTGGAGGAGAAAAAACAAAACACCGGAATACCGTAACCAAGACAGGGGTGAGGAGACCAAATGTGACGAGGGGGCTAAAGGGTGAAAACAAGCCGTAACGGGAAAATTAGAACAAGGAAAGGGGAGCGATCACTGGAAAGATGTAAAACGCGGGACAAAATAGCCGAAAGGAGAAAAAGAAAAAAAAAAATCCGGCTACTCTAAATTTTAAAGGGGCCACCGAGGTGCCCAAGTCGAAAAAAAAGAGGATGGAGTGGGGACTACACATGGGAAGAGGGTGGACTGCTAGGGACGATGTGAAAAAAAGGAGAGCCTAAAAACTTATGTTTGAGAGAGGGATGAGTGCAGCTGGTGAGACGGAAAAAAGTACTTACATGGCGTGCAGCAGGGTTCAGAAAAAAAGCCGACAGGAAAAAAAAATTCGGGTCAAGGGGACAAATACTGGGGCGCTGCGGTTGAGAGAAAAAAGGTCGATCCCCGAGGAAAGTTAGGGGGAAGGGGGGGAAGGGGGGGGTCAAAAATATAACACAGGAGGAAGAAAAAAAAAGGAAAGGGGGGGCATTCTGCAAGAATATAGAAAAAAGGACAAAAAAAACACCAAGGGGGAAGGGGGAAGCGTCGAGAGAGGGAATACAGTGTGTAAAAGGGTCAGACCTGCACAGTCGACCTTGACAGAGAAAGGGGAGGGCAAGGGAAGAGGGGACGCACGGGCAAACGGGACAAGTGCAGGGGGAAAAAAAATAACGGAAAAAAAAAGACAGTCAGCAGTGTTAGGTCACAAACGAAAGGTTGAGGGGTGTGGCCGGTAATTCATGGGACAGTCCTAAAATGCAGTGCACGTTGGGGAAACGGGGGAGACAAGAAAGGTGATCTACTGGAACGTAAGTTAAAAGCCAGAAAAGACTTGCCGGGAGGAAACCTCCCATCGGTGATGGTGAAGGGGGAAGAAGGGATAGGGGTAATTAGGGCCGGGCTCAGGGGACGCAGGCTGAGACAAGGGAAGAACTCCACCCGAATGTGTCGAGGGGAAAAAGTACTATTACGAAATGGTGAAATGGGAAGAAACAGCCTTTCCCCACAGCCGGGAGGGAAGAAGGGGCGTAAAGTAAATCCGAGGAAAGAGGAAAGGTGGGCTGATCTTTTGAACAAAAAACATATCTAAACAACAACAACTGGGGAGGGGAGGAGGGGGTGGGTTGCATGTCCAAAAAGAAAGAAAAAACACTCCGGTAAAAATAGGCTAAGATCTGTCTCGGCGTACTTCATACGCGGCAAGCAAGAGGTGTGGGGGGGCGGCAAGAAAAGGAAGCTGGCAAAACCAAAGTAAAGAAATCCAGACAAGAAGGGAGGAGTGCGGAGAAGCCTGCGAAATATGAGGGGGAGGAAGTGATGAGGGGTGTGTGGAAGAGTGATACGAGTAGAAAGTAAGGAATGGAAGCGTGGGGGGTGATGGAAGGGGATGAGTGGTAAGGGGAGGGGGAGGGGAATGGGGGGCGATGGGAGAGACGGAAGATAAGAGGGGGGGGGGGAGAGGAGGTATAGGAATATGACAAAGGGAGCCTTCAAAATTAATTGAGCACATGGCACTAACAAGCAGGTCGATTCCTTTGGGGGCCATTCCCACAGCACCTCCTGGTAGAAGGGCCATAAATTTGTCCTTTTACATTCGTAAAAGCCATTAGATCAACCAAGAAAGCTTGCGGAAATAAGGCTTGGAGACTACAAGAAAAAGAAGGAAAAAACCGGGGTGCCCAAAAGGAGAAGTTACTGCAGTCATATTCAGTACCTACGCAAATCGGCCGAACACCACAGGAAGGAATAAGGATCAGAGGGGAGAAAGAGTTTGGGAGAACAGGTCGCAACGGGTTTTAAAGAGAATAAACCTCGTAGGCTGTCCAGGGAAAAAAATCAATAGGGAGCAGCAGGAGAAAAAAACCTCAGGGGGGGAAAGCACAGAGGGGGAATTGTAAAGGCGACCAAAAATAACATCATGAAAAAAATAATAAAGCTTCGTCAAAAAAGAAATCACATAAGAGGGGAGTGGAGAGAAAGACCCAAAAACACGTAAATGAAGAGGTCATTGGAGGGAAAAACTGGATAGGAAAAGGGGGGACACTTCAATGGGGGGTAGGAAGTCAAGGGGAAAAATCCTTGGACACTCTAGGAGAGTCTCAAAGGGAACCATACTCGTTGCGAGTAGTGAGGAGGGAATAGAAAGTCGAACAGCGGGGGGGGGATCCGCCTGAATTCCAGCGCTGGGGGGGGGAAAAGTTTGTCCATAGATCAAAAATGGTCCGGCCTCATTACTTACGGGGAAGCTACGAAGGAAAGGCAAAGGGGGGAACTTGGAATTTTGCAAAGAAAGAAATACCGTTTCCATCAAACAAGGAAGAAAGGTGCTTGAAAGCCGGTACGACAATATGAACATGGTAAAGTGGAAGGAAGTCAGTGGCTGAAGGAATGGAGGGAGGGAGGAAACCGCCAGTAAAAAAGCAGGGGCATTGAAAGGGGGGGCCAGCTTGATTAATAATGATGGAAAGGGTGTATTAAAGGAAAGAGGAAATGAGGCATTTTGGGGGAGATAAAAGGGGAAACGGGGGGGTTTGAAAACCGAGCAAAGGTGAAGACTAACGACATGGGCCTGGTCATTTTGGTTGGTCAACAAGAAAGTAACGGCTGACAGGAAAACGACTAAAAAGTGGAAGGAAATGGGGGGAAGGAAAAAAAGGGGACTGGGCGTGAGGTGGGAGGGGCAAAGCGATTAACCAAAAGGTTATCAGTCTCCTGTCACCTACTGCCGAGGGGGGGGGTGTAGAAAAAAAAGGTCAAGCAAAAGGTAAAGAATCTAAGATCCAAAATGAGGGGGGGGCTGTTGGAATTGCTTTCAATTTGCGGCGGGGGTTGGCAATAAAAAGAAGCCATAAAAAGAGATAAAAGAGGGGGAAAGGGGCCAGAGCGGGTCCTGGGGACAGGTTGTCAAATTGAAGGAACAAATCAAAACGAGACCGAGGGTAAGGGAATCGTCGAAACCGCCGCGCAGCGTCACGGTAGCGTGCGCAAATGAAAGGAAAACTTGAGCGCACACACTGAAAGGCGCTTTTCCCAGGTTGCGCATGAGGGTTCGCGAAAATGGGAAAAAGAATCCCTGACCCCACCCCGACAGAACCATGTCCGGGGGAGGAAGGGGTCGGAGAACCGAAAGAGCGGTAACTGGAAAAAGACGTCGCGAAAATTGGCGTGGGTCACACCGAATAAAAAATTTGCCAGATATCCGGAGAAAGTCTAGTGGAACGCTGTGGGGGACGAGGGCAGGGGAAAGGGGGAGAAGGAAAACTGATCAAAAGTATTTCGCCGCGGGGGGAGGGGAGAGCAAAGGGGAAAATCAGCTTCGTAAACGTGTGGCCACAACACTGGGAGAAAAATTGGAACTGGGGGAGGAGGGCTGACAAAGACGAACGCTCGGATTGGCCGATGCATGGAAATCCCTCTGGGGCAGGCAAACATACTCGATATCATAGTGAGGGGGGGCCCACAGCGCGAAAGGAAAGCTGGCATACTCAAAATGGTGGGGGATGGGACAAGCAGAAGCCAAGAAGAGAAAAGGGGAAAAGATTGGGGAATGCGTTGTGAAAAGGGGAAACAGAGAGTTAAAGCAAGCTACACATCTTTCAACAAGCCGTCTTCTTTCAAGGCTCCAGCAAGGGGAAGAAAAGAATACAGTCAAGACACGAAAAGATAGCAGGTTTCAATACAAAAGCAGTTCGGCCATGAATCGAGTTCCATAGTCAAAGACGCGAGAGAACCAAGGGGTCCGTTCGCAGGAAGGTAGGGTGGGAAAGAGAACGCTATAGAAGTCCGCGGAAAAAAGGAGGTCGGAGAAATCGGATAAAAATAAAAGTGCAGAGAAGAATGAAAAGGAAGTCAGTAGAAGAATGAATAATTTCTTGTAGGAGGGGTGAATAGAAAAAAAAACAAAAGAAAATGGGATCATATCCGCTAAATAAAGGACGCCGTGGGAGGGTAGGGGAAACACATAGAAAGAAGAAGAGAAGGTCCAAAGGATGTAAAAAATGAAATGGGGAGGATCAGTGGGGGGAGAAACGGCGTGGGACAGGGAAGGTCCTGGGGGGTAAACGCCAACGGGGGGGGGGGTAATTCAGAGGGACTTTGGATCAAAGGGGAGAAGGCATCTCCTGAAGATCAGCTCTACAAAAAAAAACTAAAATAAAGAACACACATCAACACGGAAAGGGTAGTAAGGAAAAAAAAGGGTCATATCATAAAAAAGTAAAGGTCGGTCCGGGGATGGCAGCAAGTCGGAACACACAAAAAAAAAATGGGTCAAAAGGACAGGATTAGAGAGAAACAAAAAGCTGAAAACAATGCACGAAAGCCGCAACCGACAAATACATCGGAAAGAAAAATTCAGGGGGGAGGGAAAGGGTAAAGGGGCTTAAAGAGGGAGGTAGGAGGGAAGAGGGAAAAAACTGGAAGAGAGTATCTCAAACAGAGGAGCCCAAGGCTAAAAAAAACCTGGGGAAGCCAGGGGCACAAAAGTAATATAACGGGCATTTTAGGGTTAGCAAGCACAGGGGGAAACGAAACACGTAGAGAATTGCTAAGGGAAAAATGCGTCCAGAGGGGGGAAAGGTAACATGAATAGGGGGGAGGCGGAAAGCACGGAAAAAAGAAGGATGGGGAAAAACCGATGAAAGGAGGGGACAATGGGGAATTACTCTTGAACCGGGTGCAGACAGCGGTTTGTCGCCATAGGGAAGGAAGTTACTCCTGAGAAAGGGAACAAAACCCAGTCTTTGCAAAATTAATTGGGTACAACTGGCGTTGAAAAGATAAAACAAACGAGGGCGCGATCCATAAGAAAATGAAAAAAAAAGAGGACGCACAGGGGGGTAGGGCTAAAAATAGAGAAGAAAAGGTCACTCCTGTGCAATAACCTTAATGGAAGGGTTCAGAGTGGGGGACGGGAAAAACGTCCCTTGCAACGCGAGCAGATAGAAGAAGGCAAGGACAAAGCCAACCGTGCCACTGTATAATGAAAAGAAGCAACTGGGAGGGGAAAGAGGGAAAAGCGTGTTGGTGAAGGGCAACAACGCAGAGGAGGGGACAAGATAAAATACAGTTGTTAAAATAACAAGCAATGGCCTACAAAGGGTATGATGGGGAGGATAAGAATAAAACAAGAAGAAAGAAAACAAAAAAAAGGGGCAAGGGCAGACAGACCAGGCTTAAAGTGACAAGTCGGAAAATACAATACAAAAAAAAGTAAAAACAATGACAAAAAGAGGTCAAATTGATAGAGGGATGTTACCTGTGAAAAAAAAAAAAAAATCCGACATAAATGAATCTTCTGTCAAAAAATGTGACAGGGGGTGGTGTGGATTGGACATGAGCACCCCACGAAAAAAGGAAACGGCGCGAAGGGGGGGGTTATAATGTCCATCATACGACACAGGGGGAAGTTTATAATTAAAAGGAAAAAATTCGATCAAGGAATTCGAAACGAACGCGTGTTCATTGTGAGGAGAAAGCGAAAAATGAGGGTAAGTGGAAGAAAGGCCGCCAGGAGGGAATGGAAGAAGGGGCGGTACGGTGGGAAAGGCACACGGCGGCGCCTCAACTCATACAAGGATCGGCACGCCGGAGTACCTCAACTGGGGTCCCACAAAAAAAGGGGGGATTGCGCGGAAGGACACGATTGGGCGCTCACATCTGAGAGAAAACGCGAATTTCAGCCAAGCAACTAGAAAAAGCGCCCCGGCACATAAGATGGGGCGTTGGAAAACGCAGCATGCATTTCACGGAACTAGAAGAACCGCACATAACAATTGGGAAAAGGAGGGGAAGATTGCATGTTGCATCAAAACTCTAGAGATTTTAATCCGGAAGGGGGACAATATAGTGTGTGCATGGTCAGGGAATAAAGAGGATTTAAAGGTGGGAGGTAGTCTAGGAAAAAAGGAAAGGGAGGGGGGGGAGGCGGAGAAAGGGAAGGGACGGGGACAATAGATAACTGTAAAAAAAAAGGCAGGAGGAATATGAATTCCAACTGAACCAAAAAGAGGGAAGAGAACAAATGGACATCAGGGGGCGCAGGGCAAACATAGAAAAGGTAACGGCTTAAGGGAGGGTGAAGGGAAGAAAAGGGGGGAAGAAAACGGGCGGGGTCAAAACTCGGAAAGGAAGAAAAAGGAAAACCGTAATCGGACGACCGAATAAAAGGACTGGAGTTATAAATTAGACACCGGAGCAGGATAAGCCGACCTAAAAGAACGCAACGGGGAAAGGGAGAGGTAAAAAAGGGAAAGCGTCAGTCATCAGAATAACCTCGAAGGGAAACGCTCCGAAACCCACTTAGTAGGGGCTCAAGTTACAAAACCACAGACGTACCTCAACAGCCAAAGGGAAAAAGGAAAGTCGCGGTGCTAAAAAGATCCAGAGTGGATTACGCCTGGGGGGACGAAGGATTAATCAAGAAAAAGCCCAGGGAGCGGTGCGGGTGCAAGAGGAGGGGGTGGAAAACAAAGCGGAAAAAAAGTCAAGAAAATGTGTGACGTGCAAAATGCCGTGGGCAACGAGATAGGTGGAACAGGAAAATGGGAGAGACCGCGTAAATCTTCCCGCAAAAACGCGGCGAGGAGAGTTGCAAGATGGCCACAAGAAGCGAAGGAGCGGGTGTGTGCTTCGTGAGACAGGAGAATCGAAAGAGAGGGGACCCAAAGGGGCGTTCCCGGCTGAGCCATGAACGGTTGCGGGGGGGCGCACAAAAAAAGAAAAGAGTGCCAAAAAGGAAATTCAAACAACGAATACCACCTCTCGCGAAAGGGGAAAAAAAAAAAAAAAAAGGGAAAAAGGAAAAATCTTGGGGGAAAAGAGGAAGATGGAAAGTTGAGTCAATGAGGAGGAAGAGGGGTCTCTTCTAAAATGGCCAGATGGGCGTCGGATGGGGGGATAACAGGTCCAACGTGGAATGTGTTAGACTTCGATATGACTGCAGAAAGAAAGGGTCTCCTGGAACAAAAGAAGGGCAGGGAGTGGAGTCAAAAAGAACCCGCCGGTTGTAGAGGAAATCCTAAAGGGAACCTAAAAACCGGACAGTGGACTTACAAAAAGGTGCTTTTCCGAAAAAGAAGGGACGAAAAATAAAGGGTCAGGATGGGACAATGACAGGGATGATTCTCCTTAAAAAGGCGGATGATGAAACAAGACAGGGGGGAATACTCAAATGGAACATCGAAAAGAGGGCACTGCTGCACAAAAAGGGAAGGAAAAAGAGACATGAAAAAAGGAAATAATTGGGGGGGGGGGGAAGGGGTGACAGGGGGACAACGGGGAAGAAAAAAAAGGGGGGGAAGGGGGAAAAAAGAAACACGGGAGGGCAGCAAAAGGAAAAAAAACCTTTAAAAATTTCACTCTACGGACTGGGTTTGACGGCGGCCGCCGGGGATACTCACTAGGGAGAGGGCGGAGGGGATAACAAAAACTGCAGTAGTAAGGGTTAACAGTGAAAGCACCAGTTAAGCACCAGTCGGGGAAAGTGCAAACGACAAGAAGCAAGGGGGGGGTAGTGTGGACAGAGAGGGGGACAACAAGGATAAGTGGTAAATGTGTGGGGGTGAGGGGACTGTATGATACAAAAGGGGGGCGTGTGCATATCGAAGGAGAAAGGAAGTTGAAAGAGAGGGGAAAAGAAATAGAGGCACAAGAGCAGGCACGGAAAAACAGGGGAAATCTGGGGTGAAAAAGGGACGTTTGCGTTGGTGCGGTATCAATACAAAGAAAAAGGAATAAAAATAGGGGGGGGGAGAGCCGACAAAGGAGGAGGAGAGAGGGTCGAGCGGGGGTTGCTATCGAAACATCCAAATGGAGTCAGCTAGGGATGCGTCAAAGTGTAAAAAAAGTCTGGATGTGAGAAATATAAAAGGTAGGGTGGAAAAAAGAATCGAAGGGAATCCCAAATGCCCCAGTAGGGGTAAGAGGGGGAGGGTAAGAACGCAAAGAGGGGGGGGGGGTGGCCAGACAGGGGGACAAAAGGAATGTGAGCGTAGGGTATACAGGGGAGACAACACGGAGGGGGAAAGGACAGCCAATTAGGTGCCCGGACCAATCGAAACAAGATTAACGGGGGGAAAAGGGGGAGTAGAGCATAAAAGTAAGTTGAAAAGGCAAATTATACTATGACCGGAGGAAAGGTGCACAAGGGAAAGCGTGCCCGGAACAAAAACTCGCGGAGAAGAAGGTGGAAACGGACAAAAAAGAAAGGGGAGAGGGAGGCGATGGGGTCATATACAATAGTCAGGTAGGCAGCAAACAAAACAGGCTAAATGGCGAGGGGAGCAATGACCACTTCAATTCAATGAAAGTGAGAGTTCGTCCTCTCCTAATGGAAATGAGTGTCAAGGTGTGAAAGGGGAAAGAACTGGAGTGGAACAAGAACAAAAACACTTCTCCCAGGTAGCGATATACAATAAAAGACTGGGGGACCCCTGATAAGTGATTACTGGAGAATTATACAAGGGAACGACTATACAAAGGAAACAATTGTCGCTCTGATTAAAGCTCTGGGGAGGGGGAAATCAAAGGAAATAAAGAAAAGCAGGGGGGGGAAAAAAACGCACAAACAAACGAGAAAAGAGCGCAGGAGTTGATAACGTCGGCGAAGACCTCCAGCTAACACATAAATCTAGCAATAAAAAATAGGGAGCGCGGGGAGACTAAAGGGGGGAAGCCCAAGTAAAAGTTAGAGAAATCCACACAAGGGGACTACACAACACAAGGAACAGGCAAAAAAAAAGGAACAAAAAAAACACACCAAAAAAACACACACCAAAAAACAATGGGGGGGAAATAAGGGAAAAGCGAAGGTACGAAAAGTGGGGGCAGAGGATTTTTATGAGAAAGGCCAGAAAAATAAAAGGGCCGGCTGTATCATCAAGAGCAACTGTAAGGGGCAGAATAACGGAAAGTGGGGAGACCGATCTGGACCCATGGAAAAAAGTCTGGGAATATCCAGAGAAGGGCGGGCAGAGCCGACCACCGAATTGGGGACTAAAAAAAGGATATTCGAGGACGGGGAAAGGGGGAAAACTCTATGGAAGAGGAAAAGAGGGAAGTCACAGAGGGGCAGAACCAAGAAAGGCATACAGGAATTAGCAGAAAATTCCCTTGCTACTCGTGGTTTGGGGGTGTGGTTCACTGGTGATGCGTGGCAGGTGCCACTAAAGGGACCTGTATTTTGGAGATGAAGCAGCATGGTTGAAACATTCTGGGAGACAGCATTGTAGGCCAGAAATTCGGAAAAAAAAGGCGGGAAGGGAAAGGAAACCAAGGCTAGTTGGAAAAGGCCCAAAGCACCTCGCACGGGCGTTGTTTTTGCGGGGGAGGGTGTGCGCTTAAAACCGATCTGGAGGTAAAAAGAGAACCGGTCGGACAGAGCAAAAGAAACAAATTGTTCTCCCAACTGGGATTCGGTGCTGCGGGACAAAGGAAATCGCGTGATTTAACAACGAAAGAAAAAAAAAAAAAAAAGGGGGGAGACGGGAAGATAGTATACAGGCAGTAAATTACTCAAACGACATTCCTAAGTGAGCTGGGCCCTAAAAGACGGACGTGTGGGGGGGGGAAGGGAGACTGCCGTCATACATGGAAAAAATCAAATATTCAGGATGTGTGACGCGGAAAGCCATACGGCAAAGACGGTTATGGGGGATCTACTTGTTCAATACGGAATCACGACAAAACGAAAATAAATCAACAACGATGCCTTTAAGGCGGAACAGGAAAAAAATGCCTGTGGGAACGGAAACGTGGGCAATGAACGAGGGCTGTTATTCATGGGCTCCAAAAGCGAAAAAATTGCAAAAGAAGGAGCGCAGGCTTCTCCCTCCTCTGCCACCAATGTTCTGGCGTTAAGAAGGGACGGGAAGGCAGCTCAAAAACAAGCCAACCTCCGGCGGAAGAACGATTAGAAGGGCAACGGAAAGGAAAGATGTTTGAATGGACATGCCTAAACAAAACAGATCTCA
>Ga0179593_1455002_pt1 | contig 19599 bp, 25 predicted proteins | sample CZODoug2_1_08_16_FD_185931 | JGI IMG/M metagenome (GOLD analysis project Ga0179593, IMG submission 185931) | Vadose zone soil fungal communities from Angelo Coast Range Reserve, California, USA - CZODoug2_1_08_16fungal (PacBio error correction) | ecosystem: Environmental > Terrestrial > Soil >...
TCATGGCGCACTCAGGTCGCAGCCTTCAAGCCGTGCTCGGGTAAACGAAGGAGGAAGCAAGGCGGGCAGGATTTTCTTTCTGGAAGCAGGTCGCCGGAAGGGGGGAATTGGGAGAGACGCTGCTCCTTTCCTGCGCTAAAGCAGCGGGGGAATCTGACGAATGTGGAGGCGAGGGGCAAGAGGTATTCCGCTGAAGAGTTTGGTGGAGGTTGAGTGCCGCTCTCATACAGGGTTTGGGGTGGAAAAGCGTGAGGGACTCTAGAGAAGAAATGCGGTATGGAAGTACCGAGATGAGGGTCGCAGGCCATCGGCGAAAGAAATTCCTGCGTTATAATAGTGGAAATTTATTTGGGGCCAAGCTGGAGGGTTTGGGGACGGGGACCGGTCTCATAGGGGGGGGGCCCCTTCTTGTCAAATGCAGAGTGGGGGAAAAAATACATGTTTGCTGGGGGTCGATCAACAAGAAAACTCAAGCGGAAATATCGCACCGAGTCTCCGAAAAATCCGCAAGGTATTGCAAAAGCGGGCGGGAAGGCCAACAGGGAAAAAAAAGACGGCGCCTCGCGGGACGGGAAAGGCGAAAGTAAACGCAAGCGTGATGGGTACTTATCTCAATAGGGGGAAGCGGCAAGAACCAAAAGGCAAAGAAACAAAGTGGAGGAGTTGAAAGAAGGGGTAGGGAAAAGGGGAAGGGGGCCTTGGCCACAAACTCGGGAAAAGGGGGAGGCGTAACTTTTCGCACGAGGAGGGCGGGAGAAGGATTCCGGAAAAGAAGAAAGGGAACCGTGTTTTCCGTCGGAGGGCAAAAAGGGAGAAAGGGGGAGTAGGGGGCGATGAACATCGCCCAATCCAAAAGGTAAGACTGGGAAGGAGAAAGACGGACGGGGGAGGGGACGAGGGGGCAAAAGGCGGAAAATGAAGATAGAGAGAAAAGAAAGGTGGGTACACTAGCAATAATGTGTGGTTGGGGGAAAGGGGGCAGCTCGGCGGGGATCAAGGGGGCACAGGGATACGAAAAAAAAAGGGAGGATAACCTTACAACGTGTTGTGGGATAGTATGGGGGGAACCACTAACGGAGAAGGGAGGAAATCTTATGGTCCAAAAAAGATCAGGTAGGAGGAAGGCACGTCAAAACATGGAAAGCACAGGCCAGGCAAGCGCTGGGTCAAACTGAAGGGAAGTAAGAGGGGAAAAGGGATCCCCTAGAAAATGAGAAGATCTTGGTAGGAAGGATAAAACACCAGGAAGGGGGGACGCAAGAGGACCTCGAGGCAAGGCGGTGGGGGGGCGCGTGGTCGCTCACAAAAAGGAGAAGTAAGGAGATGAACCATAAAATGGAAAAAGAAAAAGTACACTACGTGTGGACAAAGGTCTAGATTCAAGAGAGGAGGCTCGCAAACGACGGTAAAAACGGGAAGCAGATACGAGGTCAGGAAAGAAGGCGATTGACCCGGAAAAGACAAGGGAAGACTGCAGATCAAAAAGACAGGACAAACAGATGTGGCGGGAAAAAAAGTGACCAGTAGCGTAGGGAAAATCAGAAAAGGAGAAACCAAGGGGGGCGACAGAACGGGAAAAAACTTCGGGAGGTAGCCTGCTAGACCCGCGACAAATGGGGTACGTATAAGAAGGATACGGTCCAGATGAAGGGCAACGCGCCGTCGTTAGAGCGTCCGCGAATTCTCACGCTAGTCTAGCAATGAGGAATAAACAACACAAGGTCGACAGTCAGGAGAAGGGCGACAATAATCGGAGGGGCAGAAAAGCGGGGGCTTAAACGTATTAGTCGCCAAGCTAGGGCTTCTGCAACCGAGGGCTGGCTGACGAGGGGGTCATCAGGTAATGACAGGGGAGACTCAGGGAACCTTACTACCCGTCACAAAACGCGATGGAAAGGGTTTGAAAAAAGAGGATAGTGTTTGTAAGGGGGGCCGGGACGGGACTTCCATTGCCACATGGCGGAATTCTCTTGGTGAGGTTAAGAAGGAGGGAGCAATAAGGGGGAAGACATCAAGAAGAGAGGCGAGAAAAAGAGGATAAGGGTCTGGGGGGGCACAATTGATGAGGAAAGGAAAGACATGGGAAACTGAACATTCCTGGAAATCCTTAAAGCGGAGATAAATAACAGACGAAAGGAGTTTGCGCAACACGATACAAGTCTTTGTAAGGGGGAGTGCCATTGGGGACCCATACTTCCGAAAGGACATGTTGCGAAGGTTTCAGCAAAAAAATGCATAAAGGTCCTGACTGACAACGACAAAATCCAGACATTCGAAGATGCCCCGGTAGTTCTGGGGTGAAAAGGTTTCAATAGCAAAAGCAGGGCTGCTCCTCAAGTGGAGGGGGGGGAGCTATGAGGGAAAAGAGGAAAATCAAGAAGGGTCATCTTTAAAAAATAGCGCATGATTCAGAAGGGGTTGATGAATAAAGCTACCACGATCGACGAAAGGGAAACGAAGAACACGGAAATAAATGCACGACAGGAAAACGAGTAGAACGTTGATTTCGGGAGTAAGCATGGGCACAGGGCGTCGAAGTATTCAGAAATTTCGGGGGGGGTTCCGCTGCGGAACGGGGGCAAGGGGGTGGGGGGGTGCCGGGAATAGAGCTACATCAACAAAAAGAGGTGTTAAAATGGAAGACGAAGGAAGGCAAGGAAAAAAAGGGCGGTGCCGGGGGAGAAGGAAAATAGGGAATCAAAATTTAAGGGGGCATTTGGTGGTGTATCTACAGAAAATTACTTAATAGCTGGAGAGGGGTGGTAAACAAGGGGATGATGCTGAGGAGGGGACATCTTAGGGAAAGGGAAAGGTCGTATAGAATCTGGGGGAGCATTCTGAAAAGAATGCTAAGATCAAGTGGGGGCATTTTGAGGGCACCTAGGGAGAAAACCTGGGGCAGGTGAAAAAGCAATCGGACACGACAAAGGGGAAAAAAAACTGCAATGGTAGGGGGGAGAAAACGTGGGGGGGCGGTAGGAAAATTTGGGCAGGGGGGGATAAATCTTTCAGACAGAAAAGGAATGGGGCGTAAGGAGGGGGGCGAAAAGGCCCGAAGAAAAGAACTTGCTGAAGGGGAAAAAAATGGGCATAGGAGCGATCACTGCTAAGAGGCAGAGCGAGCCTTACTGGGCACTTTTCAGATCATAGAATCAAAGTAGGAGAGCGTAACGAATGCTAAAACTTCTTATACGAACAGGCAGCAGTCCAGCGGGCAAGGGGAGAAGTAAGAAGACAAATCATGAGCGGTGCTGGAAAATCTAAAAGAGTAAGGCGGTGGAAAGGAAATCGCATGAGAAAGCAAGAGTCGGTTGGCGGCGATGACGAAGCGGACTTGGAAAAAGGGGAGGGGAATTCGTTTCTTCGCGGCAGGAGGGTGAGCAACCGGCTCGTGAGGACAATGCTGAATAACAGACCGAAAGGAGGGGGGGGCGGCTGGGCTGAAGAGCACATATTGAATCGGGTAAACGTCTTACGAGAAATGAAAGCGGGCCGGGCAATAAAAAGATAAATGCGAGGACTGTCAGTATAAAAAGACTAGTGGGGTGCCTAAAAGGGCTCTAAAGGGGCAGAGCAAGACTAAAGAAGAAAGCTGGGGGGGGGGAAGGACGTCTCCAATGAAAGGTGCTTTATGGTGATGTCCGAGGGGGGGAGCAGCCAAAGCGAATGGGGCCAGATCGTCAGAATGTTGGACGCTGGATGGTGGGGATGCATTAAAGGAGCTGCACTCATTTGTGGGAATCTACGCGGGAAATCGGCTGACGGAAGGAAAGGAGAGCGTTAACCGCTGGGAGGCATCAGAGAGAGAAAACCGAGTGTAATGTATTCGAAAAAAAATCTACGGAAAATGGACAGCCTACACAGGGAATGCTCGAAAGGGCCGACAATGAGAAAGGTAAAATTGGGGAAGGACTGGACTGGGCTACGGGTGCTCGGGGGGGGGAACAAGTAACAGGATGTACGCGCTGAGGTTAAAACGACGCGGGAAAGCCAGGTGCTGAAGGACTGAAGGACTGAAAAGTAAGATTTGCGCCGAGTCAAGGGGAAAAAGAAAGGGGGGAACGTCAAGAGGGTGTCTAAAGAGAAATCAAACTCAAACAACGGGTAAGGACTGAACCGCTAGTGAGTATACGCCATAAAATAAAAATGATAACTTGGGAATAAAAAAAAACGGTAACGCAAAATCCAAATTGGTGACGGCGTGCCGGGCCACCAAGCGCAAGATTGAAAAAGCAGGGCCAACCGAAAAAGTACGGGGGGGGTTATAGAGGGAATACAGTAAAGGAGCGGGCATGGGAAAACAAGTTCGGCACAAACTGATCAAAGGGAGAACAAGTCAAACACGGGGATGGCTGTTGGGGCGATTAACAACAAAAATTGGAAAATAATTCGAAATACCCTGTCTGGGTGGGTTGGTTTGGAAAGGTGAGGGTGGGGGGGGGGGGGGGGGAGGGGGGGGGGGGGGGGCTGGGGGGGGGGGGGGGGGGGGTGGGGGGGGGGGGGGGGGGGGGGCGGGGGCGGGGGCGGGGTGGGGGTGGGGAGGGTTAGGGTGATGGGGGCTTTTACTAGGATGTTTTTTCGTTAGATTGAGTGGTGTTTCGTGTGCTCTTCTTTCCAGGTTCGACCACAAACGTTGTGCACTAATGTGACTCAAGGGTTAGCTAAAAGGGGCGTCGCGGCCTGTTGGTTTGGGTCTGCCGTGACTAGGCGCCGTCAAAAGATCATCATAACAGGGTGCGGTCTTATAGGGGGGAGCCTTTAAAGCTTCGATCGTGCATTTTCTGTTACCATCTAAAAAAAAAGAATGGGCCTAGGGGGGACTATGTGCGCTGGGAAAAACCTGCGAACAAACTTAATCACAAAGCATCGAAGTTGTCAAATGGGTAGCGGACACTCAGCAGATTTATGTGGAAAAAAAATCTTACTGGGGAACACAAAAACAGGGCGAAGGAAAGGGTCGACGTACACATTCAAGCCTATTACGGTGCAAGAAATTGCCAGTTTGGTTTCAACGCGGACACTTCAAGCTGGCCCTCTGGCAGAAGACTTGTTCATACCTCAAAGTAACATGAAGGATCTAAACAATTCACAAAAACACAGGATGACCACATCCTTTCATCTGAAGGAAAATCCTGAAACTGTAAGAAAAAGGGGAAGGACAAGCAAGAGTAAAAAATTAAATGGGGACCTCTTGGAAGTGGGGGCAGGAGAACGGGGTTTCTCCGACAAGCTCCGAGTGAAGTTCAAGAACAAAAATCTACAGTAGAGAAATTTGTAAAGTAAGCGTGAGGAAAAAAAAGAGTGCGCGGATCAAAGTAGTGGCCAGACAGCGCGTACAGGGCCAAGGAGCGGGTAAAATGGGAAAATCAGACAAGTTTACGCTATGGAGCGGGTACCTACGCGAAAAGCCGAACAGCAAGTTTGACACGGGCTGGTTCAAAACAGGTCCTTGCGGCGATTAAGTGTTCGGGGGGGGAAAAGAAACGTCAGAAGAATCGTCAAAACTACATGCGTCATTAAAACAGTGAGAAAGGCGTGCCAAGATTAAACGCAGCAAGGCATTGTAGGGCTACGTTCAGGTGGGGAGTTCAACCAAAGTCGCCAAGGGTAGGGAAGAGCAAACTATCTGAAACGGATGACGAGAAGGCAAAGGTTGCAGGATGCATATCAGGGAATCATGGAAAAAGCTGAAAAAAATTCTGGCTGTGCGGGGAAGAGGGGTACTTCTACAGACGATAAAAAATGCAGAACTTGGAAAAAAAAGGAATAAAAAAAAAAATCCGACGGTGACCAGGGTAACGCCACCAAGAAGTAGAAAGAAAAAAACAAAGAGGTATTCCCAGCCGGGCGTCAGAAGGGGTCGTCAATAAGCCATGGCGGAAGAAATCCGAAAAACCGTACGAAGCATTCAGGGCTGCAAGTCAGCTCAACGGTGGACATTAGCTGGATCCTAGATCTCCGGGCGACAGCAGGCCAGCGCGCCGGGACTCAGTGTGGCACGCGTCGCGCGAAGCGGAAGGAAAGCGAAACAAGAAAAGAACTAAATTCGCGAAATAAAAAAAAGGAAGCCGAAAGGAAAAGGAAACGAAAAGATTAAGAAGCCACAAAAGACAAGAAAGTGGCGGAGACCATGCGGGATTTCTGATCACTAGACATAGGGAAAATAAAAGGGGGAAAAAAGCACACTTTAAACAAGTCAGTTGGGGAAGGGAAGGTTGAATTTGAGAGGAAAAAAAAAACAAGGGCTGGCGAGGGCACCAGGGAGGCACCCGAAAGAAAACGCAAAAAAAAAAATCAAAAACACATGAACAAAATGCCGGCGTCAAACCAAATAACGCAGTCAAAACAAGCTCGAACGTGAAAAGGTCCCGGCAGAGGAATACGGCAGGGCGAGTGAGGGCCTCTTGAACATGAGTAGGAATCGGGAGGCGGGATCCGTGTCAGGCGAGGAAAAAAAACTGTGATAGTGGGCAACAGTGTCCAAAAACAGGTGCGCGAAAATCAAACAGGAGCAAGAGACTCAAAATCAATCAAACGAAAAAAAGAGAGCGATTTGTCCTGCAGGACGAAACACTAGGCGTTCTCGATCTGGGGCGCAAAAGGCCAGCTGCAGACACAGGTGAACGTCGAATCGGATGGCAACCGACCAATATTTGGGCAACCGCGAGGACAGAGGGGAACTGGGACGCAGTAAAACTGGGTGCGGGGAATAGTTTGGACTGCAAGCTTTGGCTGGAGATAGGCTGAGTAAAAAAAAAACGCGAGGCATGTGTGCATAAGAAACATAGGGCTCAAAAACGAAAAGCAAGTCGGCCACACACATCGTCGAGATGCCAAATGAAACAATTCGAGATCGAACTAAAACGAGGGCTTTCTCGAGGCGGGTATTTGGCGCTTACCAAGAGAAAAAATCGGACCGGTTCGGGGATTGGACGGCAAAAAGCCGGAAAATAGAGGGAAAGGGGGCGTCGCGTGAAGCAGTAATTACGCCTAGGATGCGGGCGGAGGGAAAAAGTCGGACGTGTCGGCCTCTTGGGCGGAGCAAACAGTACTACTGTCGCACCGGTAGGGTGGGGGGGAGAGAAAGCAAACAAAATAAAAGTCAAACGCGGCTTGAAGGTCTGAACATAGCGCTATTCCTAAATGACAAAAGTCTCTGTGATAAAACAATGAAAAAAAAAAAAAAAGCCCACAAACTATGGAAAATGTGATGGGTTCCATGTGGCAAACGCGGCGGGGGGCAGACCACGATAAAAGTCGAAGCTTTTTCAACGATAGGCCAAGTAGGTTGAAAAAAGTGGCGGAAAAGGAACGTAAAAAAAAAAGAAAACAAGGCGTAAACGCTGTATACACGGAAGGAAGATTTTGAAAAGAAGATTACGACAAAATAAAGCATGGCAAAAGACGAGGAAACACAAAAGTTAGGAAAGGCGTCAGGAGAAAGCATCCAATCGACAAAAGCTGGGCGTTCATGCGCCTGGGTGCACATGCACTACGGAAACTAAGTGAGATGGCTAGTGACCAGAAGAAGGGCGCTTTGAAGCAAAAGGGAAGCAAAACACGGGAAAGGCATAAGGAAAAGAGCGAGGGATTTCTCACAAACGTAACAGAAACCCGAAAGAAAAAACGGGCTACAAGAAAAGGCGCGCGCCGGCAGACTCGCATGCAGGGGATTAATATTCGAAAATGAAACGTTTGTGAAAAAGTGTGGTTTATCTGCGAACAAATTTGGTCTGAAAGGTACCTTGATGAGAGGGCGGCGGGCTGTGCAATGACGGATCAGGTGCAATGCAGCTCTGTCAGCGAAGATTGACAGCTTGGGTTCAGCGGGAGGGACAATTGGTCTTTAAACTGGGTGGGGAGTGGCAATGCGCCGGAAAAAAATGGAAGACAAGAAGAACGTGCCGGGCAGCCGCGCGGGAACATGAAGGCGAACTGGCTGCGCGGAAGGGCTGCTGTGAAGCGAAAAGCAGTTTTGGGTCAGAGTGTAGGGGGGGGGCAACTTACAGGGGGGAGGGGGGAAGAATTGAATGTCGCGCCTTGAAAAAGGACTGTATGAGCAAAATTCTATGGATATGCGACAGAGGTCTCAGAAATCGCATGGAGGTACCAAAGGGGGTAAAGTGGACTCGGATCAGAGACAGGCGCCCTCTGGCAAATCAGAGAGGGAATACCAGACATTGCTTTTGAGGTTGGAGGCTAAAGTAGAAGATACTACCTAAATGGGGAGCGCCTATACCCACTATCAACGGAGATTGCCATGCTGCATGTGTAATCAATAAAAATGCGTAAAGTAACGGCGTCATGAAAGGGTACCCAGAAAAAAAGCAAGCGAAAAAATTAGGAACGGCGAACATGCGGCCGAAGCCACACACACAATCCCCTAATGGCAACTATTGAACTTAATGATGGACAAAAGGCAAAAAAAACCGTGGGGAAATTTAAACTACCTTTGAACCCTACTAGGAGAGGGTGTCTTGGGTCTGGCTTCCATTTCTAGAGGAGACGGAGAATTCACGAAAAAAGGGTATGAGTCGTAGGAACAAAAACGTGCTGAAAGTCAACGGAAAAGGGGGGTTCAGAGAACTTATCGTCCCAAGGACAGTTTAACCCTGTTTCCGATCACGGAGCTTTGGCCCGGATCATTAAAGGCGACAAATGAAAAACAATCTTAGGGGTCGCACAATATTTGGGGCTATTGGTTTGGGAAAAGCCTAGAGGGGGAGGGGATATTGTAGTTGACGCTACACTGCTTCGTGTCAAAGTAACAGAAGGTTGTATCTGTGAAGGTGGAGACACACAAAACCAGTCCAAAAAAAAAAAAACACAACAACTCAACCCCCAACCCCCACACACAGCTTGCATAGCGACTTTAGGGGAGCGAATGGGCAGGGCAAATGTCCTTGATTCGTCATACGGAAAAAAAAGACCAGGGGAGACTGCCTTTCCCGGCATCGGTCACTATCATGTGGGCCGGACATCAGGGTAACTCGGAAGAAAAACTTTTAGAATTCTCCGCAGACAAAAAGGATAGGGGGAGGTCCGGATTCCCGCAAGGGGAAGACGGGGGGGAGGGTGAGGTCAGAGGAGGCTGCGGGGAGAGGCTTCGAAAATACTCGGCATTTATCTCTAAGCTGACAGAAAAGGGAAAGGGACAGAAACTCAAGCGGAAAGAGAGTTGCTGTAGGAAAAGCCAGCCCAAAAGGACTAAATCTCATTTTCCAACTCGATTGCCGACGCTTATAGGGGGCTTCAATGGCAAACTGACTTCATGGGGAGACTACTGACACAAAGGGCGGACTGTAGTAGCAGTGCTCATAGGTAAAAAAAACGGGGGCGTCGATTAGTAATATCAGGGGAAGAGGAAGTAACGGAATGGCGTGTTTCAATTATCGGGTACCAGAAAACTGTCACGTAGCCTAAGGCTTCAATTCCAGTAAAAGCATTCGCTTGCGGGACAAACTGCACCTCGAAAGACGTCACCGAAAATCGGGGGAGAGAGAATAAGTTCCAATAAGGCGCTTGCGTCCTTGAAACCGAGGGATGGGGCCAAAAGAACATATTTTTCCCTTCGATGCCGTGGTGCCTGCGAACGGAGGTAAGGAAAAAAGGGAACTGTGTGTTGCAAAAAGGGAGAGGGATTTTGCATGGGGGTGGAATGAACTGGATTCCAAATGAACACTGGCGATCAGTGAGTTTAAGAATATCTGGGGGGGAGTCAGGTCCAAGTGCTCAACTGCTATCGAGGTATAACAGGAAGGTTTGCTACATACGGCGTTACTAGCACGGAATGGATTATCAATGTAGGGCAAAAAACAAAAATTCGTTGCCGTTAGCAGGGTGCGGGAAAAGGGCGATTCCATGGAGGAAGAGGTTTCACACCCTATTTTCCTAAAAAGAAAAAAAAAAAGAAGCGTTTTCTGCTACAGACCCAAGGGTGACAGGTGATGGTCCTAGAGTTCGGACAGACTACGAACCTAAAGGTGTTCTGGGTGCGAGAAATCACCATAGAGCCGAAGGGCAGGAGAAGGGGGTGCACTTAGAGTCAAGTCGATGAGATAAAAAAGGGGACAGGGAAAAAATCCATCGACTCTACTAATAAATTCAATTGTTAGGAAGGGCACTGGCGAGCGAGGGAAATGAATTTCTCCATAGCGTCAAAAAGCGAACGTTGGGGGAAGGGGAGAACCTCCGCAACCCAAAAAACAACAGACGAAGAAAAAGTTCCTCAAATGAAGTGTAGGGGGGGGGGAGAAAAAAAGACGATGGGGAGATCTCAGGGGGGGGGGCCAGTTTGGTTCTCTAAACATCAAAGAAAGAGATACGGGGGAATATGGAAAAATCTGATAAGGGATCATGAGGACTTTCTAGGAGGTGAAGAAGGCCGAACCTGACTGTACTGAATTCAATAGGTGCTAGTCAGCCAAGAAAAACCTGTGCGGTGGGAGAGCACAGTCCGTATAACAAACTCAGGCACCTCCAGGGGTCTGGAAACATCTGTGGGGGTTATAAAATACAGGTTAAAAGCGAGGAAGTGCATTCTTGTGGGGCAAAAGAAAAACCGGGGAAAAACACGCTTGGAGTGAGCGCGGGGGGACGTATGATAAGTAGTGTACGGCTGGATGTCAGTAAGGTGTAGTCGCGGGAGGACGTCTAATGCAAAAAGGCCGAAAAAGAAGGCGGCACGCGGGGGGAGATACATGGGAAGGCTACCTTTCTGAAAAAAACAGATCACAGAGAAAGAATGGGAAGTCCTAGCAGGAACAACGGAAATCACTGAGGGGTAACGCCAACAAGGTAGGTACTTGGGGGACAAGGGGATACAGGCCGGGTCAGAGCCATAGTGGAGGGGGTGGTCAAAAGCAGTGTCAAGAACACGAATAATTGGGAGCGGTTCATCGCCGAAAGTGGGGGGGGTGCGAGCTGTAGGGGAGGGTGAATTGAATAAAAGGAGCAAGCGGCTAGCGTAAAAGTGACGGTTGCTTGTGGCCTTCTAAAGAATGGGCTTGTAGATAAGTCTCTCAAGAAAGCTAGATGACATTGTATGTCTCGTATCCTGAATACAAAAGCAGTGGTTGTTCCAGAGTTTCGAGGCCAAGGCACCTGAACCGGTCAAGCTCTCCCAGTTTATACGGCTCTGCATGGCATCTCTGAAGGGGGAAAGGGACCAAAAGGGCAGAAAAACGGGCAATAGAAATCACGGGGGTTGACCTGTCTTTTGTATCTGAAAGGAACCACTGCACTGGTTATCTCCCGGAATAGCGGAGTAAGTAATAGGTTCTGCTCGGGACTCAGACCGCGAACGAGGAGGAAATTAAAGGGGGGGGAGTAGAAATAAGATTCCAGGGAAAGTTCATGAAGGGGGGGAAGGAGCTCGGTCTTAGTTAAACCGGAAATAAGGGAAAAAAGGGGCATGTGGAAAGTAACAATTGCTAAGGAGTGACTCGGAGTCAGGGGGATAGTAAGATTTACGTTAAAAAAGGAAGTTCAGAGCAGAAGGATAGGAAATGTGCTTTCAAATGTTTGTAAGTGACGGAAGAAAATAAGAGGGCCCTAAGGTGCAAGAAAAGGGGGAAGTAAAGAGCACAAACATCTCCTTCACAAAAAGAGGGGGATAGGAACAAAGGCCAGTTGTGCGGATCGCACTGGCATTCGGAGGAGGGCTTGTCAGAAAAAAAATCCAATTAACCAAAATGGGGCAACTAAGTGCTCAGCCTAGGCTTGAATGTGGCGGAGGGTTAACCCGCGGACAGACGGGGAAGGTTGTGGGGGTTTATGAAGGGATGTAGAATGGGGGGATAGAGGGGGGAGCAAGCCAAGTGCCGGGATGTAGCAGGTGGGCAACGAACTCACACGGGATGAATGATAATGGGGAAACGCGATATTTGAAAAAAATGGGGAAGACGCTTGGGTTGACTGGGGTGCCAAGGGGGAGACAAGATCAACCATGGTCTTGGTATTGAATTACTCCCGAGATTATGAATGGGGGATAGAGAGGAGTATAATGAAAGAGTAAGGTAGAAACTGGGAGGGGCTGGGACCTGTTCAAAAGTTCGAGAGGAAATCATGGAATGTCTGACAGCTAAAGCGAAAAATGCAGAATATGGCTAAGGGGGGGGGAAATGGTGAAGGGGGAAAATATGTTATTAGTAGAGAAATGGAGAGATTCCTTTGAGAGACAACGGGCGAGCGATAGAAAGCATTTTCCACGAGAGCGCAAAGGGCAAAGGTTACATCCGGGGGCACAAAAATAAAGAGAGAGAAAGCTGCAATAGGGTAAAAGGGGGGGGTTCGCGAAAAAGTGGACGTGGATCTGGGTTCGTCTGAAGCACTTGAATCAAAAAAAGTTGGAGTGAGGTGGAAATAAGACATTCAAAAGGAAAAATGACTAAAGCGTGGGCACAGTTGGACAAAAGGCAGGACAGGGAGCTGAGGAAAACCTTGCGCGCATTTCAAAAGGCAAGGTAGGGGGAGGGAGGAGGGGACACGAAAGAGGGGGAGGGTCCAAACTAGCGCTCAGGGCGGAAAGGCTTTCAAAAAAGATGGCCCTATAAGCCAAGACGCGAGTCTTACGATGGGTCGGACGAGAGGGGACGCAGAAAGGAATTGGCATTCAAGTAAGGGTTGCAGAAAGGAAAGGCGGGTTCCAAAAAAAAAGGGGCCGAAATGGGAAAGTGAGGCGGAAAAGAGGAAACAACTGAAGATCGTTGGGGTAGGGGAGTTTACATCAGGGGGGGGGGGGGAACCGCGGGAGGGGTGTGACAAGTCGGGAGGGGAGAAAATAACGTTCTATGGCAGGGCGAGGCAAGGGTAAAGCTAGGGTTAGGAAGAAATTTTGATGACCCCTCAAAGGAGAAGTAAGGAGGCAGAGGACAATTTGAAGCTACTTCCCCTCTTTGTTGAGTGGAAAGTCACGTAAATTAGGTAATCTTTGGAAAGATAATGGCAATGATTTTCGCGGAGGAAGAACTTCAAAGTATAGAGTTCGGGGAGGGGTGAGAGGTAGGGAAGAGAAAACCGGAGCAAAACGGCCTGCAAAAGATGGTTAGAACTGCGTAGAGGAAAAAAAGGGATGCTTAACGTGAAAACGTTGGTAGATGAACTCAACCCGTTGGAAGTAGGCAGACTGTCCGATTGGTGGTATGAAACTCATGTGAGAAATCTATACTGAAGCGACCATGGTACCTCCCAGACGCAACGGGAAGTGACTGTAATTCTTGGCTGATCTTACGCCCACTTTTAACTTGCCCCCGGTCGGCTCTCCTTTGTCGAAGAAGAATTAGCTCTCCCGAAAAGGCGATTATTTGAGGAGAAATCATCGCTCTTGAGGAAGCCGGACTAAAAAATGAGAAAGAAGTAAGTCTATTAGGGGGTAATGGCCTGGCAAGAAAGGAAACTTCCAGGCATCGCCAAGTGATACATGCCACTGAAAGAACCAGAATTCACTTTGGGCGGGAGTTGTGACTCCCTAGCAGAATCAGGGAACTTATTCAGGTGTACCATAATGGCGAGCCGACGCCGGCTTATGAGAGGTTGAAGAGGGTGGCAACATGACAAGAGTCTAAAAGAAGAAGAAAACGAATCATAGAAGAGGAAAAGAACAAAAGGGGAGAAGAGGAAAAATTGGGGCAGGGCATCATCTATCAGGAGGAAACGTTTAAAAAGGGCTTCGAAAGGGGTGACCTCTGGAGAGAGAACGGGAGCCACTTGTCGCGTCTTCAAACGTTGTGGGGAGCAGCCGTCTTTGTAACACGCAGAAGAACTGCTCGGAGTTTTGACAGCATAGTAGCCATATTCTCCACTTAGTGAGGAGCTAGGAAAAAAAGAGGTATTGTGGGAATGGAGGGTAGTCTTCGCGAACAACTTTTCGGTCTCGGAGCCGAAAAGAATGACAAAAGTGTTCCGCTCTAAGGAGAGTGACAGAAGTGTAAAGGGAGTGTAATAACTTCAAAGGAAGGGATTTACACTTCAAAGTTCGGTAAGAAAGAAATTTGGACGGATAAAAAAAAAGGTTGACTTTCCGAAATCTGAGAGAAGGGGCGGAAATACTTGGGCGGACGGGTTCGGCACTGAGAGGGCATGAATTTGTTCAAAAAGAAAAAAAAAAAACGCGGCTTAAATGCGGCCAAAGAGTCTTAGGGAAAATTCGAACTACTGATTCTGAGGACCAATACAGGGAGTCGAAATCAAACTTGAAGCGGGGGCTGCTCTGGGGGGGCTTTGTTGAAAGGGCAAAACTTGAGGGAGCCCTTCCTTGGAGGGCAGGCTAGCGCGGGGGGAAAAAAGGTGGGTCGCGATTGCGAGAGAGTGGTGAAGCGCCCTCCCTGAGGAGGGGGGAGGTAGGTCGAAAAAACTGGGCGGTCGGAGAGGTGGGCGGGGGCTCAGTTCAGGGGAAAGATCTTAAAAAGATGAGGGGTCCAGCGAGGGAAGGTAGGGAGAGAAAGGGACAATTCACTTAAAAAAAATAAGGGACGGTGGAGTTATTCTGCTCTCAGGAGGCTGATAATGAGAGGAAAAAAAAAAGACTGTGCAGGAGGTGGTAATCCCCCGTGTACAAATGCCACAGGGGTTGAGTTCTCATGTGTCTGGCGAACAGACCAGGCCCGGGGTTGAAGCATAGCTTCAGCGACGAGTGTGGACGCCAACCTCTGTGGGCTCTTGGGTGGGAGAAGCTTGTGAACGTCCTTGGGATATCCTCACTAAGAAAGGAGGGGGCTTCCGATATACACTGTTTTAGAAAGAAGAGCTAAAAAGACGAAGGGAGAGTCACGAAAAAAAAAAAAAACAGAAAAAAAAAAAAAATAGAAAATACTGGACCACAACTTGTGGAAAACCCCCCAAAAACTGGGGGAAGAAGACGAGTCATGGAACGCTTTAAGGATTTGGGATTTCTGGAAGGAAGCACTCCGAGAGCTCCGAGGAGGGGGAGTCGAATTGCAAAGCCCAGGAAAAATCTCGGGACTCGAAAAGCACTTGAAAAAAGAGTATCTCAAAAAAGAGAGGGGTTTGCTTTCAACATCTAAAGGGGGGAGGAAAAACAACGGAGGGAGAGCAAGGATTTGGAAAAGGAAGAAAAAGCGGGCCTTAAAGTGGGAAGGGGATGGGCAGTAGAAACATGGGAAGGGGGTGGTATTGGACGACCTGAGCTTAGGAAGGGAACTGGGCCTAAGGGAGGGGCGAAAAAAAAAGGAGGGGGGAGGCGCATCGTGAGTAAGAGAAAGATAATTCGGAGAAAAAAAGTTCGGGGCATTTGAGGGAGTGAAGAAATGGAGGCAGGGAAAGGAAAAATGGAAAGAAAAAATCGCCTTGGACTATCAAGAAAAGGAGGGTGAAATTTAATGCAAAAAGGGGGCTGCCGGCCGAGGTTTGACGGATGGGGGCACAAAGGGAAAGGCATGTGTAGAATAGATGCGGGGAGGAATGACAGATAGGACGTCCGAAAAAAGGAGGTGAGGGGAAAGATGAAGGGCCAGCCGATAATCGAGGGAACCAAAAAAAAGGGGGTTGAAAGTTGGAAGCTGAAGGGGGGTAGACAAGGGGGGGGGGGAAAGAGGAACCTGAAATTTTCAAAGTTCAAAGAGGTAAAAGAAAAGATTTTGGGGGGGTGCGGGGGGGTCAGGAAACAAGTTAAAAAATGGGGGGGGGGTCGCGATATGGGTAAAGGATCTCTCCAAGAGGGGGAGAGGGTGGCTGAGTATTCACTGGAAAAAAAAAAGCCCCCACTGAGGATAGAGCGGCATAACCGGCTAGTAGGGAAGGATATAAGGGGTCGCCCCGAGAGGATAAAAAGAAAAATTCACTAGTCGTCTGGGAAGTGGCGTAGGTAGGAGCAAGGTTGAGATAAGTTGGAACGAAATAGGAAAAAGGGTTTTACTGGCATTATTTCAAAAGGAAAGCGGGCGCGAAATCGGACAAAATGGCTCATAGGAAAATGGTGGGCGTTATTGGGGGGGAAAACTGACAAATGGAGGAGAGGAAAAAGGAGAAACCACTATCAGCCTGAGGAGGACAAGGTTGAAACTCTAATATAGAAGGAAAGTTTGGGGTGCAGGTGCGAAACAGGGAGGGAAAATTACAGTAGGAGTGGGGGCGGGGAGGGAATGGGGAGGGGTTTGGGGGTTATGGGGCGGGGATCCAAATCCAGAGGAGAGAATGGGGTAAGGGGAAGGAAAAGAAAGTATGGCTTCGAGGGCGCTGAGAGAAACTCGGTTTGGGGGGGAAGAGATGTTTGAAGAGACACGCGGGAAGAACGGGGGGGAACTTTACAGCTGAGTCGCCGGGAAGGCGGAGGAGGTCAGTCTCAAAAAGACAGGGGAAAAAGGAACCTTTTGGGAGACTCAGAATTGAATGGGAATAGCCGTCCGGAAGAAAGGGGGATCTCCGACGAAGACGGGAAAGACATCGTTTAGAAATTCAGGGGGAGGTGAAAAAACATCTCCCGGCACCGGGCAGTAACCTAGGAATAGAAGGGGGGGCGGGGGGGGGGGTGGGGGCTAATGGGGGGGCTACAAAGATTATGGGAAAATACGTAAAAAAAGAAGACCTTCTCTGCTCAGCCTTGAGAACGACAGTCGGGAAAAAAAAGGGGAAGAAGAAAATGAAGGTCCGGGAAAGGGGAGTGAAAATTAGGAACAACGTGACGCATGGGTGGGGTATGGGGGGCTGTGGTCATTAGGGCGGATGATTGAGTGTGAGTACTAAATGAGTGAGGAGTAGGAAAGAGGGAGTAGGGAGCGGAGTGTGCCGGTCGGGTCAGCTCTTCTTTTGAAGGAAGACGAATCCAATGGTATAAAAATATGGAGGGAGAGGGAAAATGAGATGGGGGCCAGGCATCAAAAAAAAAGAAAAAGGAGCGAACTGATGGGGCAAGATAAAGACACAAAAAAAACCAGGGAGACTGGATTACAGTGTCTAGTGAATCGCCGCAAGTTTGTAGGAGGGATGGAGAGAGATCAGGAAGAGGAGAGGCAAGGCGCTGGGAAACTGAGACAGAAAAAAAGCAATGAGACAGAAAAAAGAAACATGCGTTGGAGGGAGTCATGTGGCATATCGAAGGGGGAGCAGACCTGGCGGCAGAAGGAAAACGGAAGCCCCCTGAAAGCACATGAGGTCTGGCATCCCAAGGGGCGAACAGCGGAGGGGTCAGGGGGTGGACGGAGAACTTTTTTTATCAAGAAAAGACGTCTGGGGCAAGACAAAACAGATAAAGTGATGGTCAGTGGGTGTACTTTATGGGGAGGAAATTGCACGATTGAGAGGCATGGGTAGGGGGAATAATAAGATAAAGGACGTATCGCTCTCACCAAGCACGTAGGAAAAATTAAAATTGGCCAAAATGGTACGACTCTCGAACTCTCTGAAGGCTAGAGAAAATAAGACCTCAAATTAGGAAAAAACGGAGAAAAGTCAGGGGTTAACGTTGGCGGGGGGGCGCCCAGGGCCGCAATTCCAGGGGAGAAGATTTTCGCAATGGTGACACATCAAAAAAAAGGGGGGGAAGGGCCCAGCGCTTTATTTGTTGGGAAAAGGGTGGAGACGAGGCTGCAAAGGGGAAAACAGTTTACGGGGGGAAGATTGCAAAGAGCACTCCAAGGTATGCTTTCGCATGGGAATCCTGAGCAAAAAAAGAAAGGAGACCTCCTCAGAGGAAAAAGAAATCGATTGCCTAAAGGCCCCAAGGAGTATTGGTGTGGTGGAAAAAAGTAACTGCGCGAAAAAGATGTCATTAGGGAGGAAAAAGAGACGCATTTGGGGGAAGGGAAAATGCTAGAAAAAAAATCGAAGGAGGGAGGGAGGAAAATAAGAGAAGAGCGGACCCAAGGAGTGCTTCGGATCGAAAAGTCGACAATATACGGCCGTCAGGGGAGACAAGACTATACGGGGAATGGAGGTGTAGCGATCATAGGGGTTCTAAGAGCGGGAGAGGCAATAGATATGGAAGAGAGGACGAACAATGGTGGGGAGAACGGGAAGTCGCGAAGAGCCCTGAAATTGGGGAGAGGATGGGTGGACAAGTAATAGAAAACCCGGGTCTGTTCAGCCCTCGAAGATCTTTTGAAAACAGGGTTGGGAAAAAGGGGAATTTTTTGTTAAGGAAAGTGTTGCTTTGGAAAGATGGAGAAAAAATTGGAACCTGGGGGCGCAGGAGGGGGGACGCAAAGCTAACCAAAGATGCAGGACAATGTCGATAGGCAGCACGGATCTCTACGTCAGAATAAGCGAAGGGCGATACACGATCAAGGGGGGCAAGTTTCGAGAGAAGATGCAACTAGGGATTGCGGGAAAGGGAGAGAGAGGAGAAACCTAACAAGGGGGGGAATGGCTGCAGCAGGGGCTACCAGGAAAAAAAAGGGGAAAAAAAAACTTCCTAATCAAAGAGAGGGGGCGGTAACTCATTTTCAAAGGCTGGGAACATGGCAGTGGCCACGTTCAGGGGCAACACAGCTAGATGGGGAGGGGCAATTCAAGAGGGGCAGAGCCGCAAGTGGGCTGTGTCTGGGCTAGGCCACTTGCAGAAAAAACTGAGGTGGATTAAATGCAAGGCGCAGCGTGGCTGGGGAGTCTGTCTGACTGTGTTCCAAACGCCGAGAAGAACGAGGCCGAATAAGAATCGCGATGGCTGACCAGACGCCACACTTAACGTGTGCTGGTAAAGTCGGGGGGTAAACGTGGATATATGAGGAAGACCGGGTAAGGGGGGGGAAAAAAAAAAAGGGACGTAAGCCCAATTGCAGGCGTTAATGGGATATAAAGTGGCGTAACCTCGACATCATGGGGAATCTTTCATGGGGGGGGGGGAGAAGTAAGGGGGGAGGATAAAAAAAACTCCTGGGAATCACCTCGTTCTGCAAATTGAAAAGTGTCGATGCATTGAGAGATGGAGGCTGCAGGAAAATGCGAATGGGAAGGATCGGTAAAGGGTAACTCTCAATGATGAGGAAAAGGTGAGATCCCAATGAAGTTCTGAGGCTGTCAGGGAGAGACATGAAAAGTATATGGAAAGGGCGTTATCAGGAAGGCGGAAATAGAAAGTGACATGTATCTTGTTGCGGCATCGGGGGATTGAAGGAAAGGTTACGCGAAAAGGAAAGTTGGACTCAGAGACAGGGAAAGTGCTGTTCGAATCGTAGGACTGACATAGGAGTTGAGGGACGCCTGGGAATGTAAGGTGTTGAACAGAAAGTAGGGGGCTGTACGCCATCGGGAAAAAAAAAAATTAAGGGAAGAACCAGGGGTAGTCGGTATCGACGACCTGGTAAAAAAGTACGGGAGAGAATGAACTTAATATAAAATCTAAAATTAATGGCAGCAAGGGGCGGTCAAACAAAGATGCTAGCGGCAATTGTTGCGAATGTGGCAAAAAATACAGTCAACGGGGGGAAGTTATGAGGGGACAAGCTGTAACGGAGGGAGGCGTCGTAAAGCGTTAACACACGCAATCTTGTAGGGTCCGTACCCAAAAAAAAAGAAATCGGGTGCTTGGCGTCACAATTGTGGGCTAGATCAGGATTAATTGTGAGAAAAGCAGGCACAGGGTCAAAGCCAAGAGTGTTTTGGGGAAATAGTGGGGGGGGGGCTCAAAAGGGGGGGCTCTATGTT
>Ga0179593_1726984_pt1 | contig 19598 bp, 17 predicted proteins | sample CZODoug2_1_08_16_FD_185931 | JGI IMG/M metagenome (GOLD analysis project Ga0179593, IMG submission 185931) | Vadose zone soil fungal communities from Angelo Coast Range Reserve, California, USA - CZODoug2_1_08_16fungal (PacBio error correction) | ecosystem: Environmental > Terrestrial > Soil >...
TCCGAAACGAAGGGCCTATAATTTGGGGGGGGGTTTGGGGGGTTCTCAGCATTAAGCCTGGTTGAATTTCGTGGTCTTAAAGCCAGTCACAGTTGGCAGGGGGGATAAGCCAATCGTTTGGTAAGGCCGATACAAGTCATGAGGGAATCAACACTCTTTTGGACAATTAGGGATGGACTTCCGGGAAAGAATTTCGTTGGGTGGACGCCAGGGACGGGGGAAGTCAGGGCAATTGAAAAAGCGTGCAGAGGACTCTCTTATTCCGTTGCTTGAGACCTACACAAAAGGAGGGGGGGGAAGGGACCTTTGCGCGACGGAGGACCAAGAAGGGGTCTTTCGGGGATAAGACTAGAAGGTTGGAGGAAGAGTAGAAGGGGGTAAAGACTGGGGGGCTGTCGGGAATCCAATCCTTATAAAGATACACAAGAAAGGAAAAAATCGTCTAAGAAGGGTGGTAAACTTGGCAAGCCTCTAACGGATCCAAGGGCCATAACTAAGAGGGGGGTTAAGTGAAGGGGTTAACAAGGGAAGGTGGAGGAAGATAACAGGGGGGGATAGAAGTAAAGAGGGGAGTGAAGGTGCAGCAGTGATCTTCCGCCGTGCCCTTCGACACATCGGAAATAGTCAAAAATAAAGAAGTCAGAAAATCAATGCAGCACAAAAATCCCGGGACTGCTGGGTGCAAGTAGGGGGGGAAGGGGCGAGTAAATATCTTGGACAGTCATCTAGAAGGTGCGGCGAGCCGAAGCGACAAAAAAAAAACTCAACGACTTGCGTCGAGGGGCCAAGGGGGGGGGCTAACCGAATAGGTTGTGGGAATCCATCAGGGCTCGCCTCCGTGAGATCGGAAATCAACAAACGGTTGAAGGATAAAGATATCAGACGTCTAGCACGAAAAGACTGGAAAAACTGGTGCATGAGGTTTTAACGTTATATTGCACTTAAGGTTTGGGGGGTTTCGGGGGTGCGCAAATAGCCCGCCGGCCGCGGAAGGAGGAAAAATATCGCTCAACAGCCAAGGCAGCCAAGCTAGACACCCGCTGATGTTGTTTGGTCAGAGTGCTGGAAGGGAGTCAATAAGTAACGTGGGGTTGAGCAGCCACCTTGAAGCCCAGGGGGGGGGAGGCTTTGCCAAGGAGGGGGAGTAGAGGGAGAGTGGAAGCAACGAAAAAGGAGAGCGAATCGCTCTGGGTAATTTTCAACTTCTGTTGCAGCTGGGCCTAGATGGATGCAAAGAGGGGGATTCTCTTGAAACATACTATAAGATAGCTGCGTGCCGAGAGGGAAAAAAAAGGTCAAGAAGACAGCGTAACGTAACGTCAAAGGAAGGGGAGGTTAAACCCCGCCAAACCAAACACACGCCCCAAAAACCACACGCACAACAAAGCCCGTGATTGAGAGCTGACTCAGGAGAAAAAAGCGGGCGTTCGCTGGGGATCAGGACTCTAGGGGTTCTTGAACTGCTCGGGGTCGAGAGAAACTCCAAGCACCGATGGAAGGGGGGATTACATACAAAAAAGAATCGTCTGCCACCGATCATTTAGGACACTCCTTCGTTGAAAGCCTTATTGCGGTTCACAAACATGAGGTTGGGACGGAGACGACAACTTTCGGCATAAGACTGCATGATGGGAACTGGAAACCGAGCGGAGTCTACAAAGTATAACTCACCCCAAATCGAAAGAACAGGTGTGAGAAAGGATAGTAGAGCGGTGGACGTAAGTTCGTCGCGAGGATTGAGCATCATCAATTTCGTGATGTGGTCACGTGGGTTGTGAAAAAACTGGGATGCAATAAAGAAGAGCGTCTCTTCCTCCGCATGACTGAACCAGTCTTGCAGTTATATGGTAGCGCGATAGGGAGCAGCCTTGAACAGTTCTACAGCCGCGGGGGGGGGGATAACGGTGAAAAACCCTTCACTTGCGACATCTTTTACTGAGCGGTAAAAAGGGATGATTAGGGCCGTCGGAGCACTAGCTCTCTTCAACTTTTAATCAGGACTTAGCGAGTTAAGGGGGGTAGGAGAGAAGTTAGAGGAGGGGGAGTTGGGACGGGTAGTTGGCCCTTCTGGCGGCGGCAAAACATCATTCTCGGTGTCAAGATGTCCAGAATGTGAAAGTCTGCGGGTAGTGGGAAAGGACGAGAAAACTGTAATGGGGGTGGATGGGGAGATGGCCCACTGAGAAAGAAGTTTCAACGTAGCTAAGCTGGGGAGAGGATGCTTAAAAGAGGGGGGAGGGGGGGGCAGCACGGAAGGGGGGGTCAATGATGCATCACTGAATAGGGGACTTCCTGGGCTAGACAAAGTTTCCGACATTCAACCGAAGGGGAGGGCATCATCGAGTCGGGATATTGAAGAGCAAAAGTAATAAAGGGATCGAAGATGTATGTCGATCTTTTAAAAGGGATTCGAGTCCATCAACGACAGGAAAACGCGGCATGGTGCAGACTTGGGGAGGGCAGAGAGTTGGGGGGGGAGTGCAGCATTTCGCGGGGCGGGGTCCGGCGAAACGAAGATGGCTATCGATCCCTGCGCTAGGCTGGGAAGGTCAGGAACAGGGGGAAAAAGATAAAACGACGACCACTGGCAAGCGTTTACCAAACCTAGGTTTGAGGTGGGGGGGGATAGATGGGAAGCGGTTCCAAACTACGGGGGGGGTAGAAAAAGGGGTCCTCATCGAGTTCCATTCCGCCGGTGCCTCCGAATGAGTCTGGAATACTACCATAGCGGGCAGTCGGCATTTAGTAGGTAAGAACTGGGAATCACAGGGGAAAGAAAAGGAGACGCAAAAAAAGGTGAAAAAGAGCTCTGTTCACGTCCCCTCTTTGGAGTATCTCCACCTGAGAAGCAAACAGTCTCAATAAAGGCCGAAAGGTACCCGCCTAATGCATAAATTGCTTGGACGGCGGGTGAAGAAATAGCTGGAAAAGAAGGGGGAACCCGTACTGAATTTCCCCCTTCGCTTAGTTCCATTCGGGAGGAGTAGAGGGGAGATTCGGGAGGCAAAGTTCCGCCTTGGTCGGAGTCATCTTTCTTCGTGGCTCAGTCTGTTGCGAACTCGCGGGAAAAGATTTAAGGGCCGGGACAGCCCGAAGCGGCGAGACAAGTGTTGGGGAAAGGCACACGCGGCCCGAAGCGGTCTTTGTGCACTGGGGTTGGTCAGGGTCTCGGGGGCTTAAAAAAGCTCTCTGAATCACTCCAAAAAAAAAAATGAGGAGGGGAAAAATCAGAAAGTGACAATGCCAAACCCTCAAAAAGCAGGTCTTTGCCGGTTTGCAGCGGTCGCAAAGCAACCGGCCTGTCACAGAATCGCGTGGGTGGGAAAGGGAAATGCAAAGCCCCGAAGGGAAGGAAAAAAGAAGGGGATTCTCACCCTCAAGAAAAACGATATTGTGCTACCATCGACAATTGTCAAGGCGACTGCAGCAGCGCTTCAAAGAGGGGGCAGGGAAATTCAACCGGGTGGCATTGTTCCCTCAACTCAATGCGCTTTCAGCGATCAAGACATCCCTGAAGGCGGAGGCGCCTGAGGCGACTGCGGCGGACGATGATACGGGGGGTGGCTGCGCCGCGTGGTACGAAAGGTCCTAAAGGGGACGAACAGAAAAAAAAGGAAACGCGGTCTTGGGGGGATTCGAGGCAGGGTTTTCCTAAGAGCGAGACGTGACCGAGGGGGTGTTGGGAGGATACCCAACATTACGGGGAAGAGGCGGAGGTAAGATGTTGGAATAAAAGCCTAACAAGTTTGGGGGGGAAATCGTCATCGAGGAAGAACCTCACAGCAAAAAGGTGGCGGGGTCAGAAAAGAGAAATCTATTGAAGTGCGGCAGAGCTGGCCACGGAAGACGGCTATCAGGCATACATGGAGAGTCGACTCCGAAGAAGCGGTTCGCCAATCAAGGAAAAAAAGTCACAACCCTATGTTCCTGCCACAAAATCGATCTGAAAAAAGACACACTCGCTGAAAAGAAAGCAGCTGGGCGCCAGAGCAATAAGCATCGAGGTGCCTATAGCTATTTAAAGAGGGATACAGGGGGGGGGGGGAGTCGAGAGAGAGGGAGGAACTACCAACTGCCGTAAACGCAAGAAAGAGCGAAGACGCCCTGACGTACCACGAAATAATAGGAAGCGGGAAATAAAGGGCGAGGAGTCATATCTGAGTCGTCTGAACCGCAGTGAAAGGAGGGGGAAGCATAACCAAAGCTAAAGGCCAACTAAGGGGGGAGAAAACACCGTCAAGAAAAAGATACAGCGCAAGAGGGCTATACACAGCCATCGGGAAAGTTCGGAAAGCGGAGCCCATCGCCAAAGGAGGTGTTGCCCCGTCGAGGGAAAAAAAGGAAGGAAAAAGTCATCAAGAGTTAGAAAAAAAGGAGAGGGGTAACGTACTCAGCCTTCCGCGCGACTGGGGAGGCAATTCTACTCTGAGAGGATGCTTCACGGGAAATCATCTCGCCCGGGGGGCTCAGTACAAAAACGAAGACATGAGTAAGGGGACAAAAAAAAAAAGGTGTATGAAATCTAAATTGAGAAAACTCTGATGAGTCCAGTGACATTCGCGAGCGAGGAGAGAACAATCTATAATGCAAAGCTCCCCAAGTAATAGAGTCTGTTTGTGGGCGAAGAGGAAGGGGAGCGGGGGGAAGAAACTTCAACACAACCAAGTTAAGCAATATGTAGTATTTCTCAAAACTCGCAATAAACTAATAAACCGTAGACGTGAAGAGGGGGAAGGAGGAAAGGGGTTTTTTTCTCTCGGGGCACTGGATATGCGGAGTTGTTGTCCAGTTTGACTTAACCGATGAAAGCGGGTTGAGAAAGGGTAGGAAACCGAAGAGGGGGGGGGGTGAGGCGCCGAAAAAGGAATGCCAAAATTGTAAGCCCCAACTTATTTGAGATTTCTCGACCTGAGGGGGGGTGAATGTCACAAACAGAGAGAGGATTGGGGGTGTCTCAATAATACGGGTCAGCGCTAAAGTAGACTGTCGTCCTGATCAGCAGTCGTGTCGGATAGCAGGGAACCAATTCTGGGGGCGCCGTACGCAATGTGCCTTACTCGTGAAAGGTTTGGGAAGGTACGCGCGATGAGAGCAATCAGGGGGGAATAGACGAATCACTTAAGAGCAACATAGGGTGGGGGGGGAGGGGGGGGGGGTGGGGCGGGGTGGGAAGGAGAAGGATGGAGGGGGAGGGGAGTGGGGGGGGGGAGGGGGAGGAGTGGGGATGGAAGAAGGGGGGGTAGTAGGTGAGTAGTGGGAGGGCGAGGGAGAAGGGAGAGTAGGGGACTGCAGCAGGGTAGGGTGAGAAGGAAGGGAATGAAAGTTGGGGAAGGGGGAGGAGAAGGGTAGAGAGGAAGGATGTGGGTGGGAGAGAGGGGGAGGGGCGAATGTGGGGGGGGGGTGGGAGGGAGGGCGGGGGAGGGGAAGAGGAAGGGATATAAGGGGAGAAGGTCGAAGAGGGGAGGAGGGGGGATAGCTTTATGGGAGAGGTAAGAGGGTGGGGAAGGAGGCAGGAAAGGGGGGTAGGAGTGGGGGGGAGGGGAAAGGAAGTGTCTGAGGTGGGAAGGAGGGGAGGACGAGGAAGGGAACGCAGAAAAGAGTGGAGAAGTGTGGGAGAAAAAGGAGGAGAAAGAGGGGGAAGGGGGGAGGGAGGAAGGGGGTGGGGAGGGGATGGTGGGGGCGGGGGGAAGGAGTGGGTGGGTAGGGTAGGGGGGGCGGGAGGGGGGGGGGACAAAAGGGGAGAAGGGACTTCCTTCAAAGTCCAGAACCGCGGAAAAAAAGTTGACGCTGCCGTTTGAAGTTACTGCTCTGATCCTCATCCATCTATCCTTTTACCTTAAAAAGGGATAGGTAACGATGACAAAAAAAAAAAAGGAGTGCCGATCTTCACAAATTCATTTCCTCAACAAACAAATCAGCGGGGTATCTAATTTTGGGGAGGGAGGTAGAAAGCCTATCTGGGGGGGGGGAACAAAGGAAAGTCAAGGTGACGGCGAATTAGATTCTAAATTCACCCCAACCCGCACGGGTCAGAGCTAAAGGTTCTGGAAAACCCTAAGAAAAAGGGGGTTAACTTCATTGTTTAAAATCCTCGGGCGGTCGTTCCGCTTACTCCAAACAACAAGACGTATGTATGGAGATAGGGGGAACACTGTGGGCTCTAAGCCATGAAAAAACAACTTTGGGGGGATGAGGGTTGACAGCGTGGGGGGGGCCAGGGGGGATCGCACGTGGGGTGTTTTTTTTTGCGGAGCGAGCCTGTAAGGTGCCGCTGGGGAGGTCTCCAAATAGTCTTTTAGCATACGGACGAATGACCAAAAAAATACAGCAGAGTTGTGTGGGGGACTTCATATAGTCGATCACGAGAGAACGTGACAGCCACTTCGACAGTTGCATTAAGAAGATAGGGGGGGGGGGGGGTGGGGGGGGGGTCTTGGATTCACGCAGGCACTAAAACGCGGAGACGAAAAAATAGTCTCTTGTAAAGGGGTGTGTCTCCTGTATTGCTGGTCCAAAGTTTCGGAGTTGAAGAAAAACGGAAATCACGAGGCTCGGTCGTAATCTTCTATTTTAGGTATGGGAATAGAGCACGAGCGGGAAAAAAATACACGGGGAACTGATCAGTCGGAACTAGTGCTCAAATCTGAATTCCAGTGATTGAAGAAGTCGCCGAGGGGGGGGGTATCTGAAATCTCAGTTCTAATCTGGAGCGGACCTGCGCCAGTAACAACTTGGCCCGATGGTAACGCGGATCGCACAACCAAAACTCGCGATTGCATCTTTGCAGTAACAACTCAGGGAGGGGGGGAGGACATGGAAGGCCCACCTAGGTCTTTTTTCTGGGAAACCCTACGGGCAGTAAAATCCTTCAGGCGCAAAGCGCATCGGGATGTGGGGGGCGGAGGGAAAAATAGCAATTGCTTTGGCGTTCATTGCGAAAACACGAAGCAACAAAGCTACTAGATAATACTCCGCAATCAAGGACGGACCGGTAAGTTTCTTACTCGCTTCGGCGTTTGAGGTTTACTTCTCGCGGGTCGCGGGGGGGGGGGGGGGGGGGGGGGGGGGGGGGGGGGGGGGGGGGAGCACTAAAAACTTCTGCGAAGAAGTGCCTGGTGTGTGATGGGCATTAAATCTGCCCTTCTGGAGGCAGTACCCACCGTACAGGACTGAACATTGATTCTTACTGGGAGTTTGGGCGCGCTCGTCCTGGACTATTTAATTTCGATTGAGAACATTTTGGCTTAGGTCATCACCTAAATTATTCTTTCGCGCGACTTGGAGAGCCGTAAAAGGGGGGAGGCTGAGGCATCTTCACTCGAGTCGCAACTCGCAAAGCCAACGTTCAAAGAAGGAACGGGCGTAGGGGACATGTTATTCTATAAAGTCTCAACTTATGACGTGGGAAAAGATAGTGTGGGCGCCGCTTCCTGGCGGGCGACCAGGCTGCATTCAGACTTTATACGGCTGGTGGAGCGGAGGAGACTGTATAGGGGGGGGGGATGTGAGAATATATACGGGGATAAAGAAGTTAGTTGGGAAGTAGTTCATTGGAGGGCAGGAAAAGCATATGGGTCGGGGAGTCTACGAACCACTTTTGGCTTCCCTGATGGCATTCGAGCCTAGGGGTATCGCTTAGCGTCCAGGGCGTCTGCTACTAAAGGTTCGTCGAGGGGGGGATCATCTCAACCATGGTCTGAACTTTTCATTTTAACTGTGAAGCGACGGAAAATAGCGCAAGAGGAGTACAAGCTAGGTGCAGGTTCTCTTCTGTAAACCTGAGCAGGCGAAGTTCAAAGTCGTGATTGGCAGGAGAGGGGGACTTTGGCATCAAAATCTTCTGCTTCTTTTCGCCTTCTGCAAAACCCGGAGACTCGTCTCATCGGCCTTAAAAATGCAGGTCGTCCGGTGCAATAATCTGTCAGCCGACTTGCCTAGCACAATATTGTGGGGGGGTGAAGGGGGGAGATAGCTTGCCTCGATGGGGCAAACTTCTTTGTAAGGCTGTGGCCTTGGGAAAAGAGATCAAACTCCCTCCAGGTCTTGTCTCTCACTATCACTATCTACACAGTACCCGGGGCAGGAAGAGTTTAGTAAAAGGACTAGGGAGACGGAATCACAAAGTGTCGGCCGTACACTTGTATTACTCAAGCTCAATCTGGTGGGAGGTAGCTCCAAAACTGAAAATGGGCATGTCGCGCTTCTGCTTAAAAACTTGCCATCATCATTCGCCAGTTTTCTAGGTCTGCTCGTTTTTTCTTGCGACTACATCAGCGGCGTGAGCAGTCTTCGTACGGACATTTCCAAAATGTTCGCTTTAATTTCAGCTAATACTCGATTACCAGGCAAATTCGCTCCGTGGTCGGTCGGGCGGATTTGCTATGTTTCTACTGCCCGTTGCGCGGCGCCAAAAAAGGGGGAAGTTCGTTTCCCACTATCAGTCTCTATATCCTGGGGAAAAGAATGCCACGCACCCGAAACGAGTCTTGAAAGGGGGTGGGTCAGTTCTTCATTGGTCATTGAATGAGAGAGATCAAAAGATGCTCGAATCCAAACTCTCAGGAAAAGAGAGGAAAAGAGGGAACGAAAGAAAATGAAACAACACGTGCCAAAACCGCTTGGGGCCTCAGGTCGGACGCCACGTCCTGGTAGCAAAATAGGGAAAAGGTGGGACCGTCTCCAGAAGCAGAAGCACACGCCGGAGTACGGAACCATCCTGACGCGATTGCGTCACGACCGGGCTCCTTGGGTGCGTCCTACTCCGATTAGCTGGGAAATCGAAAGGACAAAGAAAGTGGGGGAGATGTTTCCATCCGATCAAAAGCTCTTCTGCTAACCGGGTGGCTAAAAGAAAAGACCAAAAGGGGGGCGGAGGAGCAATGCAGGGATCATGGGCTGCAGGCGGAGTGAAAGACTTTCCATAGTTAGGCAATCCCTGCGGGGATAGGGGCGACAGAGCTGAACGGCCAAGGCTTCTCTCTTAATGCGATTCCCGTGCATAACTAATAAAAAAACTTACTGTCGACGGTTATTTTCCCTCATTCATATGGATGCAACGAGGAGAGGAAACGGAGGAAGAAAGGACACGGCAAAAAGTATCGCAGTTTGGACTCTATGCTAAAGCACAAAACATGGTGGCTGCGCAGTCGCGTATTGATTCTGTCTTCTCTAATAAATAATTGTCAAGTCGAATCAGATGCATCTACAGTATATCAAGTGCGTCTGTATCGAGGGCCCGCGCGGTTCGTTTCGGGGTTTCGGTATTTGGGTAATCCTGTTCAGAACGGAGGCGTCCGAATGTCTTTATAAGGAAAAAAACACACTCTCCCCTCGGGAAAAGGCAAATCACAAGCTCTAAAAAAAAGGCCTGCAATTCGTTTGCGGAACAGGTTCCAATTGTAGCAATTTTCCAGGCTCGCCCCATAGTGTGTAAACGGATTTTTCGAAAAGGTCTGATTACAAGGGGGGGTCTAATTCAATCTTTCGGGCTCGAGTTACTCATAACGGCCGTGCTAAAAACTAGGTGAAGAGGCTAAGTAACTAGAAATATCGGCGTGGCTGGCAGAAGTAGAATAAGAGGATGTCGCTAAAAGTGCAATGATTCAAAATACTCCTCAGGTGTGTGTCTGGAAGAAGCGCTGTAACTGCTTCAGAAAGGGTGTCTATATTTTCTCACCTCCTCTAAAAACAGACAGGATCATCGGCTCAAAAAATAAAGGGGACGCGCTGATGTCAAGAAAAAGACGAGCCGCCGTTTCCGGAATGCGGCAGGAAAATAAAACTGGCTCGTCCACTAATCGGCAAATCACGCGTGGATTACAGAAAATATGCGCCGCTCAAACAGTCCGAAACAGCACGTGGAGAAAAGTCTAAACTCCGAATGCAAAGTGCGCCGCCTCGCAATTAAAAAATAAAGCGAAGCCAGGCTACGGGGGAGGCAAGGGGAGGGCTCTAAATCACAACTTTTCAGAAAAACTGCGTTGACGCTCTGCGCAGAGATAAGCCGGCCGCAACAGTTGCAGGAAGAGGGTTGCGGCGTGTGGGTGAATCGAAGCTATGACCTGAAAAAAGCACGTCACCTCAGGGTGATGAAAGGGGGGGAAAGGCGGATACAGAGAAGAAAATATGAGCAAGAAAACCTAGAGCAGCTCCGTGAAAAACAGATTCATTCGGTGGGGGGGGGTCTCTCCTCTAGGGGGCAGGGATGGAAGTCGTGGGTGAAAGTAACATATGCAGGCAGAGTGGGGACGTACTTTTCTTCTAAAATCTCTAGATGCCGGAAATGAAGGGAGGGAAAACAGAATTTGGGCAGCCGCAACTGAACGCGGGGGTTCAATACTGGACTTCTGATTGAATACTGAATAGCGGAGGGCTTGTCGCGAGATCCGTTTAAAATCTGGCGACATACGGGAACGAGGTCCAGGGAGACAGCTGAGAAGGGGGTTCCAGATATCGGGAGGGACTTCTTCCAAAAATCACAAGAAAAAGGGGGTGAAACTTTAAAAATAAACATAATATCAGCGCATACGACATACGCCAAAAAAAAGGGAAAAGAATGGGGAAGACATACAGGCACAGGAAGCGATCAAATAAAAATCAAGCAGACAGTTAAAACAGCTAATCGTTAAATAAAACGAAGAGGATCGTAAGGGGAAGGCAGAGAAAAGACGATTGCTAGCTTGGACGCAATAAAGTAAAATAAGACAAATCATCCTGGCCGGAAACTTCGTGCAATTGCAATGGAAAAATTGCATGTCTTAGATGGCTTATCGAACTTCAATCGGCAGAAAATAACAAATCAACGGGGTATCGTGCTGGAAGGAGGTGGAAAGGTGCGTTCTCGCCTAGAAGGGGATTCCGCTGACTTGAGATAGATCTATCGGACAAACCAGAAAAAAAAGAAAAGTGAATCGTTGCAACGTAAAACACTAAAGTGTTGCCCGCTGGCAGGAGACGGGCCGGGTATAAACAACAACAAAGGTGAGGAGTAAAGGGAGATCACTGCGGGAAGCTGACTAACATCCTGGCACCAAGTGTCAGTGTGTTTCGCACCGTGGGTCAAAAAAATCTGCACGGGGCAGGGGGGGGGGGGTGTCGATGTTCGCATCGGGTCAGCCGGACACCTTTTCAGAGTAATTACAAGATAGGGTAAGAAACAGGCAAAAACCAAGGAAAAAGCAGATAAACCAACCACTTTTGGTGGGGGGGGAGATTGAGAAAGGATGTATCGTCGGGTTTCTGGCGGCTTAACACAAACATTGTCTGGGGGTCGTCAGGGAGTAGGGCGGGAGGGTGAGAGGGGATCCGAGGCGGAACGAAAAACGGCGCGCGGAAACGTCTTCTTGTTAGGGTGTTATTTTCCGGCCAAAACGGGGACTAAATCTTAAAAGCGGCGCTGGTCGAACTGGAGCTTGAGAGATAGCGGTGCGGCACAGGCCCCGTTCACGAGGTAAGATTACTGCTGCTACGTGCATTGTGAGTGCAAGCGTACGAGGAAGTCCGTCGTGCCACGTGGCAGACAATCCCTTCTTTACTAAAAAAGCCAACACAAACCAAAACAAACAAACACAGAAAAAACAAAGAGTTGAACCGAGACAAGCAAACCAAGCCCGAGATGTTCGGGTCGTTACAGAAAATCACCGCTCATCTCGCGCCCAGTTTGGGGCGGAAAGCAGGCGTGGCCGAAGCAAAGGTGCTGGAACACCTCGGAGGTTCTTAAGATACACTGTAAAAAAAAATCGGCTTGCAAATATGTCAAAACAAAAAGGAAGGGAGAAAGGAATAACGAGAAACCACCCCAAAAATAAGAATGGGAACAAGGAGTTTCGGGGGCACGGCCCCTCGGTTTAAAAAAGGTTGTCGAGGGAAAAGTCTATGTCCACAAACGGGGGTCAGATTGGGGGAAGCGTGGCGTGGGTGGAGTGTCTGCAAGCGGCCATCTTCTATCACACCAAACAAAAGCCTTAAAACCTACGCGTCGCTCGTATGCGCTGACGCTGGAAAACAAGACAGCCGAGTGGGTGATAACGGTTGTGTTCGAGGTCATCACAGAACGAGGGCGTCCTGCTCGTTTGACTAGGCAGGTCTAAGGCTGGAGAAGGAGAATGAACCAGAACAATGGTAAGCGTCGTAACTGGATAGCGACGGTTTTATCTTCTAGGAGAGTTAGGGGTCCTGTAGAAGTGGGGCGACGCTGAAGGAGACGGGGACGGCGGCAGACGGCTATGGGAATCAGCTGTCCGCAAGGTAATATCGCTGGGTGGGGGCGAGATGGTTATTGGTTGGGGGGGTCGGCAAACGGCTAATCTGGCGGAATGCTGAAGATGAGAGTGATAGGGACTTCAGCAGATGGTCGGTCGGCGCAGACAAATGAAAATTTTCTCTATAAAACAGTGACGGACAGGGAGATGATGGGCAAGATAGGAAACGGAAGGATAAATGCATTTTCGTCGTTCATAGGAGTCGAGTACTCTCTTACGTTACGCCAGGGGGGGGGGGAGGGGAAAAGCGGGGATTGAGGGGATGAGGTAGCCATCTGACTGGAGCAGTTGAGGGATGTGGGGGTGCAGAGACGGGTGCTTGCATTTGGGGGGGGGGGAATTATCTGAGTGTGGGCAGGAACTTCTCGTTACGTGTCCCGGAGGACACTAAGAGGGGAGGGGATATCTGAGTATTGCATTTCTTCTAAGCAATGACAGTGTTGGGGAGAGAGGGGGGGAGCGAGAATAGTTGACGGCCGCCTGCAAAATGTTTGAGGGGGGTGAGATAGGAGTTCCAAATGGCTTTGCTCGGAGTGGGGCTGGACAACGAAAAACTGTCCAGTAAACGTGCCTCGAATACTTTTTATGGAGACATAAACTTCTATTACTGGTCTGGGGAGAGAGAAGGGGTGGAAACGCGGGGGAATCATGGGAACAATATCAACTAACTCCTTTGGAAGTTTCGCTCTGGGGCAACTGGCGCTAAGGACGCTGTAGAGAGCAGTAACCAACATGAAGGGGAAATATACTGACATCGGGTCGAATTCTTCAACGCCTAAAATCGGAAAATTAGGTTCGCAAATCTATCGGAAGGAGCCATTGAGCATTCTGCGACTTTAAGGATTTCTAACCCCTTAAATTTCTCAAAGTCATTCGTACTAAGAGATGTATCTTAGGACTCCAGAACAACGTGGCAGTCGGGATTGGGTGCGTCAAAAAGAAACGATGGGGTGTCTTTGCGACGCGCGGAGGTGCGCGTGCGGAAGGGTTAGGCTGAAGTGACGTCGCCACATCTTTGCTGGGAAATTTTCCTAGCCAACGCTGGGGGGGCACAAAAAAAAAAGCCGGGGGGGAGTGGGCAGCGGGGTGGTGCATGGTCTTCCAGGGTGTTAAGGCTACTAAGGAAAGCGGCTCCAACAGCTTTGGAAAGAGAATGACGTAAGACATGAATACCGGAAAAAAACCACATCCGCAGCGTGGAGAGCGGGTGAAGCAGGCGAGCCACATGCCTTCTCGAACTAGCTTAATGACGAATCATTTAAAAGAGACGACGAGCAGCCGAAAAACTGGGCGCTTCTGATGGAACCGCCGTCCAGTTTCTTCTCTCAAACACTCGGGTTGCAGGGAGATAAAGCGCAGCGCTGAGGAGACTGATGGGTCCATTACCTGCCAGGGGGTTTTAACCTTGACTCCTGGCAAAGAGACATGCGGAGAGTCAAGGCTCATAGAACACCCACGAGGGTCAGACCTGGGCTGGACGAATTATAGGGCGCTAGAGACAAGGCGGGGGGGGGGCTACTATCACAGCGGGTGGGAGTTCCAAGCGAACGGCAATCTTTCCTTCGAACTTGGGATTGCCCGGCCGTGTAGTAAAAAAAACTCCTCAGGAGGCACAAAAAGGACATAAGTTGCGGTTGGAAAGGGGGGGGTGTCAGTTACCGACGGGGAAGGGCAGACTGCAAAGCGGAGGGGGGGGAAGAAGGCAGGGGGGGTCGCAAGCCGAGTACGCTAGCAGGGTAAAAAGAATCTATCGAAAAAAGAACTTCGAAAATAGGGGCGGCAGGTGGGGGAAGGGACGAGGCACTCTGCGGCGACAGCTAAACTCCAGGAAAATCAAAGCAGATGCAGCAGATAGAAAAACGTCACTCTCTTGGTGCGTCGGGGGGGCTCGCCGCCGGGACCCCTTCCAACAGGGCAGATGTGCGACAAAAGAGAGACTGCCGAAACGAGACACAACCATGCCCCGAGGCGCAGTCAATGGAGGAATCATCTTAAGCATTCCGTCGTCTGACGAACTCTTCATTTTCAATTCTTTTAAAAAACGGTTCGAATTCATATAGAAGACTATGAACTTGGATGATAAACTGGCCGGGTATCAAAGGCTGAACTCTGTCTCAAAGCGGGAACATACTTACGGGGCGACAGAGGGGAACGCTGTTATGCAAGTCAGAGAACGCCCAAAAAATCGGAGTAGAAGACGCAATATGCTTTCGCAGGGAAAACTCTGAATGTTGCAAAAGGGAGGTAGAGGGTGGGTTTAGAGTTAGAACTCAAAATCGCTAACTGAAAAAAAACAGGAGCGTCCTAACCGAGCAAGGGTCGGGCAAGATGTGTGCATCCAGCTTACCTCTAGGTTCCGGGGTACCCGAAAGGGGGGGGAAGGGGGTGGGAGTTTCCAGCGCAAGGGAAGAGGGCTACAACTGATGGCCATCACTCATTCAAACGGGTAGAAGAATAGAAAACCTCTTGCCTGAACATTAAGACTAGGAAAATAAGTTTTGATTCGGGGACTGCAAAAGGGAGAGGCAAAAGAGAGCCGTACATCCGAGAGTGTTCAAGAAAAGATACAAGATCTGAAAAGGGGTCCATCTTAAAAAGGTTAGGAAAAACTTCAAACAAAGTTTAGCAAAAAGCGCATTCCGCGCTTGGACAAAAACGCCGAGCTCGCTACGCATACGGCCGGACATGTTAAGGGACCACTCGGGGGGTCTTCGTGTTGGGTGAATCGAAGCGAGGTCTTTTCCATCCTTCAACCAAAGCACGGTACCCAAGAACGTCATGATTAGTGAACTACGAGGGGCTGTCGAAACAAAATAAAGGCAAGAAAACTGGGGGTAGAACCTTGAAAAGAGGTACCTTATGATTTTTGTTTTGGGGGCTCCAGGAAAGAAGGGCGGGGGTCGAGAAACATCAGGGCGCAGATTGCGCAAGGGTCACGTCTAATCAACGGGTGGGTGAGAGACATGGGGAAGGACGCAGGGGTTTGGAAGAAAAACATCACAACTGAACTCGGTGGGGGGAAGATTACACTTGGTTGATGTAACGAACGAAAAAGAGAGCTGGGTGAAGAGAGATTGACACATAAAAAAAGAGGGGCAAAACGAAGCAATACTAGCTTTGGGGGATTCCAGCTGAAAAAAAGAGGACTCAGATCTGCGGAGAAAAAAAAACGCTTGCCTAAATCAAGGGACTGGGAAGGTCCTTTCATGGTAAAAGGGGGGCTCGGAACCCGGGGTGCGGATATAGCGGTAGCGTCGCAAGGACGGCATGGGGGGGGGGACTAGCGACGACGATTGGAAGAGGAACGATCTAATATTAAAAAAGCAGATAATCACAAGGAGACAGATGACGCGCGAAGGGTTGGAAACAGGCCATCATCAACCGAGGGGAAGGGCATACCACCCGAGACAGGGTAAATGGGGGGAGACCATCGGAAGATAGTCATCGACGGCCAAAAATCTGCCGTCAAAAACAAATCAGCGGGGTAGGGAGGGGGTTAGTAGGTGGCGGGCTGAGCGGCGAAAGATCCATTCAGAGAAAGGGGAAGGAGGAGTAGGATAAATAACAAACAACACTACCCCGAACGGGGGACATCTATCCACGGGGGGAGAAAAACCCTAAAGAACAGGGTTGAACCATGCGGTGCTGAGGGAAGTTCTCAAAAAGCACAACAAAAAACGGAAGTGTAACGAGAGAATAAAAAAGACCCTGGGGGGTTGTGGAAACCACGAAACGTCCGGAAAAAAAGTTCTTAAGTTGTTAGGGCGAGCCGTGGCGCAGAGGATCTTGCAGTTGAGGTGTGGGTGGTTTTGGTTATGACGGTTCCGGAAACAGTGCCGGCTGAAGGAGGGGACAAGATAGGAAAGTTGAGGTCAGCAAAGTCCAAGACTGAACCCAGCGAGTCCACCGTCTTATTGTTTCTGGAGGCTTGCATGATAGGTTGCAAGCAGGTTAAGCAGCGTATTGAGCCCGGTTCTGGAATGGCCAAGGATTTATGATAATGCGAGCGGCACGTAAAAACTCACAAGAGTACTGTGGCGAGGTCGCAGGATGGGGGATGTTCTCCTTTGGGGTCCTCAGCTCAAAATTCGGTCGCGCGTACTTTCTCAAAGGACTCGAAGAGATCTGGAGGAGCGGGGGCTGCGCCCTGTAACTACCTTAAAGAAAGTTTGCTTGGTGAGGAAACGTCGAAAAGCGGAAAGAAATCTGGAAAGTGGATGGACCGCTCCCGTAAGGGCTTCGTCGAATATTGGTCTGGATCTAGGAACCAAAAACCCTAGGCTTAGGAGCCTCCAAACCCCTGAAAGGGCAGAGAAAATGCAAAAAAACATCGTTCAGTGGGGGATTACACTCCGGAATTTTAGGAATTCGTGACCAAAGAGGGGGTTAGGTGCCGGGGGGAAAGCAAAAAAAGAGGATGCGTATGTTCCGAAAAAAACTATCCTATCACGGAACAGGAACGCAAAATGAACAAAAAGGATAATTAAAAAACAAAAAACAAAAAAGAATGAGGCTGAAAGGACTTCGCCGTTTCTTTAAGGATTCATACTCTATTTCTTAGGAAAAAAATGGCGGAAAGTGGCGGGTTGAAAGGGTCATAGGGGTCAGGGGGCTTCATTCACAACCCTCCGCGGGGGACGTTTGCAGGGGGGGGGGTTCGGTCTCATCGCGTTACCAGGCGAAGGCCTCGTGATAAATTTGGGGGGCAGAGGTCAGCAAACCGCACGTACTGCGGCGAAGCAAAGTGTAACTGACATGTGAACTGAGTTTATTCTTTTCTTAAATGATCGATGAGGGGCTAGGGCAGGAGGACCTGAGCACAACGTGTCAAAAATCTGAGGGGAATGGGGGGAGGATCGTACAGGAGGGCGATACTTCAGAGAAACAAAAGTTGATGACGGTGGCGGGAAGCTTGGGGTTAAACTTTCAGGGGGAAGGGGGAAAATCTAGCGGCTCGGTCAGCTGTCAGATAGGGAAATACGGACTGGGGGGGGAGCCGATGAACGGGGGGATAGGTTTTTAGGGGTAGATATATTCAGTGTGAAAATCACTCAGGTTTGTCGTAGGAGGCACTCTGAGCGTATAAAGGGGAGGCCAGCATATGTGGGGGGGCGTCCCTGCGGCTAAGGAGAGGGGGATGTGAGGGGGTCCTGTGAAGAAAAAAGCGCCGAGTATTATGGGGAAGGAATTCAAGTTCTAAGGGGGAAAAAATAAATATCACAGGCGTTTGGAAACGGGAAAATGTAAAAAAGAGAGGGAAAAAGTCGTCCCCCCGTGGGAAATCAGACTGAGGGAAACGGTAGTCGCACGGTGGGAGGATTGTGCGCAAAGGAAGGAGAACAGCGGGCGGCAAAGGGTTGGCGAGGAGGGGGTTTGGTGGTTGTTGGGGGGGGGGGGGGGGGGGGGGGTGGCGGTGAAGGAAGCGGTGGGGCTGTGGCAGCACAGAGCGGCTGGGAAGTGGGTAGAAACTGGGCTTAGAAAAAAAAGTTCAGGGTCAGTTATGCGAGGCAGCATCATGCGGCAGAAGAGGGGGAACAGGCCGTTACTGCTAGGAGGCCATGCAGCGAAGGCCGCGTTACATGTCAGAGTCAAAAACAGAGCGGTGATGGGGAAGAGATCTGATCAAAAAAAACAAAAAAAAAAAAGGTGGGCAAACCTGCTGGTACTCAGGCTTGGTAAGTTGGGCGCACATTAAGGGCCGGCGGGGCACTCCTAATGTAGGGAAGGGGTTAGGGGCACAGGGAAAGAGCTAATTCATTATTAGAGGAAACTCTGTAAGGGGTCGGAAAGTGTCAAAGACGCGCCGTAGCGCCGTGGACTTTCTTGGTGCCTAAAACCCTGGAAGAATGGGGATAGGAGTCACCCACCAAGATTGGGTAAATGTTTAAAAAAGGATCCGGATCATGGACAAGTCCTGATAAGAGCACGGACTAAAAAAAAAACTAAGGAAAAGCTATTTCATGTTATGGAAAAAGAATAAAAGAGAGTCAGTTCGCATTGATATGCAACTACTGGAAAAAGTTCAAAATGGCCAACGTTTCCATGGGGCTCGGAAGGCCAGGGGACGAGCGGGCACGCCAGGAAACGGCGTCGAAAAGGGTCTTCGGCAGTCATCTGGAAGCGTTTAGAATAGGGATAGTTGCTTCGTAGGAGGGGCTTTTGAAAGGGGAGCAAAAAGAGAAGTCGCTATTGCAAGCGGTTGCGGCGAAATGGGATGCACACTGAAAAACCCTTCTGAAGGGGAAAAGGGTTGTCATCAGTTGCTGACCTCTATGATCTCTTCCAAAAACAGAAGGGAAAGGGGAAAAAAAGGAGAGAAAGAAAATAGAGCTTAATAAAAGGTCAAAGGAACCACCGGGGAAACACCGTCGCTTGGCTAGGGTGCGGGACAGTTCAACCAGAAGGGGCCTGCAGGCCGCCGAAAAGCGTGTGCGGAGTATCAAATAACGTAAGTCTCCTCTGAAAAAAAGTGACACGTTCTCGCAAACTAGGTCTCGGGAGCTCAGTAAAAAGGGACTACTATTCAGAAGGACTCATAGTCATAAGGAAATGTAAAGTCCTGGAATTCGCAATTTGTACTTTTCACAGAAAGCATCTTCTGAGGAAGGGATAGAAAAGCAAAGACGCTGAGGCGGCGCGGGGGCGGCGCTGCGGAAGTCAATGAACGTTCTGCAAGGGGTGCTGAATACGGAAAAGGCTAGTGGCGCCAGAAAGCGAAAAACAGCGAAAAATTGCGGAACGTTCTACTTTGGTGGTGCAGGGTGATTCCGCGAAGTTAAAGAGCTACTACAAAATGCAGGAAATAGGCTCTTTAAATTTGTAGTATAGGCAACCTAGGGGGTTGTCATTAGGCACGCGAGGTAAAGGGGCCTCGGGGGGTGAAAGGCATCTGTACTCATTGGTGGAACGAGGATGGGGGGGGTAAGCACTAAAATCACAAAAGAAAACAAAAGTCAAAAATTTTGGCGCGGGAGGCATATTCCTCGCGGAGTGGCGGCAGTATCTCGTCAAAGTCATAGAAAAGTTGTTCCCGACCTCTGAGACACATATTCTTCAGAAGACGTCGTTCCACAGTAAACGATATTTTCTGTGAAATGCACTAGGAATCAATGCAGAAGAACGGGAAACCTTAACGGCCGTCTGCATGAAGGTAATAATGGGAGAGGCAAGAGTATCTAAGATAAAGCTGGCAGATCGGAGGGAGGGAACGTAGGTAGGATTGGGGGGGGTGAGTATGTCATCTCTACTCGTTACGTAACTTGTGCATAAACTGGTGAGAATGACGTACGGGGAAGAAATTTACAAAAAGGCAGCGGAAGAGGACGTAACGCTAATGAA
>Ga0179593_1300597_pt1 | contig 19597 bp, 25 predicted proteins | sample CZODoug2_1_08_16_FD_185931 | JGI IMG/M metagenome (GOLD analysis project Ga0179593, IMG submission 185931) | Vadose zone soil fungal communities from Angelo Coast Range Reserve, California, USA - CZODoug2_1_08_16fungal (PacBio error correction) | ecosystem: Environmental > Terrestrial > Soil >...
CATCTTCATCGGAGGGGGAAAAAAAGGGGAACGGCCGGCGAAGGTGCATGGGGGACTCCTTTAACATCATGGGGGGGACTAAAGTTTCTTCAGGAGTTCTTCAATGAGGAACTTGGGGGAAAAAGGGATGAGGGAAAGGAATATCACCTGTACTACGACGGGCCGGCTTTAAGACTACGAAAGGGGAGAAGCATCCTCAGAAATATAAGGATGTAGGATCCTCTGGGGGAGAGAAACCGAACGGAAAAAGTTTCCTGGCTTAAGGGGGGAAAGGGCTAACTCTGAGGACAGGATCTGACTATTGTCAGACAAAGAGAATAGTCTATCCACGCGGTACCGGACTATACGCAAATCAAGACCTGGACAATATAGGTTCTTGGGGGGGGAGAGAGGGGGGCTTCTCTTGAAGGAGTTGCAAAAGTCTATGCAAAAAAAGAGGGGGTGTGTGCCTCCACAGAAATCTTGAGAAAAGCCTAGAAGAAAGGAGTATCAAGGGTACGGGGGTTCACCGACAGAATCCTCATTCAAAAGCGGACTACCTGGAGTGGGGTCAGTGGAATACCAAAAAGGGAAGAAAATAACTGGGGCATCAAAGCAGATCGGGAGGTCGTAAGTCATTGGGACGAGAAAAGGGGAAGGGGGGGCTTGCCGAAACCCCGGAAACTAATTGAAGAGCTTACTCCCGAAAGAGGGGGGAAGGTTCAAACCTCGTGGAGCACGAAAGCGAAAAGGATTCGCAATGGGGAGAGGGGATGACTCGTAGGCTGAAGAAGATATGGAAATACTCACGCAAAAGGGGTTTTTCTCAATTTTGAGAAGCCCGGGGAGGAAGGGGAGAGAAATTAGTATTGCATTGCCGGGAAAGGGGGGTGTAAATTCATCTGCCGAACGGGTCAACGTCAGCGGACAGTCAAAAAAACACGAAGTCGCGAACTCCCGGCTGAACAAAAAGAAAACAGCCATGTCGGGCGCGAGCCATTCGAGCAAAAAAGAGGAATTCATATGAAAACAGGCTTGCACAGTTGAGGACCACCCAGGTTTCATCACCGACCGGCCTCCAATTGAGGTAGGAAAGGAAAAAGTCAATTATCCGTCCGCACAAAGGACAAAGGACAGCAGGTGAAGGGGAAGCAAAGGGGGGAAAGATCGAGACATCCGTCAAAAAAAGAGGCTGGTGTTAAAGGGCAAGGAAGAAATAATGGGGTGTAATAGGGAAAGCCTCCTTCTACCCGGGGGCTCCGGGTCAAGGGCAAGAGGAAGAAAAGCTCGTGGGAAACCTAAAGGCTTTCTGGGGGAGGTGGCAGGGAAAAGAAGGAGGCGAGGGGGGGGGGTTAGGCCGTGGGTCAAATAGGACTGAACAAGGCGGCACGTGACCTTGAGGAATTTCCGATTAACACAATGATCGGGAAAATTAACACGCATCATGCCGGCCCCACACTCCAGCGGAAGGCCTTCGGGATCCAAGCGGTTCGGATATGTACAAAAGAGTCTGTAAGATTCACTCCTCCGCTCTGAATTCCCAAGAGAGAGGTGGGATCATGACTCAAGAGAATACTCTTCCTTCGCTACTGACAAGGAAACTCCTAGAAGGCGAGGGAGGGCATCGCGGACCGGCAACTAAAAAAACCTTCTTAAGGCGGTCTCCGTTCCAATACGTCAGCCGAAGGGAAATCCTCGAAAGATTTCATATCGCGAGGAGCAACAAAAAGCATCTGAGAACCTCGGAAAGAAACAAGACGAAGAGGCAGGCGCAGAAGGTCAACCAGGGGGGGGGTCATCCACGAGGGAAGGGGAAATAAAAGGGGAGGAATTTCCTTTCTCCTGGGGAAAGGAAGTCGCGAGCTCATTTCGGGAAAAAAAAAAAAGGGGGGAAACGCACCGGGGGGGGGTATTCTCTTAAAAAAATCAATACAAGTTAGAAACTCAAGAAGAGAAAAGGGGAGCAAAAAACAAACTTTCTTATAAAAAGGTGGTCGCAATGGGATGGTAGATTGGCTAACCTGGGGGCGGAAAAATGGGGGGGCAACAAACGGAGGATTAGTAACCTTAACTCATCATATATGAAACCGGCTAACCGACCCGCAGCCCGTAGGGAACAATCTTCCCCTTATTGGGGGACGGTGCCCCTTGACTTGGCAGGTACAAGAGTAATTGGTGGGGCGTATTGGCAAGAAAGGGCTTTGGTGGGGAGGTCCTCAGCGATATTCTAAGCCGGAAAAGGAAACCTTCTTATATTAGGCAGAAGGACACGAGGTTGGGGGGGAGAACGTGGGTCTTTACAAGTCATCGCGAAAAGATAGAAGAGCAGTTAGGAAGGCCGAGAGGAAATGGCCATAGGGATGAGCTCAATCTCCGATCTGGGGCGCAAGGCGACAGGAGACGCTGCAGATAAATATCCTAAAAAAGGTCCGACGGGAAGGGCTTAGCGCAACGTGGCAGGAAAGATGAGCTGCAGCTACCATTTGGTGGGGAAGGATAAGGCCGCAAGTCCTAAAGGGTAGAGAGTTGGACACGGAGCCAAAGCTCTCTCTGAATCTGGAAACAAGGAAGAACGACTCTGCGGGGTCTTGCCTCTTGTATCGCCTGGGGGGGAAGAAAAGTAACGTTCAAACGGCATCGCGACGGATTCACCACCATCAATGTAGGCCGGGGAAACAAAGCGTTTGGGGAAGTTAAAAATATCTTCTCACGGGGAATGCTCCCTGGCGGAGATAATTCTGGACTTGATCCGGCTGGATCCGCCCTGCTCGAAGTCAGGGGGGAGCCGGGAGGTCTGAAAGGTGATAACCCGGGCGGGTAAAAAAAATAAGATTGTATCCGGTACTCGAGAGATTTGATTCCTCGGGGAGAAGGAGAGTGTCTCGCCCGCCATGTGCAATTGTAGAGGGGACCAAGCAATGGTTAACGTCTTCACGAAAAAAGGTAAGGCTGACGAGGGGGGGGGTTAAAGGGCTCTATCACAAAAGGGAGGAAATTCTCAAATATCGGCCCACAGGTAAATCAGCGAGAAAGCCAAATAACCACATCGGAAAGTTAACTACGCGAACTTAGAGCATCAGCCGTGAGGGCGAATCGACGCATTGCTCCTTCATTGAAGGGGTGCGCATGCTGGAAAAAAGAAAAAAGAAAGTTTACATTTTCTCCTCGGGGGAGGTAAAGGGAGTAAAAGCAAGAGGAACATGCATGGGGGGCCAACGGTTTAGAGGAAAAGACACCAAGAACAGTAAGTCGATGTCTTCGACCGGGCCGGGGGATGGGGAAATGAAGCAGGATTTGACGGACGAAAGGAAGAAGCGTCTCAAGTCAAAAACTCAGTGGTCGCGGAGCAGATTCTAAAAGGAGGCGAAAGCAACAAGATACGCTTCGGCGAATAGTCGACAAACTATTGGGCCGGTGGGGGGTGAGGACAAAACGTGGATCGAATGACCTGGCTGCAAAGGAGGGAAGGAAGAATCATCGACACCCCGAAAAAGGTGGCGAAGAGGGAATAGGGAGTTTGCGTGGACTGAAAATTTTTTTTTGGAAACGTAAGAAGAAGATTAGAAAGATAACATGCTCCTCTCGGCAGGGGGAGTCAAGAATCCCAGGAAAACTTTTCAATATCAATTTGAGGAAACCTGTCGGGGCCACGGCGGCTACAGGGGGGTATCAGAATATTCGCGCCGAGGTTGAAACGCTCGCGGTCGAGAGCGGGGGAAATCTCTGCGAAACTGTCCAGAGTGGGATGACGTTTTCGAAGGCGGGCAAAGAAAAGTTCTGAAGAAAAAGGAAAGAGTTTCACTTGCCATCAAGAAAAGAAAAGCGCGACACGGACGTGAGCAGAGGGGTCGAACAACAAACAACGGGGACAGAGGAGCTAATCGGCAAAGGCGGGGGAAAAAGAGCGCCGGGCGATTTTGGAAGAACGAATAGTGTCTAAGAAAAAGAAAAAAAAGGGGACTTCGTCAAAGCTTCCAGGCACACGGGCGGGACCGTAGAGGAATAGAGAAGGGGAACAACGGAATAAACACAGTTGAACTTCCATCCAGAAGAGCAAAGGGGACAGGAGTCATATAGCTTCTCCTCCGGGGCAGGGGGACTCTTACGCGTTTTAAAAAAAAAACTGGGCTATAACGCGGGGGTAAGAGGGAGAAGGGGAGGACAGAGAGATTTAGAAAAGAGAAGCTCAAATAAAAAAGCAAAAAAAGGGAAAGAACGAACAGATCTGTGGAACAGGGAGGGTTCTTTAATGGATTCTTCCGCGTGGAGGTGCAGGGGAATCGGTCTAGGAAAAGGAGAGTTGTGCCGCCATAAAAAAAGGTCCACTCACGATGAAGAAGCTCCTAAGCCCGTAAGGACGGAAAAGTCGCAGAAGGGGATTCCGCATAGGCTCGCGAACAAGGGGGGAGATGGGTGATCAGAAAGAGGGGCGACGTCCGGGCACCGGGTCTCAAGCATCGAGGCACAGCATCTGTGCCAGTCAGAAGGATCGAGCAGCCTGTTCCGGGCGCTAAACCGTGGGAAGGACTTAGGCCTCTGGTCTTACACAGAGTACGGTTCGGAGGGATGTTCACGGCCGTGAAGGTTTTGCTGTGGCGAACCCAGAAAAGTAATTCGGTACTAAAAAAATGCGCGGCTGAGGTCGACTATGCTATGGGGGGAGGCTAAAAACGCAAAAAGGAGGGGGGGGATACGCTGTGCGTCCCAACTATCCGACGATATTTGCGAATAAGGGGGGGCAGTCTTTTATGCACGGAAAAGGGAAGGTTTCAATCATCGAACCGGGACAGCAAAAAAAACGCGACGAAAAGAAAAGGCAAGGACAAAAGCCTAAGGGGACATATTTCGTGTGGATTAGAAGACGACGACTAGAAATCTGGCGGGGGAGCAGTCAAAAGAAAAAGGTTCCAAACCCGGGTCACACAAAAGGGAAAGGAAAGAAAAAAAGTGAGGGTCGAACCGGGCGGGAACTGAAATCCGAGCTTCCTCCATCGGAAAAACTGCAAGGTATAAATCGACTGCAGGTGATCTACAGAAACCGTATCTCACGAGCTGGTGGAGTTTGAGGGAGGGATCACAGGATGGTGGTGAAAGAGAGATCCATAAAACTAACCGCTTAAGGGGTGCCTGGGAAAATAAGAATATCCACTCCCCGGGGAGAAATCCAACTAGGTGAAATGTGCGAGGGGGGTCGGAGATTCCAAGGATCTCCTATATGGGGAGAGAATTTTGACAAAATCGACATAAAGATTGACACTTTGGGGAGAAGTCAGTGAGGAAAAAAAAATGTGCCAAAATGGGTCCCTAGGCCACTCATCAGGCCCAGGGGAAGGGGAAAACACTCCCAGAAAACCTTCCTTGGAATATTTAGGATGTAATGGGGAAAAAAAAGGAGGACATCCTTCTCTGCCTAACGGCCGTCCACCACTTCATCTTTCGGGGGAGAGAATAAGGGTCAAATACGTCTCCTCGCGGGAGGGGGATTAAAAAAACGTCTATATCGTGCGCGCACCTTCTCAGTCAGAAGAAAAACAAAGGAGTTCGCTGCGCCAGGCTATCTTTCAGGAAGGAAGACGTGCAATTCCTGACAAACGCCAGAATGTCATGAGGGGAAATTCAAACACCTCTAAACCAGAAGGAAACCAAAGAAAGATCTGGGAAGCACAAGACTAGGGCCTCTTGGGGACGTAACTATAAAACTAAGGAAGGGAGTATTCTCCTTACTATAGAGAGAGCCTTCAATGGGGCAAATTAAGGCAAGCCGGGAACTTTGGTGCCACGGGACGACATACAAACATTCTCAAATAATCTCCAAGAAAAAGGGAGACCCACACAACACGGAAGGGAGGAAAAAGAAAAATAGGTAGAGCATGTTGTGAGGTTTAGAAAAGGGGGGAGCCGAAGAGAAACTCCTTCTTGTTCATTCCCGTAACTGGATCAGAAGAAAAGATTAAAGGCTACGATTATCGGCGAGATTCCTGGGGCTGCTTCCGTAACAGAGATGTCTTTGGGGTTAGAAGGGGAGGGATCGATGTGGGGGGCCTCCTCAGAGAAATTACATAGGCTCAGAGGTCGGGGAAAGGACTTTGCTGCAGAGAAGAAAAGACAGGGGGGGCGAAAAAGGGTGGGAGTGACCGAGACGTAAAGAGGGGGAACCGATATAGCTGGTTGTCCGGCGAAAGGGGGTCACGAGGTAATTCCTGCTAAAAAGAGCAACTGATCAGAACATTTTGTGGAAGCCGAGGGGGGAAGTGGCATTTTACCCGAAGGCAACTAGGAAAGACAAAGTTCCGACTCCTCTGGGTAAAAAGGAAACGGGGGGGGCAATCGGTATGTCCGCAACCCCAAGTGTGTGGGCGGGGAAACGAGCAGAAAAGGGGGAACTCGGGGGGACTTGGGGAAAAAACAAATGCGTCCCCACTCATAAAGCTCTCAAGAGACAGGAGAAACAAACGAAGAAAACGACAGGGAAAGCGGCGTTAGAAAAAACTTCTTTTGAGAGGATTCGGTTGCCCAAACCGGGACATCCAGGAGGTCCGCGGAGGAACGCTAAGGATTCAATACCCACCCGGGGGGGAGCCTCGCGAAACCACAAGCGAGGGAGACTACTGGTCGAGGGGAGAGATACGGGTCCAGAAGCTCGCGGGATACTGGATTAAGGTGTACGAGGCGTAGTAAAGGCTTCAGAAGAAAACTCTTCGACCTCACGGGGGAAGGGGGGGGGGGCGGGCCAGTTTGAGGGGTAAAGGGAGGGGGGTGGTACAGGGGAAGAGAACAAAGAAGATCATTATGGACATAGTCGGGAAAGAGACACTACTGTCTCGCGCCCCGCCGGGCAAAGGGGGGAGTTCAACAAAAATGGAAGGGGTAAGCTTTCGGGGACGACCAGGGAAGATTAAGTACCAGTCTGCGAGATCTATCACTGCGCACTATGGAAGGACACTCCGGGCGGGGAAAAAGGGAGGGGTCCGCGAAGAAGAGAAAAACATCGATTTCTGATGGAAACGCTTACATGAAGGTCAGATCACGCCTTTAGCCTAATACGGTTGCTCCGTCCCGTAACTAGGGGAGAGCACTGCTCCCACATGCAGCAAACTGCAATCGGCCGTTAACATGTCAGAGGGGGATTACGTCAATGGGAGACACAAGCTTAAAGGGGGTAAACAAGGTAATGTGTTTCAAATTTGAAAAAAGAAAAGCAACAACCAAAGCAAGGGTCCGCGAAATGCTTTAGCCTGGCCCGCGAGAGTGGAAATTGCGTGTACTTAGTAGCGAGAAAAAGGGGGGGACTTGAATGACCATCTCGGTCCCGTGCCAAGCCTATGCGTAAAAAAGGCGGAAAAAGTAAAAAAGTAAGATATCTCGGGTTCGTCAAAAAAGTGGGATATGTGGAAAGAGGGGAAGGGCGGCCTGCAACTCGGAAAACGCGGAGAAGAAACCACCCACGAACGCGGATATAAGCTTTCGAGTTTTCGGATCTCAAGGGGTGCTGGGGCCGGGGGAAAAGGGGGTGATCAGGAAGTAAGGAGAAGGGCGCTTGGCTCGCGAGCGGCAGCTTTCGCAATGCGCTAGAAAGCTTAGAGGAGGGGAATCGACGCTTTCTTGCAAAGGCGGAAAAAGGGGACTTATAGTTCGCGAAAGGCTTTCTGAACGAGGCAGGAATTAAAGGAACTCGCTTGAGAATTTCTCAGGTGTCGATGGGTGTTCAGCCCGGCAGGGCAACAGATGGGTCACCTGGAAAGAGAAGAGTAAGGGAATGTTTCGGGGGATATTCAAGACCCATCCCTAGGGAGGGGGAAACCTTTTACCGGGATAAGAATGCGATAAAAGGAGAAAAAAACACCCTATTATTGAGGAAAAGAAAAGAGAAGAGCATCGTCATCGAGAATCAGGAGGGGAAAAAAGGAGTGGACCGGAGATGAGAAAGACGATGAAAACTTAACATATTTGAGAAGGTCTTCCATAACTTAGATGGGAAGGGAAAAAGGGTCATGAAACCGTTCATTCCACGAAACATGGACCGGCACTAACGAAAAGAGGAACACTTCAAACGCGAAAGAAAGAGAGAGAGAAAGATCCTGTAGCCGCGGTTGAGAAACAGGGACCTTTCCTGGGCTAGGGGGAGGAAGGTGCGAAAGGGGACACAGAGGAGAGAGCCAGGACGCTGATATCTCATGCTCGAAAATGCCGGCAAAAACACAGAAACTCACAGGATACTGGCCATAATCGTTCGTGGGAAAAGGGCTGAGGGAAGGGACAGACAAAGAACACGGCAGCCGTTTGGGAAGCAAAAAGACGACACTAGAATGCCCGAAGCGGAAAAAAGAATTGCGACGACTAGCCGCAAAGATGATGAGAGGGAAAACGAAAGGAGGAGGGTGAGCGCACGGATAGGAGGGTCGGGAAAGGAAACAAACAAGTCTTACAATACACGATCACAACCTCCAGGAGAAAAAAAGAATCGCGACCTGGCTTGGTGTAGTGCCTCGAACAAAGGGGGGTAAAAACCTTGCAAGGGGAAGGATTGCTAAAGGGAAATCAAACACGCGGGGGCGGAAGGGAAATTCCGAGTTCCGTTGGGTTGCCCGATGGGTCGCTCGGCGCGCCAAAAGTATGAGGAAAATGCGCAGGGAAACGGCGGATGTCGCGACCGGGAGAGGCAGTGGGGGAGAGATCAAAACGACGAGGCTCGCTTGGCGCGGAAACGCAGAATTGCATATCCCGTGTCCGAGTTGGGAAGGGGGGGGAGGGCCGAGTTGATCACGAGCAAGAGAGGTAACGTCAGCGCGGGAAGGAAAAATCCGGCGCGAACTCCAGGGCTTGGAGGAAAGCAGGGAAAAGGACATTTAGGGGGAGCGAGCCGGAGCACGCACGAGGAATAGAGCAAGAACTTCTGCAGGGAAACTATTCCCAGATTCAGGTAAAGCAAAGGGGTGAAAAGAAAAAAAGGTCGCCCTGAAAAATTTGGTGAGGCCGGGGGGGGCGCCTGAAAATGAGAATGAGCCAGCGGCTGTCAGCAGGTGAATCTGGAGCTCTGGGAACTAGAAGACGCCAGAAAAAGTACGAGTGCTGGTTGAGAGAGCACAAGGGGGGGGTCTATGCAGAGAACTCTGTCTACAGGTGAGAAGCATGGCAAGAGGGCGAACTCGTCCTATATGTCCTGTACATATCGTATACAGGCTTTGTCGAAGAATGGGTAAAAAAGGCATCTATAGGGGGGATCTCCTTTTCAAAGCGGAGAAAAGTCGTCTCTGAAAGTTCGCCGGGGCCGATCACAAAATGTTAGTCTCTTCAAGAATAAGGGGGGGAAACGTCCCCCTGGGTAAACCAATCGTCCCTTTCCTTACGTGACGATGTTCGAGGGGGATTGTCAGAGGGGCGGCATGCCCTCCTATAGCGGCAGGGAAAAAAACACACAGGGAAGGGAGTAGGGGGGGAGAGAAAACTAGACGAGATCCTAACGAGGGGTACTTCGCGACGTCAATCCAAAAAGGTCTTGGCGCGGGAGGGAAGGCGGACTTCTAAAAAAACCACCAGGTGACGCAATGCGAGGAAAGAAAAGACCCTAAGGAAAGAGGGACTTCCAATGTCCTACCTGCAAAGAAACATAGGGGAACTTTCATTACGCAACACCAACATCACTGAGAACCTCAGTCCTCAAAAAGACGTCTTGACAGGGATAAAGAAAAAGAAAGATCAGTAGTACAGTACTAAATGGTGCATTCTTGTCAGGGACGGAATATTCGAGTTGAGTTGAACGGGGGAGGAACTCAATACCGGGACTATTGGGGGCAAATGTAAAGGGGGAAACTTTTCTCAAAAAACATCCAAAGTCGCGATCTCTAACAACGAGGAGTTGAGGAAAGGAGGGGTCTTTTTTAGGAGTATTTGAAGGGGTTGTGTCAAGGGGAAAAAAATTCAGGGTGATATCATTCCCGTAAAATCTCTCGGGGCAGAAGTCACAAGGAGGACGGATTATGACGGTGCCCCTTATTTCACAGGGAAAAAGCGGACTGGGTTGTGGCCGTGTTTGAGGGCGTCATTATGGGGGGGGAAGGCAAGGCGAAAGGAAAAAAAGAGGGTTCCTGGGGGAGGGGGTCGATGGGACGTCTGATAGGAAAGGAGGAAAGGGAGGAGGAAAAAAGCATGGAGCTCAGGGGGTTTTCGGTAAGACGCGACGCCCGGAAATGCGGGAGGAAGATATCCCCGAGAGGTGGCTTGGACATTAGGGAATAACGGTAAGCGATAACTTTTGGGGGGGGGAAAGGGAAAGGAAGAGGAGAGACAGGAAGACTCCACTAGGACTATTGTTCCTACGGAAGGGAAATTTTATTTGAGGGAAACTGGGGGGGTGCCACCAATCGTGCCGGTCCGCTACCAGTGTTTGACAATGAAAAAGTAACACGGCAACGCCCTTGAGCGAGTGAAAAAGAGTATAAAAAAAAAGAGAGGAGGAAAATCAAAGAACGCGAACAATCGCATAAATACAGGCGTTAAGCCCGTCGTTGAAGAGGGGGAATTGTGGTTTGCGCCCCGTCACCGGGCTCGGGGAGGAGACATGTCGTCTAGAAAGGAGGGGCAAACAAAAGGGATAAAAAAGACACCATCTAGAAGATACGGGGCTTAGTTGGAAAGGAGACACAAGCCGGAGAGGAAGGGGGTCCCTGCTGTGCAGGTGTGGGATGGGCGTGACGTGGAAGAAAGGGGAGGGGAAAGGGAGAACCTTCTGGACCTAAAAAATGGAGGTCTTCAGGAGGTAGTGATGTGGACCGTAGGTTCACAGGGGCGGATCGTGGACGAAAAGAGAGTTAAGGAAAGGAGGGAGGGAGCGATGCTCTCCTCCCATGCGTGGACGTCTTGAGTCTGGGATTTGGAAGCCGGCGTGGAAAAGGTTTGAACGGGCGACTGACCCGCTGTCTGAGGCTGCAGGGGAAGCAGAGGGAATGGAAAGAAGGGGGGGGGGAAGAAAGTATCGTGGACAAGTCCGCCAATCGAGAAAAAAGGCGTGCTCAGCTTTGAAGGGAAAAGGCATCGAATCAGAAGTTCTCTATAGCCGGAAGTGGACGAAGGACGACTTCAGAGAAGAAGAAGGAAAAAGATGGAAAACCTGCACGGGACTTCCTCGCTTGGTACAGGAAGGGCTTCATCAATCTGACATGTCAAGAGGGGTCAAAAACGTGGACTCTTCAAACCAAAAGTGGGGAAGGAAAACTGCACTGTCCCTCTATAGGATTCGTCGTGGATGATGTAAGGGAGTACGGAAGGGGGGAAGCCTTCTTCACCCAGATCCGGGGGGAGGGAAAATCCTGAGGGCGCGGTCTGCGAAGAAACTTCCTACACTACTTGAAAAGACGATCCGCCGATAATTGTGGCGGGGGGAAAAAACAGAGGAGGGGGGGTTCGATGGAAAAGGAGGCAAAGGGAAAAATCTACCGAAGAGGCAAAAAAACGAGAACTTCAAAGCTGTTGGCGTTTAGGAAAAGGGACTCCGTGGGGGGTTGGGCATGTGGAGAGGAAAGGAGAAGGAAGAGCAAAAGTTCTCTGGGGAGTCAATCTGGAAGGAAGCAGGGAAGGGGGACCCAGCCGGAGGCGTCGGTCATGAAAAAACCTGTCTGTCCCCTTCGATCCGGGGAGAAAGGTATTCGCGACGGGCTTTCTGAGGAAACGTAAGCGAGGAGGATTTCCAGGTGATCGTGAAGGAAGCAACGAAGGGCGGAAGGGGGGGGCAGATTCCGGGAAAGCATGATACCAGCGTGCTTTTCGGGAAGGAGAACACACACTAAAAGGGGTAAAGGGAGGGATATTCCTATGTGATCAGATCCAAAAAAGGGAGGATGAGAAAAGAGAATCAAAGGATAAGAGATAGAAAACCAGGAGGCGCCGTATTTGAAAGGAGAAAGCGGAAAAAGCTTGATCGGAGAGGGAGATATTCGGGTCAAGAGGAGGGCCCCAGGGAGTGAAACCGTCAGAAAAAACTAAAAACAAGAAAGGGAAGGAGAAAGAAATGGTGACCGGCCGGGAAGAGAAAGACGAAGAATATCGCGCCAAGGGAAAACGGGGCCCGACAGGGGCTTGAAAAGAAAGATGGACGGGTAGAAGAGGGAGGGGGGGTACTTGCCCGACATCGCAGATCGCAAGAGGTCTCGGAGAAGACTGAGGGGATAGGAAAAAAAGGAACGGAAAAAAACCAGGCCGACTTAAAAGCGAAGACGCTCATAAGAGGGGAGTGGTGCGAGTACTGGGGAAGCGAGGGAAAAAAGTCACTGAATCAGTTGGGGGGGGGTTTTTGACCGCAGATGACACGGGGCATCTCGGCAAAATAAGCGTATTTAAGGGTAGATCTAGAATCTAAGGAAGGTGAGAGACGTACTAGTTTTTGAAGCGAAACGGGAATCGCTACTGTCAAGGAAAAGGAGAATCAAAAGAAAAGCTCCCTCGTAATTCGAACGACAAGAAATCATGCGAAAGTGGGTTGGACCGGAAATCATTTTTAACCCTTACATGACCATGAAGGAGGTGATTACGGGAAGGGGGTGGAGGGGACACCCATAAGTCCAAATACCGATTAAAAGTTTTCCCGAGTTTTGCGCTCGGCCTCCAGGGAGGGGGAAGGTCGTGCGTCGGATGACGCGACCGGCTTATGCAATATGGAAGGGGGGGGAAGGACGAAAAAAGAGCAGAAGATTTGTTCTCGCTTTAGCTGAGCCAGGATAAGTCAAGAGAGGGTTGCAGAAGTCCGAGTGAGGGAGGATTCTGCAGGGAAACATCAGCGAAGTGTCAACGCCGGGCGAACAGAAAGGAGTAAGCCCCTCCGACCTTGCCTTAAAGAAAGTAGAGAAGGAAACGAGGATCTTAATGGGCTTCTGGAGAGGGGAGGGTCAACTAAAGCATTCATGTACACACGTGGGTCAGGAAAACCCTGACACATCAAGAAAAAATTGGTCCGAAGCCGAGACCGTGCAGAAGAGAACCGGGAAAGACACAGCTTCACATCAGGTAGAAATAGTAGAAAGTGGAAAAAAGGATCTCCAAAAGGGTGGGAAACAGAAGCAAGGGTTGTGTTTCGCCTAGTCCTCAACCGGCTTGGGGGGGGGGGGGTTAAGAGGAGGGAAACATCCCGTCTAGCTTGCAGGGCAAGAACGGCTCCTAAACGAAAGGGGGCGAAAACCGAGTCGAGTGGGGAGGTCTTGGGGGGAGGAAGATTTTGAACCTTGATCGGCATTCTAGAGGGGTGATCTCAGGGGATCTCTACCCATTCGACGGTGAAACTGGGGAATGAAAAACAATTGGTTCCCGCGGCCACCAATAATTTCCTGCCCTTGAGGAAAAACGAAAACGGACACCTTCCGGACGGAAAAGCAGGCTTGGAAGGATCGTGGCATCGCCGGCCGGCTCCTGCTTCCTTGCAAAAAAAGGGGGGGGGGGTAGGATCGAGCTGCTCAACGAATAAGAGCATGGTCCGTCGGAAGAACTAAGAAAAGGGGGGTGGGTCGGGGGGGTCCGGGCAGAAGGAAGGCCTACACCTGCGTTCCGGGTCTAGGTCATTGATCCCTGGGATATCAAAGGAAGGGAAAAAGGACCCTACTAACATATTCCGAGTACTTCAACACACAAGAAGAGGCTACCCAAGGCCCTCACCAAACTAATTACAAGAAAAGGGCACCGCAGAAGAGGCCTGAGAACTGGCGGTCATTTGTTCCGTTACCCTAAGCGAAAAAGAGGGGCAAGGGGGGGCATATCTCATCAGGAGGGGATTCGGAAGGGACAAACGGGGACGCAAGAAAGGAAACTCGCACAGGGGAAGGTCAAGAGAAAAAAACCAACGAGTATTGATATTGGTTTTTAGGTTTTCGACTGGTTATAGAACGGGCCAAAGACAGGCTTCATGCCCGGAAACGATCAATGGGGGGGGGTGGGGGAAGAGCGATAGAATTCATCGACCCTTCCGGCAAGCCCTTAGTTCGAATCGTCTAGGCAGGGGAAACAAATTGAGGCGCAATGTCAATATTGGGGGGGAGGGGCCAAAAAGGGGAAGGGGGGAAGAAAGAAAAAGGCTTTGTGGGCCGAGGTGGAGGGATCTGTGGGGAGAGAAGGGCCGGGTCGGCATGTCGGTTCGGCTAAGGCTCGGTTCCGAGAAAGGGTGGGTCTTGCTACAGGAAAGAGAGGAAAGGATAACGTTGCTCCGAGTCGCAGAGCGAAGGGGAGACCGAAAAGGATTGGAGCAAGATCCCTTTTTGGTCGGCCGCGTCAGTAAAGGGATGGAAAGGAAACTAAGCGCAGGATTTTCAGACCATTTAGTGGATAAGGGAAACGGGGGGGGAAAATTTAAAGGTGCCCGCCTCCTAAACATGGGGGGGGGGGGGGGGGGGTGGGGGGGTGGGGGTTGGTGGGTTTGTGGGGAAAAAAATAACAGGCCCCGAGCATGGATTGTGGACCAAACGATCCCCACCTCTCGATGGCGGACGGAAATCTAAAAAAGGATGAACAAAAAGGTCGCGCGTGTTAGGGGTCTGTGGCCAGGGCACCGCTCGGAAAGCGTGCTCGCGATAAACAACTTTGGGATTACAGGCGAAAAAAAATCCAACATGGGCGCTACGGGGGTGCGGGAGAAGCTTCGGCAGTACAGAGGGGAACCTGCGCAGGTAAAAAGTGGGGAGGGGGCGTCTCCTGCGGGCGCCTCCACAAAAAGAAAAAGGGGCAGTTCGACAAAGGGTGGGGGGGGTAGAATGCTGGGAGGGAAAAGAAGAAAGAGTCAGCTGTCAGCGTAGAGGTTGGTCCGCAATCCATTGTCAATGTCAGGAGGGCAAAGGAGGAGTTCAGGCTGGGGTGCAGGAAAAGGGGGCTGGAACGACCAGCATGAGCAGAGAAGGGGATCAAAATCGCGCAAGGGGAAACGAAGAATAAATCTGCCATCTTCTGAGGCGAAACCACCTCGGGGCGACGGGGGGCTCGAGGAACATTCCAGAACGGGGAAAGCCGCCTCGAATGGCGAATCCTCATACGTCTGGCGCGCCGAATCTCCACAGGACGGTCCAAAAGCACGAGGGAAGTTAAGGGGAACTCTGCGGAGTCAGTGGGTCAGCAGAAAGTTGTCAGGAAGGGCCAAAGGGCGGAAAAAACAAAAAAAGACTTGGTCGCGCGAGAACCCTGCTTCGACCTGGACCTAGGATTGAGGGATTGTGCAGTGACGTCTCACTCGCGGAGTCACACATCTCGGGAGGTTTAGAACAGGAGGCGCTCGGAAAGGGGGCGAATGAAAAGGGAAAAAGTCGTTCAGGCGATCGCCACTGCATTGGCTTCACACAAGATAGCAGGGGGCTCTTGACCGGGCCTGCCGAGAGGCGAAGCCTCATCGAACTAACGGCCAGCGTCAAAAAAGGATCGATGGGGAGTGAGATGGGCCTTGCGGGGCATTTGATAGGGAAGGAGAAAAAAAAGACTGGGAGACTCCAGAGTTTCGAAAGCAAGCGATATACCCAGGAAATGGGGGCATATCGCTGAATCACGCTTCGGCGGCGAAAAAGGAGAGGGGGGATAGGAGAAAGTCTTGCCGCGGTCGAGGAGGGCGAGTAATCCGTCGGGTTTCAAGGAAGGGGAAGGAAGACGTGTTCAAGTGCAAGCATATTTGAAAATTCCTGGATACGCGATACAAGGGAGCACGGGGATCGTTCATACAAAGTACGGCGCGACCCGGTTGCCAGGATATGAAATAAGAAAAATAAATCTAGAAAAACAACACGGGATAGTGAAAGATCGAGCTTCGGGGGAATCTCGAAATCGGGGGGAAAGAACACTGCGTGTGGGGAGAGACTAAAGAACACGCGTTGATCAGGGACTCGGTAGGAAGGAAAGGGACCATGGCTTGCCCTGCCCGGGCTTGGAAAAAAAGACTGAACCATCATCACCATGAAAAAAAGGAAGACTTGACCGCCTTCCGAGAGAGGGGGCTAGCAAGCGTCGCAAATATAAGGAATTTAGCCGCCGTGGGACCTACAGGGTCGTGAAGAAGCAAGGAACTTTTGGGCGTCGCGGGATGCGAAGTAAAAAGGAAGCGATGCCAATAAGTAAGATGTCTCGCTCGAATCTCAGCTCCAAATGGCCCTGGCAACAATGGCCCGACTAAAAGAAGATGAATCCATCGTTCGTGGTGACGATGGCTTCGAAGGGGAGGGGACTCTGAAATCAAACCTTTGAGAAACCCACTCGTGGGCGTATACCAAAATCGTGGAGAAGGGATGCTCATCTCGCACGGAATAGATGGTAAAAGCAGGAAAAGGGGGGGGGAAGCCAAGAGAGCGATACTTCCGTCAACTTCGCAAATCAATGACAAAGAATCGCGGGGTTCGAAAACGAAAAGGGTCCTCTCTTGGGGGAGTGGGGGGCAGGGGAAGCGAAAAAAATTTAAAACTTCTCAATTGGCCTCATTTGGCTGACCCCATTGGAAAAGCCAGAGACTACATGGTTTCACGGCCGAGTTCAATGTACTCATGGTGATACAAGGCCGAGCCATACGTTTCTTGGGGGGAGGAATGAGAGCGTCTCTTATAACCTGGAGGAGGTCTTAGTTGAATTAAACTCTGCGACGTGTGGGGAAATCGCGGACCGCGGCCGAGAAAGGGGTCCAGATAGTTGCCATACGACTTATCGTGTGAAATATAGTCAAGGGGACAATTTTCCGGCAAGAATACAGGGCGGAGCACACTGCGATAAACTCACATTGGTCTCCCCCAGGAAGGAAATGCATTTCGGGCTGATCGACAAGGTCTTAAAAAATGAAAATTCTGTAAGAAGATAAAGCATTTCCGGGAAAAAACCCTTCCATCACGAAGACCGGGCGAACGCGGGGTATGTCCGCATCCCCTGCCAGAACGAAGTCCCGGCAAAAGCTCCGGCAATCAGGTTAGAAACTTGGGGGACTAGAACGAAAACCCGTACGAAAGAGATGGGGGGGTCGCCGAGGCTCAAAGTGCTGGGGGAAGCGAGCTAGCCAGGGGAAAAAGTGTCGAGCACTTGCCGAAAAATACCCGGAGATGCCAAGACAATGCAAAGCATGAGGGCGAGGGGGGCGGATTCAGGGGAGAGAAGAAATCGAACGTGGGATCGGACCAGGGTTGGAAAATCTATCTCAAGGCGGGCGTGACTTGACAAGTCAACAAAAAGGGTAGCGACCAGATGGAAAAAAAAAGAAAATGGACGCACAGGGCAGGACACTAAAAAGAAACAGGAAATCCTGCGCTTGGGATATTGGTCGGGAGGAAAAGGCTCCGAAGATGCAGGCCGTCCAAACAAAGTCGAGCTTTCAGGCTAGACTGGAAAGGGACTATACCTCGATTGGACCTGGAACGGGAACCGTAATATCACTTGGAAAGTCGCTGTTCACTAAACAAAAACACGTTCCTGAATGGAATATTTCCGAATACACTACGACTCCATGACTAAGCCCTTCGTAGACCGAAAAGGGGGGAGATCTCAAGGAAAAACGAACAAAAAATGATAGAAAGCCCCAAAAGACAGATAGGGAAGGAAAGAAAATACACGCAAAGAATCGCCTCTAAAAAAAGGGGGGGGGGGGAAAGGACCGGTATACTAGACCTTAGTTAATGAATGATCTCAGAACTTGCCGCTCCTAAAAAGCAAAAAGAAGGTACCTACATCGAATCTCTCATCGAAAACCAACGTATTAGGTAATTGTAAAATAAAGGGGGGGACGAAAGGGAGGGGGATTTCAGGTAGACGCTACTTGTCAGACTCAACTTGAAGTATGCCCGTAACTAAGAGCGATAGAAGAAAAAGGAAAAGCATCCGAGGGGGGAAAGAAAGTATAGTCCCCTTGATGCACCAGGACAGATCTTACTGGGGGGGGCGGCTTGGATTGGAGCATATTGGGGGGGTTTGTTGAGGTCCTGCGAAAAAAAAAAAACTCTAGTCTGAATGGACGAGGAGGCGAAACGAGAGCGACCGCGTGTCTAAACGATGGGGGGGAAGAGGGCCGCGACTGGCCAGCTCAGGAAGTTTTCTCCTCGGGCGAAGTCCCTAATTTAGAAAGAAAGTCATTGAGCATGGATCCCAACACACGCTCGAGCAGGTTTTGGAAAACTGAGTCATGGGGAGAAGAATGAAGGAAAGGGGCCGATCTAGGAGGTCTAAGGGCCGCTGGGGGGGGAAAAAAACACTGTGGCCGGGCATTTTTTTGGGAGTCAAGAGAACCATTTGGGGGGGTGAGCGCACCCAGGAAAAAACCGAGTGAAAAAAGACTAGTTGACCCAAGACCACAAGATTAAAGAAATATAGGAGCTAACGCGACAACGAAAAAGGGCGGCGTTCGCCCGTCCGGGGTTCTCGAAAGGGGGGCAAAACTCGTGAAGAGGGCGGGCTCGCTCATTTAACAAACACCAGCATTATCGAAAACCTCCCTCAGTAAGAAGGGGAAGTCGTCAAACTCTATTGATAAGCCAGGTTACTTGGAGGAGGCCTTCATGCAGGAGCGCTTCAAACCTAAACATGGGGAGGGAGGACCAGGGAGGACGTGAATGAACAAGGGAGGGGGGGGAAAAATAAGGGATCGGAAGCGCAGAGCTCATGGGACCGGTTCTTCTCTCTATTGGAGAGAAAAAGGAAGGGAAGAGGGGAAATCCATTGAATGCTCTCCAGGTGATGCCGGAAAGGTCAAGCAAGACTGACCGCAGGCGCGAAAAGATCACTCGTCGACTCGAGGGGGACAGTTAAGGCAATAAGCAGGAGGAAATCAATCTAGAACAATTGAAAAGGGGGAGCTTACATTCCATAACTTAGCGAATCAACCGAGAAAGGACGCATGAACGTCCTGAAAAAAGACAAGGAAGGCAAAATGCAAAATTCAAGCTGGCGGACGTCACGGCGTCACAAACCTTTTCAGGAATTGTGGGGTGGGGGGGGTTGGTGGTTGGGGGTGCTGTGGTGGTGGTTTTTTTTGTTGTGGTTTTGGGGGGGGTTGGGGGTTTTGTTTACAACCGGTTTGTAGGGGCCCCTACAAAAGCAGGTCCGGCAAACTGCGTTTTCGAACAGTTGGGAAAGACGAAGTGGGGATTCAAACGAGTGGGAATTGGGAAAGGAGACGTCAGGGACTCCAGCTTACAAATCTTCGTTCGGATGTAAAACCTATGGAGGCACGCTTAGCTAAGCCTATACGCTTAGGAGGAATCTAGGGCCACTAGGCATATTGGGGTATAACAACAGAGGGAGGGGGGGAGGGAAGGAGGAGGCAACCTTCTTCTAAGGCACTAAGCACCAGAACTATTATGGGCCAGAGGAAGTATAGTAGGTCCGTTGCCGATTGGGGGAAAACATTATATTAGAGGAGAGAAAATGTAATTGGATCGCGATGAGCAATGGAAAATGTCGAGAAAGAAAAAAGAGGTTATTCAAGAAAATACCCGAGGGTACGGAGCGAGAGGCGATTGGGTGAAATCTTCTGAGTAGTCAGTCAATCCGGTCAGAGTCGTGAGGTAATATTGAGGTTCAAAGACCGGGGGTCAATTTGCTCAGAAAAGGAAGGAAAGAAAAGGTAAGAAACAACTTTTAAACGGGGATCTCTCTACAAATTCTCCGCGAGTAGAAACTATATTAAGGAAGGAAGGGA
>Ga0179593_1295122_pt1 | contig 19596 bp, 14 predicted proteins | sample CZODoug2_1_08_16_FD_185931 | JGI IMG/M metagenome (GOLD analysis project Ga0179593, IMG submission 185931) | Vadose zone soil fungal communities from Angelo Coast Range Reserve, California, USA - CZODoug2_1_08_16fungal (PacBio error correction) | ecosystem: Environmental > Terrestrial > Soil >...
CGACGCGGAAGATGCGCTGGCCGGGCGGAGGAGAGAAGAAAGAAGAATTCGAACTGTACGGCGTCGTGAGGCCGTCTGGGGGAAGGGGAGGGGGGGGACAATCAGGGTTCTGGCGGAAAGACGTAGTGAACGGATGCCCCAGGCGACGCACGCCAAACCGAAAAGCTCAGGGTGAGAGGGATGATTCGGAAAGGAAGGGAAGGAGGCACTAACGAATAAGAGTGAGACAGGAGTAGGGGCTTTCGTCTGGGTCAGGAACTAGGGAAAAGCCTGAACAGAACATGTCCGCAAGGGGGCAGGAAAACACAGATCGTTGAGTGGGGGGGGGGGGTGCAGTCGGGAGCAATTCGTGTCGCAGGTGAAACAGACAGTGGGTATCAGTCGCGTTTGGGGGAAGGGTCTGGGGGGGGGGGTACGAACCAACGAGAAGGAAGAAAACTAAATAACAGGGGGTACTATTCGAGTGGAGGAGGGCGGTTCGTCGTTTGAAATGAGTCCACGGGCAAGGAAAGGCACTTAGAGGAGGGGGGAAGGTGCCAAAGTCGCTCTCTTAACCAAGCGGGGAAAGACAGTAAGGAACCGAACTGCAGACGGCTACCAAAGAAACGTGGAAAAAGCAGTCCGGGAGAGCGAGACCCGTGCCGAACGACGAACCGAGCAATCATGGGGGGGGGGGGGGGGTCTCTCGGTCTTTAAGAGGATGGAACAACGGAGAAAGAAGCGGACCCCGAAAATCCGGAACGACAGCGTCGGGGAAATCTGATCGTCAAGACGGTTTCTCCGAGGTGCGAGGGGGGACGAGCCGGGGCGGAGCGAGGGGGCGGGGAGCACGGGCGAAAGGAAGGAAAAAAGAATCGTTCGGCCAGCAAAGAAACGTTTACTGCATAGTCAGAAAGAAAAAGCCTTCATAGAAGCACTTGCGCGAATCTCGATGGAATAGACTTCGGATGCAAAACGGCGGGGAAGAAAAAAAAGCTTGTTAGATGAAAAGGGAGGGAGTTTTCCATTCCAATACAAAAAAAGAACACCTCCCTGTGGGCATCGGCCTACTAAGGGAGAAGAGGGTCCCTAAAGCGCGTTGTCTTTCCCGGGGGGGGGAAAAGGGGAGTAGTCGAAGGGCGTGCGGTGACGACCGATCTGTCATGGGACAAGAAACAACTTAGCTATAGGGGGTCAAGAACCCGGACGGTCCGGGAAATGGAGAAAGATTGCCCTGTATGTCTAAAGGAAGGGCTCAAGGGGATCTCGAAGGAGGGGACAATGCCGAGGGTCAATGTAAAGGGTCCCGTCACTTTAGGCACAGGTCAAAGCCGCCGAGCTGTCAAGCCGCTGCAGGATCGGGCTTCGAATGCCGGCATCAGAAGGCAGAGTTAGTACTCTCACGAGAAGACAAGAATTCCAAGACCTCAATGTTCCGAGTCGCTCTCAATTATAACTGGGGTCAATCTGGTCTCTTACTAGGGACCTACTAGGGGGATCTCGACCTCGTTGAGGAGAGGACTGGACGGGAGGGAAACTCATATATACCGTCGAGAGAAATGGTAAACCGCGAAGGGACTCCTTCACGAGCTGACCGGACGGGGGAACGGCGCTACTTGCTAGACTGGAGAATAGTGTGGCTAAAAATCTGCGTAAATGGAAAGAGGAAAAAACTAGGAGAGAACTCTAAGAGAAACCACCGGCCGCCTCGCGCAAGAGGGTACTAATAACCATTATAAACGCCAAAGTGGACTCGAGGGACGACCGATCAAAAAAAAAAACGATGCGAGGGGGGGAAGGGGAAGATTGCTCGAACACTTCACAGGACGCCCCGAGAGATGGCTTCTCAGATATCTCGCTGTAAGCGGGGTGAGGAAGACGAGCGAGAGAGGATCTACAGCAACCCGTATCATGCCAGCAGGGGATGAACTAGACCGGGGACTCATTTGCCATATAGATATGAAAAATAACCGGAGTCGAGCAGTTGTTAACAAGGTCAGCCTTAAAGGAAAAAAATCGACGATGATAGAGGTTTTCTTCCTTGGAAGGAGGGGTGGAAAAAAAGAATAGATCGGGGGATCCAAAGAGCCTGTACGAAGAAAGAGCTGGGAAGAGGATTCTTCAATGAGAGGGCACGAGAGTGCCTATCAAGTGCGCCTGTTGGGTTTCAGAAAAATACCATCGCAGGAGGGGCTCGAAACAAAGCCGGTCGCCGAGGGATTTGTTTGGGATAGGGAGGATGGAGCGATCGGGGTTGGGAGATAGTCGACCCAAAAAAAGATAAACCTCATGAAATATCCCCACAAACAAGCTGAAAGGCTGGCAGCGAGGTACTACCAAAGGGGACATCACGGTTCCTACAAGCTCGGGGGAGGACGGGAAGCACTGGCAGGCCCCTAAAAATTTCCGGAGCGGAGAAGGGTGCCCTCAAAAGGAGGACGGGGGGCGAAACGGCAAGCCGGTTGGTGCGAGGATAAAGCCATTGCGGCCAACTAGGAAGCAGAGAAACCTGTCGCCGATAAGGAGACATTATCAGGGATGAGAAGAGGCTGTTGGCCAGGGGGGAATTCGGGCGAACTTAGCTCATAGGGAAGATCCCACTCTCCCACAATTTTCACTATATTAGAAAGGGAGGTGTCTGGAAGGGAGCATAACACTAGGGGGGGTGATGTCTGAAAAAGATAGATCAGTAAGCTGCCTAGCCGCAGAAGCGGAAAAAGCTTTCAAAAGAGTCGGTCGAGCTCTTCCTGACCTAGGGTAGGGGACAGGTTCCTGTGGACGATTTGCAAAAATTAGCAAAGGGGGGTTCACGAATTTCTTCCGGTGTCTAGGGGAAAGCACTTTGTCGAGAAAAAAATATGGAAACGCAATCCCTCACTCTGAACAAGATAGGTCCTTCGAATGGTCTCGAAGGAGGGAACGAGACTAGTTCGTATTGGTAGTTCCGAGGGCAAACTGCGGAGGGACGGGAACTATGAGTCGTGATGAAATAAATCAAGGAAGAAGCCAGCGTCAACTAATCTATTTTATCCTCGTAGAGCATACTACGAAAAAAAACTTCTTGCGGACTATGGACCTACGGAGGGCGCACACCTTCAACAGTATCTTGCCTAACCTGTATACGGGGGGGGGAACGAAAACCTCGCCTCCGAGGACAAGGCTTCCATACCCATTTTGGGTAAGAGCAAACAACACAACTGAGTAATTAATATAAGATAAAAAACGTTTCTGAAAAAAGGCCCGCTTTGCGTCGGGGAAAGGGGTCGAGAGTAAAAACTGACCCGTCACGATGACGGGGAGAGGTTGAAGGGAGTCGAAGGGGGTAAGGGACCTAGACGAAAAAAGGATTGTAGGCCTTCTCTCTAGACTAGGCGAAAAGGACTTACTGCTCGGCCGGAGGAAAAAAGGTATTTATCTCGGTAATCTGCACGGGACTCGAGAAAAATCACGCTACCGACTTGGTAAATAGAAAATCGGCTAGCTCAAACGCCGGAAAGAAAACACAAAATATCGGGGGGAAACGTTCTACAGTGGATTGGCGTGTGCCGACCTAAAAGAGGGCCTCGGAAATGTACTCGGAGGGAGAGTCTGCGATCAAAACCTGGAAAAAGGGACAAAAGACCATAAAGTCGGCAGCGCAGATCATCCAGGGCGATTCCCGAAAAGACTGCTGCGATCCTGACGGCGTGATCATGGGGGAAGACCCTAATCTCTTTATGACAGGAGAGGAGACACCTGACCGTCTCGGTGAGAGTAGGCGAGACTCATCGGCGCGCGACTAAGCGCCTTTCAAATCGGCCAACACACGGGCTCCTGCAGCCAGACGCTTCAAAGGGGGGAAACAAATAAAACTGCGCCCGGAAGACTGGAGGGGACTGCTAAAAGTTTTGGCCGCCAATGGAGACTACCAACGCCCGGCAGTCCCTAGGAAGAACGGGGTGATTGAACTGCTCGCCAGACGGCAACACGGTGAAGGGGGTCAAAAGCCGGCGTTAAAAACTCGATCTGGCGTAAAAAAACGTGCAGGAGGAGGGGACGTGGCAAATTTAAAAATCCGCCAGCATCGTCAACTTGTCCCAGGGGGGACACGGGCGAAAAAAAAAACCAAGCTAGAATGGGAGAAGCTCATCAAGCTCGGCGCGACAGGACACTCCAGTAACTGGCCCTGGCGCTCAAACCGGAGGGGTCAAAAAAGTAGAACTCTCTCAAAATCAGATGAGGAAGGAAGTCAAGAAACAAAAACTTCGCCCTTTCGTGAAGCCGAGAGGGCTGAGAAGGGGAAATCGAAGCTCGGTCACGGAGGACATTCGTAGGAAATAACGATAAAACGACGTTTTTCACCCTCTCAGGGGGCACGGCCTGGAAACCACGAGCACCTCGGCGATCGGCTGAAGAACACGGGGTGACCTTGGGCCATCCCTCAGCTCTCCCTTCGGTATTGGGCAGAGCAAGCTTGGAAATCGTGAGGAAAATAGGCTCTGTTCTGATCGCAGCAGAATTGAAAATGAAACGGGTGTCGACTTATGAATGAGCTAGAGGTCTTCGAGGGAGAAGCTTTCCATCAGAAAAACAATCTCGAGAAAACGAAAAAACTGGAGGCTAAGGGAAACTAGAAGAGATTCACCCCGTCTAGCGCGAGCGGTCAAAACCGCGGGGACACGGCGTAGTACTCACCGGCGAGGCGGATTAGGGAAAAAAGGACGCCCCCCATGGATAGAATTCCGGATCTCGTCGAAGGGAACGCGTGGCCCGCGGACATCGCCCAATCTAAAAAAAGAGAACAGTAAGCGAACCGGATGGAAAGCCCAATCTTGTAATTAGTCGACCCGAGAGTTGGCAATTTACGACTGGGAATGATATCTGCGACAGGAGGACCTACGGAAAGAAGGATGCCGGCGGCTTGGACCGTAGACCGTAGTCTCGAGGCCCTCACAGCTCGGAAATATAGAGCGCCAAGGAGGGTGGGAGCGGCTCGACGGGGAGCTTCACCCGGCAGAGATCCCGATAGGGGGGAACTTCAAACCCGCGCGCCGGCCGCTTCAAGAGGAGTAATAAAAAAATCCGTTCAGAGGCGGGATTTGGCGGGTGGGAAACGGCTCATAGCGAGGAAACGAGACTAACTCATAACGGACGTAATCAAGACTCCAACAAAGAAAAAAAAAAACAATTCGAGCCGGAAGGAGGGTTATTTCCACGCAGACTGGTAACACGCCAGCGCGCGGACGGCCAGTGGAACGGTCTTCCAATGCGTCGGACCGGCGACTGCTGTCTACACCTCGTAAATTTCCAAAGTTACGCCGAGGAAGGTCTTGAACAGGGGGGGGGGGGTGCGCCAACCTATTAGGGACACAAGGGTGCGGACTCGCAGTTGGGGGGTGTAGTCCGTGCAGCACTACCTAAGTTATCCCTTACATTCCTTAAGGCCAAGGGAAGGGTGGTAAGACACCGCCTCAGAAAGCGTCGAGACCATGTGCATGGGGAATGCAGGTAAGTCCGGGTTTCTGGCTCGGAAGCTTCAACAAAACGTGGATTGAAAAGCGCGAGCCAAGGTCTTTGGGGGAATAAAAGTCAGAACCGTGGAGAATCAAAGCACCTCGCTCAGCCAGAGCGCCGGAAAGTTCTCACAAGTGACGGAAGGGAACGCCGGGATCTGGGGGTCGACGGCGCAGGCAGCTGAGTCGACGTCGAACGGAGAAAGAAATGGGTTACGGTCGATCAACGCCTATTTTCAAAGCCAACAACACCTAGGATGGGGCGTAGTGTCGGCATCGATAGAGAAGTCGTTGCCTGCCGAATGGGGAGTAAGGTCGAATCTGCACCAAGTAGTTCTCTCTTGAGGGCAAAGCGAGGAAAAGGGGCAACATTGACAGGGAAACACCGGCGGGAAATTCAAAAAAACGGTCGCTCCCCCCCCAAGAAAGAAGAAACCCAAAACCGTAGTGTGCAAAAGGGGTCTATCTTTGAGCCGGGGGAGGGGGATCTGATAAAGATGGGAACGTTGCTCAAGAGCCACCGTCCAGCAACCTCCCGAGAAAAAAAAAAAAAAAAAAGCCACCCAAAAAAAAAAAAAAAAAAAAAACACCAAAAAAACCCCCAAAAAAACCCCAAAAAACCCAAAACCCACAACAAAAACACCACCAACACACCCAAACCCCCCCAACCCCAACCCACAACCCCCCCACCGAAACCACACCCCCACCCCCCCCCACCCACAAACCAACCCAAACCCCCAACCACAAACACCACACCCACAACAACCATGGCTTCTTTCTTTTGCTTCCTTCTTTATAATTCAAGTTGAACACTCCTACTCCTCTCAATCATCAGATCTCCAGTTTTCTCCCTGCTTATAAGCACATATCTCTCATCTTTCTTCTGATATTATCTGAAACCTCATTTCTTTCTCCTACAATATTCCGCTCTGCCTCCTTCGATTTTCTCCTCGAGCCTGACGTGACTCAGGCACCTAAGTCCAATCTACTTCTACCTCGCGATGACTAAATCAGAAAGAGAAGAAAACAAACGGATTAGGATTGGAAAAGAGAGAAAGACTGACTCTCAACTCATCTCTAGTGAGCATTCCTAATCATTACGCACGTCGACATCGCTAAGGACTTCCTGAAATGTGCTCAAGGCATATGGAATTGATCCAGAACGGGAGGGGAAGTGATTCCAAGCGCGATCTAGGGACCGCCACTCGCGTTCCGCGATTGAGTCTCCCTTAGAGTATAGGGGGGAGGAAAATCACAGGGTTCGCGTTATAGAGTAGGAGTGATTCATATCTTTCATCCTCCCAATGGGCCAAAAAAGAAGCCGGCAAAGATCTGGAGGGTGTTCAGGCCGGGAGCCGCTCTGGCAACCCGACGCAGGGGGGTTACTTCCCCGAGCAGGCTGTCATCAAAATCTCGTGACGTGAACTACGAAGGAGGTGAAAGGGATACGGTCGTGAGGGGACTGTGACTCTACCGCACACGGTCTGATCGCTTGGGGAGGTTCAAGGGACTCATTTAGGAACATAATAAAAAAGGTTTCCCTTACATCTGCACAGGGATGGCAGCGGCGAACAAGGGGGGGGTCACGTAACCAGCGGGCCGGGACGCAGCAGCGAACTCAGGTGTCCGAAGAAAAAGGACTCGCCATCTGTTAGTGAGGCGCCCAAGCGTGCTTGACGACTGGAAACCAACGTGTTCTTTGGGGGGGGCCTGAGCGACCGCACATCAGGAAGGAATAAATTAGGGGAGATACAGAGATCCCTGTCCCGACGTTCCCTCCGCAGAAGGGGGGGCGATCTGTCCGCTCTCGGGCGGGCGAGAGGCTTAGGAGCACTGGAGGGGGCTTCCCAAGACCTCGGGCTTGAGAAATCAGAAAACGGACTACGCGTCGACCATCATACGTCCAGGAAAAAAAAACAGCCTCACTTGGGGAAATACGGGATCAGAGTCCCTGACGGCTGAGGAAAGCATTATAAAAACCGCTGGGAAGGAGGAACGTTTAAGGCGTGGGAGATAAAAAAAACTCGCGAGAAACCGCACAGTTGCCAGAACTCTGAGCTCCTTGTTCTAGAGGTGACAACGCGCTAGGGTTCTTGGTTGAAGGGAAAAGGGCTTGAGGCAAAGAAGGGCTAAGGCCGAGACCTTGGGAACTAACCGGCAACAAAAAAATGCAATAGAACAGGATGCTTGACATAAAAGCGACTTCACAAGGGGGAAAGTGATTATATAGTCCTCACTGGGGGAAGAAGCATAGGGGGGATAGTGCAAGATGCCCTTGGGCACAGAAAGGAGGGCAAACAAGAAAGGAACTGCCTACGCGTTGCGCCGCCGAGCGCGGGGATGCAGAAAGACGGGAAAAGAATGTCCGAACGCCAGTGAAGAGAACCTCGGCCCCGCCGAACGAGCGGGGGACTCGACAGAGCCAATTACGGCATTCTTCTCCAAAGTGAGAGAGGAACACTCGCGGGCTTTGAGGAGGCTTTGTGAGGGTACTTCTGAGAAGATCTAAAGGAGGGAAATCAAGGGGAAAACCGCTCTTTCGGGACTAAGGACCCCTAGCTGAACAAGACGGTCTAATACTTGCTCGCGGGCCAAAAAATCGGTGGTTGCATGGCGCCCGGGGTACTGGAACAAGGGTTGGGGAATCGCTCTGGCAGCGAAGACCAGACGCCTATCGCAATCATTTCGACGAGAGGGAAAGGGTTAACGCCCGAACGGTGGGAATCCGGTCACGGGAACCTAGAAAGGGATCGCGAGGAAAGGAGGGCGGACCCTGCACTTCGCCGAGCATGCGGTTCTCCATAAGAGGGCATGTTAGCGTGGGCAGATTGTGAAGGCGCACCTATAAAGGGCCCTCCTTTCCCCCACTCAAGGGGAATCAACAGCAAATCTTTCTAGAACCGCGAAAAGGAAGGGCGAATGGGCAAGACGATCTCCCAAATACCGGGTCCCTCTTCGAAGGGGGAACCAAGGTACAAGCGCTGAAAATACAACTAGACACGCGGTTGCAGTTCGGTTTTTCTTACCGGGCAAGGGAGGAGGGGATGGCGGCGCTGGACGGCCGATGACATTTTAAGAAAAAAGTACCTAACGTGGAAAAGGAGTCGGCCATGCTACAGTGACTCTTCTGCAGGGAGAAGCCGACGAAATCGGGTGTTCTGGAACTATACGATAGAGGGAGCGCTTCTTCCACAGAATGGTGATCAAGACACGCAGGACACTGGATTGGAAACTGGTTCACAACGAGCAGGGGTGTAGATATCAAAGGCAAACTAAGGCAGGGCGTAAATCCGCAAACGGAAAAAGGTAATCTTCTGTCGCAGAGGAAAAAAGGAACCATCCCTGCCCTTACGACCAATTCTCTAGTGAAAGAGGGTCGACCCTTAACCGGGAACGTATGGGTCAAATCATCACACAAGGATCAAAGCCTAGCAGCCGGGCCGTGTTCGAAGGAGGAGAATTCCCTTTCGGAACAACTATGAGCCGCAAGCGGAAGTCAACGGGGTTAGTAGTACAGGCAGATCCTCTCTGGAAAAAGGCGGATGCCGGGTTGGCTGATGACTGCCCGAACTGGAAAAAAAACATGCTCTAGAGGAATCAACGACCGTTTCCGTGACTAGTGGAGCGAGGCTACCCCCTCGAGACAGGTAGAGAAAAAGTGGAGGGAGGACCTGTAAACGTATCGAATTCACTCCGTCACAAGATCACGGTGAAGAGGTGGCTGAGCAAAAGGCTTAGAAAAAGGTTGGGGGGGGGGGGGGGGGGGGGGTGTGAATGAAAGAATGGCCAAGTTCCTTTGAAAGAGTTAAAGAGATTCAAGGAAAAAAGTCCGCCGTGTCCGCCGGTTCGCGGGAGTCGGTCTGAGATCGGAAAAAGAAAAATACCTGTCCAGGAACGGTCCACCGATTCTTTTCGTGCCGTATCTCCTCTAGCCGATTCAAGAAGGTCGGTACGCGGTCGGTTCTGCCTTGGTAAAAAGGGAGGACTAGGAAGAAGAGACCTCGGCCAAAGCACCACCCGAGCCGGTCACGCGGTGAGCGAGGGACAAGCTACGACTACACCACGTGAGTCGGAAAAGGGCCACGCGGGAGCAGGGGCACCGTCACCGCTTAACCGACAGTCAACTCAACGGTGATCTGACAAAACCCTCCCGAAGCAAGAGCTTCCAGAATTGGTATCTAGAAGAAAAAGCGGAGTAGGAAAAAAAAGAGAAGAGACAAGACGGGCTTGAATCTCCCGGGTGAGATCGGGCGGCAGTGTCGGCGGGCACAGGATGGGATCGGCGCTCTGGGGGGGATGCGGCTCCCGCGGCCGGGACCATTATACAAATAACGAAGTGGGGGGTCGTAGACTTCTGTCGACGAGGTCTCCACTCTAGCACAAACGGGGAAGTGAGGTAGTGCACGTGTTAAAAACGGCCTCGGATCGAATCGCTCATCGACGTAACGAGGACAAGACAGTCGACTAGCTAGCGTTCAAGACGTGAGAAACGCGAACAGGCCACTATCGGTGTCAAACGGGGGTTCAAGGATTGGCAGTGCCGATCATCCGAAAAACCGGAGTTCCTCGCTCCCCCGAAAAGTAGCGATTTCTCTCTTCCTCCTACGGGGCACCTCTTCAAAAAAGAAAAACCGAGGGTCAGGAAGCCTCGAGCAGCATTGTCGACGCACGAAGTAAAGAGGCGGCGAAGGGCTGACGGCGTGGGAAGGAGATATTACCGTCCTTGGGAAGAGTTGGGGAAAAAAACGAGACAGCAACTGCACGACCACTCTTCCCTAATACTTCAGGCATCGCGCTCTCTACGTTCGCGCCGGTCCTAGGACCCGGCCTCCAGGGCAACAGAAATATTAGGGGAAACTACTCCAAAAAGACCGTCGCGCGTCGGGGAGGGGAGACGAGTTGCCTCCCAGGATTGATAAAAAAGACAAGCCCAGGCTGCCGTCTCGAAGACGGGGGTCAATGATGCCGCCAGACGTCCCGTTGAAGGTGTGCCAATTCTTTGAAAAGCCAAGACTGGGTCCAAGAACTGAAAGGCCGCGCAAACGTTCAAAAAAAAGCGAGAAAGCATCTGCAGCTTGGGAACCTTTGAAAGATACGCCCTTGTTAGACGTGGGTAAGAGATCTTTTCACCACGCTACGGGGGCAGGGCCAAGATAAAGAAAGGACGTGCCGATCCTACGGGGGTGTGCCGAGCACAGCGCTGCCTGAATCGTTACGGCCACAAACCAACGATCAAAAAAATCGCTCTATCAGAAGGGAGGAAGTGTGAATACCGACTCTCAGCGTAGTTTGCAAGTGAGTACAGGCAGGGGTTTTAAGCGAGCCGACGGTCACCAGAATCAATTGAAAACATCCAAAAACCAGAGTCGAATAGTTAGTACGAAATTACCTTTCCCTCAAATTGCGATCGGCCTGGGATTGGGCAATCTACAAAAAAGCAACCATAGCACTCGTCTCGGGTAGAGCCACGATTCAGTGCTCATGGTTATCCCGGCGAATGATCTTAGAAGAAACAGATACGGGAAACCCTCGAGCAAGCCCTATAGAACCTGCACGACAATCTTCTGAATTCAAGGGAAAAATCACCTGCAGTCTCGCGGAATCAGAAGCAGGTAGCGCGGGACTTAACACGCGGGAGTCTCATCGGAGATGCGATCATAAACAGGCAAATGGGGAAGTCGACTGTCCAACTACAATAGAAGTCTCGGCCCCGTCGGTAAAAGCGCGCCATCTCTTCCGTCGAAGAAAAGGTGGGAAATACAAAAGCGAAGCGCGTTTTGAAGAACGATAGGTTGGACAAATTGAGCGACTTGCAAGGTAGGATAGCTCGCCTGATACTAACGCCAAGGGTCTAAGCACGTCGGGACTTGACCAAAACCCACCACACAAAAACATAAAAAAAAAAAAAAAAAAAGAAAAGTGGGGGGGGGGTGAGTCGTGTGGGGGGGGTTGTGCGGGGGGGAGAAGGATAGGATGGGGAGAAAGGGCAAAAGGGAAGGGACCTTCACGGAGGGAGAATTCAGGTGCTTAGGTAAAGAGGGAAGTGGGTAGAGAGATGGAAGAAAGGATGATGCGCGGCTACGAAGATAGTAGGCCACATTTATTCTCCCGCATTCAAAGACCAGGGAGCGGCCCAGTGAGCTAATCACTTGGAGCAGGTACGTATTCATCGTAGCACATGGATTGGTGCAGGGAGGTGAGATGCTAGGAGTGAGGGGGGAGAGAGTGCGTCTTCTGGAAGGTCGTTGATCGGGGGAGGGCTCGCACTGACGAAAGCCTATAAGGTCATATTCGTCCTGTTCGGGGGTCGTGGGCGACTCCGTGTGCTCAAATCACGGCGGCCGCGGGTTCGATCTCTTGAAGGGCGAGGATTCGTCTTTTCTGGTCAGGACGGTCAATCGATGGGGAAAGGGGAGGGATGAGTTGGTACGTAAGAAGCAGGGGCGGAGGGGTAGGTTGCTGCTGACATACAATGTATTCGTGTCAGGCTTTTCGGAGTACGGTTAGTGGGGTGGGTGCTATGTAGAGGTTACATAGGAGGATCGACGTTAAGTCCATCTTCGCCTTGCGGCGAAAACGGTAATGATGGCGGGGGGGGGGGAATGCTCATATTAAAGATAGGGGCTAGAGATATAGAAATTCCTTCGCTTAAGGTAACGTTGTCTATGCCAAGCATACGGGGTGAAACACTCTCTCTCATTAAGGGGAAGGTCTCAAGGGGAAGATTCCTGGACTGGGACTCGAAATCGGGGGACCATGACCACTACACGAACACTTCCTCAGAGTGCAAAGGTATAGACAGGAAAAGGTTCGGTCGCGGAGCGGGATGTTTTTTTCAGAGTAAAAGAAAAGACCCGGCCAAAATGCCAAAAAAGGCTTTTGAAAACACTTCACCTTCTCACCCCGAGGCGAAGACGGAAGGGCTGCAGTTCGGATCAATGAGGGGGGAAAGGACGTCGATAGCGACTAAAGTGATTAAGGGGAACGTCCTAGTTCTTGTAATCCGGGGGAGCCAAATTCTAACTCTCGCACGGAGGGGGAGCCGCGAAAAAAAGAAAAGCACACGAGGAAAAAAGGAGTGAAGGTATTCGGGACCGAAGAAGTGACCGTGGGGAGATTTCGCTACTTCTCACGCAAACCAGGGTTACAAAGGAGATGAACGAAGAGGTTCGCCCCACAAAAACATATGCGGACGTATCGGAATCCGCTAGCGGGAAATGTCAAGAGGGGGGGGAGGGGGGACTGGGAAGTAGTAAAGCCATAGTTAGCGGCAAGGGGTTTCACCCTAGTCGGGACGGCTTTCATTGGGACAACGGTCAAAACATCTACTTCATTACAGGGGATTCCTTTCTCGGAGGCCCCGCACGAGATCTCTCAATAGGAAGGAGTATTAAAACAGTTCAGCAGGTGTGGTTGAGGAAGCGGAGGGGAATACGGCCATTCCCAGGGGGGGGGAGAAAAGAGAAAGAAGATCAGCCAAACAAATCAAAACGACGCCGGGGGGGAGAGGCTTTATTGGGGCTTGCAAAAAAAAAAAAAAAATGGAAAGGTATGCCAGGAATCATGAACAAGGGGAAGACCGCCGTGAAAATCCTCAAACGCTGAGAGTAAGTAGAACTCCGCAAGTAGACAGGGAAAGACGCGTCGAGAGGGGGAGGGAAGAGATAGGAGGGGGGGGCAAAACACCGCAACGGCTGTGCCAAGGGAACCAACCTTGACAACGGAGAGGGCTTTCGCTGCACGACGTGCAATGAGGAAGGAAGAGAAGGAAGGGAAGACAGGATCGAGAAGATAGATTAAAAAACAACGGTGGGGGGGAAATGAGATAATAACTCGCGCGTGAGGGAGGCGGAGAAGTCTCTAAAAATCAGCGACGTCCTGCACGAGACGAGCACGAGGAAAGGGGCGGACCCAGCTTGAATAGTTCTGTAGGGGGCCATCCAGTGCCCGGAAATCGCGAGCGGGAAGAATCGCCAACTCTCCAAAATCTGGAGGGAACCACGTCGAGGGGAGATGGAAAATATTTCCAGGGGGGCTCGGGACGGAACGGCGTCTTTGAAATGAGGGGGCAAATCAAGGGGTACGCCAAAAATGAAGAATGAAAGAAGGGGGGGGGTTTTGTAAGGCCTGGGTCGGAGGAGGTGGGAAGGAAAAACTTTCAATACAAAATTGATTGACCAAAGAATCAAAAAAAGAAGGACCCTTACTAACGTCTAGGGGGGAGGAAGGCGTGTAAGGTAAAGTGGAGGAGAGGAAAGGGCCGACTTCATAAAGAGCGGGGGGGTTCAGGGGGCAGCCGTTTCGTCCAGGGCAAGAAAGAGAGAACGAAGGGGGGGGGGGAGAAGGCGTGGCTACGTAAAGTGACCCAGATTCCGGCACTAGCAAGTTCTGAGGTTCCTAACGACCAGCAACTGGGTGGGAAGTAACTTCGTATAGACTGAACCAAAGGGGGGGTTCCAGGTATTCGAGTGAGGGGGGGAACATCAATTACTAGAAGAAATAAAATCTACCAGTCTTCTGTCCACAGTGAACTTAAGCACTAGGACAGTAGAGGGTCAAAGCAGGAGACGGCGTACTGGAGAGGGTGTAATGTAGTTGGAAGAGGGCTAAACTTCCCCACCTGAGGGAGCAAGGCGTAAATACCACGTTTACGGAAGAGGAAGTGGAGAAAGACCATACTTCCAGAAAGGTCCACAAAAGCCAGCAGGCGAGCTCCATGATCGAGGTCAGAAGCAGGGAGGAGGCAGGGGGGCACACCGCTTTGAAGGGGAGGGGAAACTTACGAGTTGAAAAAGTGGCATCGAACTCCCAATAACGACGAAGGGGTGTTCCGATTAAAATACTCGTTCGGTGAAATATAAGCGTGGAGGGGGACTAAGGGGAAGAGTCGTCCTACTCTAAAAAAACTTACGATCTAAAATATACCGTACCCCCGGCCTCCGAGCGAGATGGGGAGCCCAAATGGAACTGCTTCAAGAATCAGGACGTCTCGAAGTGACTTTCAGCTACTCGAACTAGGAGCGGCCTCTAACTGTAAAGGAGAATCAGTCGAGGGGACCTCTTCTATCCTTTGAACCCGATAAGAGATCCGCCAACGCGCTTGCATCCTGAGAAAAGCGCCCCTTTACTCTAAAGTCTGGGAAAAAAAGGGACACTATCTTACGGTTGAAAACAGCCCTATCAGACGCAGTGGCTCAATAATCAAATGGTTCTCACGCGCAAATTAATAATTCTGGAGCGGAAAGTGTACGAAGGAAAAATCAGAAGATTGCTTAGGCGAGACATGGCTTCGTCGAGAGATAAAAAGCCTGGACTAGAGCAATGGCAAAAAGGAGCGGTCGATACGTATCCCTACTCTGGTAATCAATTCAGAAGGGCGACGCCTCGAAGGGCCTAATATTTTTCGGAGAGAACTTGTTCAAGAGTACTGCTACAAGAAACAATCTTCAAAAAAAAATCTCAAATAAAACACCCGGGGTACGGGGGCCGAACTCTCATCCTAGCGCATGGAAAAAATTGAGAAAACTGACGCACGTGGGTAATCGCAAAAAGGTCGACCGGGACGCGCGACGAAGCCTGGCTCCCCATGCCGGAGGCGGGGAGTGGGGGGCAAAAACGGGGAGAGAATGCTCGCTGGAAGAACGGGGGGACTCGGTAAGCAAATAATATATCTGCCTAACGGGAAAACCCCCACGAGGACTGAAAAAGACCGAGTGAAACATGCGCATAGGGCGGGGGGAAACCAGGAGGAATCGGGATCTGGCTTCAAAAGAAAAAGGCCGAGCGAAAGGGGGAAAATGGCAAAGTAAAAGCGTAGCACGAGCTGAGGGGGTGCTCGTAGGGTGGAAACTGGCCAAGGGAAGCGGGGGGGTCCCTAGAAATTGATGAGAAGAGGGGTCACTACTGGACCATAGCGGAGGAGTACTCTTCCACTGGGGACTCCGTGACAGAAGAAAATGCCGAGAACCAAAGGGGAAAAAGGTCTACACTACGCAAGGAGAGATAGGGGCCTTAACGGACCCCAGAAAGTTGGGAAGCGCGGGGCAATATTTGGGGAGTGGTGGGAGGGTCTGCGCACTATCTTTTTGGAAAGACTAAGGAACAGTCCATCGCCGGAAGGGAGAAGGAAAAAAAGGGTCCAAGAGTACATATTGACCTCTAAAGGACAAGTACCCGAGCAAACAAAGTTCAAAAAACGAAAAGTCGGGAACGCCATGGTGCCCATGAACCTGCAAGTGTGCAGTGAGACCTGAAAAAAATCACCAGGGAAGGCTACGGAGCCGGACGGAAAAAAAAGCTCCAAAATGAATATGAGTCGAACGGCGACTTGGATCCGGTAGGGTTACTTCCGAAGGAACCTCCTTCGGGAGAGTCCGGGGGGACTATGAAAGGGGAACTTATCTGGCTCTAGGGAAGTCTAAACTGGAGATCCTCCATACGTGCACCGAGATGTTAGAGTTATCAGCGACATGGCTAATTCAATAAAACTAAAAACGGGGGTAGCAAATGCGTCGCCCTGGCCACTACTTTCTTGGCCCGATCAAATCCAGAGGGGGGATAGGGCTTCTGGGCCATCTGCTCGAGGGGGGAAGGGATCCGACCGGGAACGGGAATGTCGTACGGGGGTGGGTGGGGAATAGTTGGAGGGAAGGGACCAAAGAGCGAAGTCGAGATTGGGATACCGGCTCTGTAGGAACCGAGGCGGGGCGGCGGCGGCAATCAAAAAGACGGTCGCTAAGACACAAGGCTTGGTACCGGGGGTGCGGGTATCTAAGAACAAGTATCTAGAACATGTCCGGGGAAGCGTAAGCTGGGAAGCCGTGAGGGGGACGATGAAAGAGGAACCTCTTCCAATACAGAGGAAACAGGGAAGAGGAAGAATGCCGAAGAACGTAGGCGAGACGACTAACCAACTTCTGACGGACGACCCCGAAGGTGGGGGGAATTCATCAAAGGGAAACCCGCGGAATCGAAGTAGACGTGCTCGTGTTAAACCCAAACGCAGTACTCCAGCTTCAAGGCTCTCAGACATGTATCTTCGAGTATACAGACACTCGTAATTCGAATTCCATTATTGGGGCTAGAAAACTGTAGTTAACGGTCCCTGCTAGAAACTTAAGAGTTCTTCGATCAAACCTGGTAACCTGACAGCTTGAAGGAAACCACAGACGGGGGAGGATCCCGCCTTCGGACCGTCAGGGGACCGGGGGGTCTTCGTATCAACGAGAGCAAATCTCTCAACTTCCTCGATGCCAAGGTCAATTAGAATTCGCGGTCCGATCCCGCGGGTTAAAGAAGCTCAAACAACGAACTATCACGAATTCTCTCGTGGGGGAACACGAAGGCACAGGAATAGAGAAAATCAACTGCAGTCTTGGCCTTCGAAAATTCGTGCTGTTGGAAAAAATCCGGGCCATAGCAGGGTCCATAGGGAACGAGAACATCTCTTCTCTCAGGGGGGCAAGTTGCAAAGACTCTTCACTCGAAAAATGCATCAACAGCGGGACAGAGCGCTCGGAGAACCGATTTCGCCTCACTAATACAAGAGCGGGCTAAAAAACGCATGAGGAGGGTACGTAAGACTTCAAGTCGGCCGGATTATTTGATCAGTAGAGAAAAAAGGCCCTAGGTGAACGGGAGTCTTTATAGCTCAGAGGGGGAGAGAGCTTGTCCGAAAAATGGAACGCCCACCAAAAATCCGGAAACATCATCCTCTGAATTGGAAGAAAAAGAGAGACCGGGAAATCGCTGTCTGACAAGTTTTTCGAAAAGTATGAATCATACCCCTCCTCTGAGTCAAAAGGAGATACTAAGCGGGTAGGTTAAGTCGGGCCGCGGCAACAAGGAAGGGGTAAACTGGGGGACGAAAGAATATAGGAACTTGAAGGCCAACTACTTTAAAAAGTATCTAGCCATCATCAGAATCGGGGCGCAAGTTAATGATACGCCTGCGGAAAGGAAGTGGTCGAAGGTCGGGGGAGTATCTGGAAACATCTTTGCTCATCAAAATAAAACAGATGTCCTGTCAGGAGTAAAGCCAAAGGATTTGGAAAGCCTCTCTAGCGTGAGGTCAATGCCAGAAAAGAACCAAACGACCCGCCGAAAGCGGAAAAAGGCCTTAGAGTCCCGTGGAAGAAGACTCAGCTCAAACTTCGGGAACGAAAAAACAGGAAATCTAACAGACGGGGGAACTCCTAAATTGCCCGGAACCGGTATCACCGGATTTCTGATCCGTGCGAAGACTCTGGGGAAATGTTAAAAGAAGGGCGATCAACGATGTATGTCAAACGGAAAAAAAAGGGGACGGGGAGCCGAAAACGAAACAAAAGAGGACCGTTAGAAGTTGGGTCAAAAGTGATGATGCTCTCGGATAGGCGTGCAGAAACGGGGGCCAAGAAGCAAATCCCAAGACCGACGAGCTGCATTGTATCGGGGGTCAACTAGTCGTCTCGCTACTCTAGGACTCGAACGCGACCCTGTTCAGACACCAAAAGAAAAGAATAAGGGGGATCGGACGAGGAGAAGGTATTAAACGCTGGCCGAGCGCTTCGAAATTCACTCTGCAAGGCGGAGCAAGAAAACCACTATCTCCTAGACACGGAGCAGGGGGAAAAAAAAATCGGGAAACGAAACGACTCACATGGGGAAAATGGCTCAAGTCTTCAAAATCGGAAAGTCCAGAAAAGAAAAGTCAACGCCTTGAGAGGGGGGAAAAAAAAAACGACGTATAAATATCCGCGCCAGAAAGTCAGAAAAAGTGGGAAGGAGGAAGCGACAGTTCTCTTTGAGATAAAGGACGAATCTAAAAGGCCCTCTCACTTCCTGAGGAGGCAAATCCTTCGAAATCAAAACTGCGGGGCAGACGGGACGGGAACACTCATCGTATCCAAAACGGAAAGGTTTCTGCTTGGTGGGACAGGCTTGGTGGTGGGGACAAAGCAAACGCAAGCCTGGGGAGCAAAGAGCGGACCTGCTCTGTAGAGGGCAAACCCGGTCCAAGTAAAAGGGAATAACTGGGACTAAAAAAAAAATTTGTCGATCCCTCATACTTTTACACGCAAGAAAAAAGGAGGAACATACTTTCAAGCACAAATGGGAAAATAGGGTTCAGGAAAAACTTTGAGGGGAAAGATCAAATTACAAACGGGGGAAAAAATCGCCCGGTCAACCAATCGCACAAATCTTCAGGGGCCAAAAAGGGGACGGAGCTGGCTCGTAGAGTTTTTTGGGATTAATAACCGAAACAGGAAGAGGCCCCAAGCTTCTTCGTGAAACGGCCACCCCAAAGGGACAAGGGCTCGCGACAAATGGGGGATTTTCTGATCTGAATTGTCTTGGCAGCTCGTACAAGGTAGTTAAAAGTGGTTCAGCGCGAGACCCCAGATTCACCTTTTGGGAAGCGTGCAGAAAGAATCAAAATCAAAAACCTCGCGGCAAGACGAGCGCGACTGAAGCAGGACACCGAGATGGAACGTCAGGAAGGGAAAAAAGGGAGGTAAAGACGCGCAGCTGGGTCTCGGTCGAAATGTCTCTACGAGCCACGCAAGGGGGAAAAAAAACTATCGCCGGGGGAATCCCAAAAATGCGAGGATCTGGGGGGGTCTACAGAGCTAGCTCCGTGGCAGGGGGCCGATGGGAAAGACGGGGTCGAAAGGCTCATCCAGTCGGGACAAGGGGGATTAAAAAGTTTAACCCGACCGGAGGGGAAAAAGGAGCCCTTGCCCACCGCCATCTCTTCAAGTCCTGAGGTGACTCTCAGACCCAGAAAGAAACTAAAGACAAGCTTAGTATTAAATGGGAGGGAAGGGCTGAGGGGGGAAAAGTTCCAAAAGTGGTTAGCACGCATCGCACACCAACCAAGATAGGGCTTTGCTTTCTTGTGCTGGAATGGAAATGCACGATCATGACAAGGAAAAGCCGGGGGATATCCGGGATCGGCGGTCGGAAAAAAAGAACGTCTACGAGCCTCATGGAAGGAACGCGGGTCCGCTGGAGATCGCGCGGGTCGCATCAAAGAAGGGCTGGGGGCCGACCAAAGAAGAAAAAGCTGGAGCCGTCCGATGGAGAGGAAAAAGTCGAATGTGAGACGAGGACTCACTGTTCAGAAGAATTGGCTCACGGTCCC
>Ga0179593_1354891_pt1 | contig 19596 bp, 15 predicted proteins | sample CZODoug2_1_08_16_FD_185931 | JGI IMG/M metagenome (GOLD analysis project Ga0179593, IMG submission 185931) | Vadose zone soil fungal communities from Angelo Coast Range Reserve, California, USA - CZODoug2_1_08_16fungal (PacBio error correction) | ecosystem: Environmental > Terrestrial > Soil >...
GACCGAGCGAGGGACAAAGCCAGGTACATCTTTCTCATCGAAATCCGCTAAACTGGACGGCCTCTTCGGGGGATGAGGGGAAAAGGAAAAATTCACCCTCCTAAAAAAACGCCCTGCCTCTTTCTCACAAAGGAAAACTAACCGCGGCTGGGTTTGTCAAGAAGGGGAAGAAAAAAGGTGGTCCCTCTCGCATTAGGAACGATTTCAGAAAATCGTATGAGGAGAAATGTATCCGGACTAAACCTGACTAAAAACCTTGGCTGGTTGGAAGGGGGGATCTTTGATGTATGGGGAAAAGGAACTCCATTGTTTCCATGAGGGCAGAGACCTGATAGAAGGAAATGACTTACGACCTTTAATCGTTCCTCAACTCAGAAGCGAAGGCCGCCTGAGACCAACGGCGAAAGCTCTGCGACAAATCGTGTGGGAAAATAAAGATCCAAAGGAACAATATCCTATCAAATGGTAATAGGAAAGATTGGGAAAACCGGAAACATTTCGGTTGTGGATGGGTCTTTGGGAGAAGGGGGATTTGGTCTAGCGAAAACCTAAACCGATTCCTGACAGGAGATACTAAGGGGAAGTTCGAACCCACGGAGTGCAGGCAAAGGGTCTTATCTGGGTGAGAGGTAAAGACTGTGAGTCAGATGGTCCAAGAAAAACAAACGAGATTTCATCGATAGATCGGCCAGACTGGTAGAAGAACAAGGTGGGAAGAGCCTCAAGAAGGATGGGGAACGTAATAAGATAGCTCCCATCCGTTCAGGTGTATGCAAATCCGGACGAAAGAAGGGAAAATTCGGACAAAAAGGATCGATGAACTGTGAGAAAGGGCATTACTAGACAAAGGGGGACTCACAGAGATTCTCCAACGATTAGCAGGAGGACCTTGAATTAGACCGCATCCTGCGCAAAAGGGGGTGAAGCTAGTAGGGACCCGGGTTCGGAAGACATCTAGAGACGAAAGGTGAAAATGCCTTTTTAAAGCAGAGACACAGAGGGGACAAATTTCTACCTGGCGTGTAAGAGTTTGCTTCAAAAAAAGGTCCCGACAAGATGAGGAGATTTGTAGGTCAGACAAAGACCACCTGCATCTCGACCAAGTCGGCCAGCCAAATAAACAACCAAGAGGAAATAAAAGTCTTTACTGGTGAACAAAAAGAAAACAGGAGGGAGGGATGGTACTCTACCTTCCGATCCATGACGACCAGTCTCGAGAGAAAGGGACTCAAGTGAGTGAAAAAAGGCGAATAATTGTCAAGAGGGAGATCTGAACAGGGGCATACAGAGACGGACGTAGAAGACCAGGATCTCCCCATCGCTCTAATTCTCCAAATGAGCACTGGCGGGCTTGGACAAAGCACCGAACTGAAGTTCCTCTCAAGGAATGGGCAGCTCAGAACGGAGTAAAGCTGGACGAAGATAAAAAGAATCCGGAAATCCTTAAGAAAAGGAGAAAGGTACTTAGGCCAAGGATCAACCTACCAAGAACCCGAAAAGTTGAGATCTGGTGGAGAGAGGAACTGTACTTGAGGAGAGAAGGCAGCGCATTACGAAGCTATTTAGCAGCCGTGGGTAAAAGTTAAGTTGGGGGTCTCTAGCCACTGGTAGACAAATGAAGAACAGGAGAAAAAGGGGGAAGGGCTTTAAGGAGCTTTTCCGGAAGCGGACGATAACTATCCTTGCGAGGGAAAATGAAAGTGGAGAGGAAAAGACAGAGAGTAATCTACGCGGAACTGGGTTGCGTTACTAAAAATAAGGAGAGAGATCGGGAGTCATAACTCTCTTGGATAAAGAGTTGGGACTCAGGGGGGCGAGGGTAAAGGAGAAGAGACGAGGAAACTAAGTCCTCAGTCAGAGCAGAGAGGAGAGTTATAGGGGGCTTGATTTCTAGTATCTCCTCCGGCATTCATAGATTCTGATGTAGACAGTGAAAATGGGTGGGGCATGAGCAAACTTCAAACCAAGTCAACTGTTAGAGAAGCAGGCCAGAAAAGGGGGCTAGATCTCTTAGGGACTGTCCGCAAGGGCTGTGTGTGTGTTAAAAAAAGTGGGGGACGCGGGAGGGAAAAAAAGATTGGATGGGTTTGGAATCTGGTTAGACGCGAGACAGCAGGGCCTTTCGTCTCTCGTAATAAAGATCTTCTGAAAAGGAAAGCATCGGAAACGAAGTATGGAAAGGGACCTAACAAAAATGGGGGGGTACTGCGTATTAAAGGGCAGATGATCCAGCAATAACCAGGTCCTGGGGGGAGGAACTTGACCTTAAAGAGTGACGGAGTGGCAGAGGTCCAGGGGGCCTATTGCCGTCATCCACTGAAAGTTTTCTACAGAATAACCTTTCGGGTCAGGAGAAGAAAACGATGGTTCGACCAGGGAGAAGCGACAAGAAAGGAAAAGCAAACGGGTCTAAAAAGGGACCGTCATTGGAGACCGGCAAAATTCCTATCTAATGGAACAGTTTAGAATTACAAAGCAAAGACAGTGGACCTGTGCACGGTGGGGAGTTTATGGTCCATAAAGGGGTGAAACTAAGGCTGCCCTGCAGGTGCAATGAGGGGCGTGTTTGAAAAGTGAAGGGGTAAAAAACCATTCGTGAAGATCCCTGCCATAAAAAAATTTCCGGAAAAAAGGCGTGCGTTGAATCAGTACATATCACTTAGTGATACAGATGTGTCGAGAGAGAGGGGGAAGTGACGCAGGCCCTCGCAGGGAGAAGATTACGAGAAGGTTAAAAGGGGTAGAAAATGGGTTGTCTTGAAATCGTCGGGGGGAAATGGATATTACGAGGGGAAACAGTATATTACCGCGTTCGCACAGGGTCCCCAGGGGGGTACCGGATCCGAAGGGATTTCCCCTCTTGGGGTCGAGTGCAGGGAGACTGGAAAAAGGCAGTGGGGGGGGGGTATAGATCTGTGGTTGAGGTGGGGAAGAAACCCAAAACCCTCATATGGAGGAAGAGGGAATAACTCGACACGACCACAACCGGCCCGGTGGTAAACCAACTGTCAGTTGGTGTGGGCCCCTTCCTGGAAAATAGGTCAACTTCCTCGGCTCTGACTTACGGGAGCAGAGAAAGATTCTCGGAATGGGTCAGTGAAGGCGAGGAGGGAGAAGCCGACTCCTAGACAGCGTTTGGTGGGGAATGTTCGGATAGACTGTCAGCAGGCCCTTGGGCCTCCGACAAGGCATAAAAACCGAACAGCGTAATAAAAGGGAGGGAGTAGTCCGGAGGGATCCCTGAGAAAGGGAGGGAAAGATCCTTCATTCAGCCAAGCGTCGCTATTCTCTTACAGGTTCAGAATGGCCGATGAAGAAAAAGAGAGGGAGTCCAGTGACTCGATCCTTTTAAAAAATCTGGAAAACCTAACGAAGGTGAGAAAGATCCCGACAGGGACAGGCGACACTTTGACCAGGGGACAAGAAAATTAGAGAGAAACCACGGGAAGGGTTCGGTTTAAAGGGCTTGCTGAACAGCCCACAAAAAAGAACCGCACAAAGAACCCTCCTTTGGCGGGTACAGCGCTCCCAAAAAAAAAAAAAACACCGAAATTGAAAAGGATTGGAGACGTGTCAAACGTGAAAGAGACTTTTTCCGAGAATCTGCGAATCTAGACAGGTGTGTTATGAGTCGGGAGAGAAGCGGAGGGGGGGGTGATCTCCCAGAGGAGGTCATTGACAAACTGAGGGAGGGGCCTGCTCTCCACTAGTGGGGTCCAGGGGACCATCATTAAAGATTCGTTCAAAGAGAGATGGTAGCAGGTGAAGCCCGCGAAAAAAATGTGTAGAGATGGTCGAAAATCCTATTTGCAGAAAGGAAGAGGGAGAACTGTCCAGGGAGCAAACCCGTTGCTCGGCGGTCGCTCAAAACAAGCAGTAAGAGGGGAGGAATAGGTGGTGAGCAGAAGGGAGGCGCGGAGGGCTGGGGACCTATGAATGCACGAAGCACGAAGAGACTTAAAGCCGCGTCGAGGACGATCGGGGCTTTTGAGACTCATGCGAGGGACAGGAGGTGACCCAGTATCGAAAGTCCGGGCTTGGACTAGAGCGTAGGGGAGAAAAGATTGTCAAAACGACCATTATCTTAAGGAGGAAAGCCGTAAAAGTTTCTCGTAAGACTAGAGAAACCACTAATGGATAGAATAGAGACGTGAAGAGCTCCAAGCACCGTCACCAGAGCGCCGGATTAAACAAAGAGTAAGGGAAGTGGTGGGGTAAAAAGTACGGCTTGCGAACAAGAAAGCTCCTAAAAGACGGAATCTCAAGACCGCGTGAGAGAGGCCGGCGGACGTCTGACGCGAAGTTCAGGGACACTCGAAAATCACCTCGAGGAACAAAAAGGGTCCTCAGCAAAAACAATTGTAGGAAAGAGAAAAGTGAGGGGGCCATCTAGGGGAACGAGAGATTCCTGCCCAGGGCCCAAGAGGGCGGCCCCAGGTACGTAGTGGGGCTGCTGAAAGGAGAACGGAGGAAAAGCACGGGAGGAGATCGAAAAGTGTCCAACAACACCAAGGAAGGTTTTGGAGACTTTGCAGAAAGGAAAGTAAGGAGCGAACGATCGGACATTCGGGAGGTTATCGCAAGGGAACGAGAAACTGGTACGGCATCCGTAATCCTGAGTACAAGAGACAGGAGGGGAGGACCCGAATATGCCTCGGAACTGCGATGTAGGAACTGAAGCTAATCCGAGGAATCCCCACCAGGGAAAAAAACATAGTTGAAAGAGACGGTAAAATGGCCCCGGCGGACGGACTCAGGTAGGATTCTTTGAAGTAAATACTTCATCCAACTAGACGCCATTCCTCGTGCACTCAAACTGGGAAAAGATTACTAGGGTGGGGGAGATCCTGGATGATCAAAGGGTTTTCAAGAGCAAAGGATTCCTCGCTGTCTCAACTAGGATATCGAAAGGTCGCCGGGCCAACCCCAAACTGAGGCCGGAGGTTAAATAAGAAGTGGGGGGGATGGGGAGGGAAAGGAAACTCCATTGGCGGCGCCGCCGGGCTAGCCCTTAAGAGGGGGGGACCTGAAAGGCCTAGGAGGAAAGGAGAGCTCCTCAAGAGCATAACCACGATCTTCGAAGAGGGAGAGAGGGTCACCGCCGGAGGTAAAGAAGCCAAGGATCAAGAAGTAATGTAAGACTGGAGCTCGGAAAGACAACAAGGCGTTTTTAGGTCATTTGGAGGATTGGCATAGCAACCTCGGGGGGAAAGAACACTCAAAGATGACCGGGGGGGAGCTCAGGCAGGGTCTGCCAAAAAGAATCGAATGTGCCTTTCTGTGGATTTGAGAGTACCTCTTTGCCAGTGGAGGATCAGGATCCGTGGAGGTCTAGGGGTCAATCCGAGAAAAGGAGAGGGGGGAAGCACTAAGATCCTAGGGGGGATAATACGATCTCTCCCAGTGACGTAAGGTCGGGAGGCCGGACAGGACTAATCAGAGCTGGAGAGGGGGTAGTCTCGATTCACGGAAAAAGTATAAAGAACTGAGAAAAAGAAATGCTAAGCGAACCTGGTGGGGAGACGGAAATCCTCCTTCTAAAACATAAAGCAAAAAAAGGAAAGGAGAATACTCGTAAACGAAAGGGAGGCATTCTCAAGTATGAAAGTGTGGGCAGAAGCAGGGAAGACCCCAACGGAATGGGGTTGGGGGGAGGTTAACAGGGGCTTGGACTGTGTCTAAAGACCAAGAAGGCAAAAAATGGTTTGAGACAAAACCCAAAGGAGAGAGTAAACACCAGCAATTTAACGTCAAAAGCAATGGAAAGCTTGGGTCAAACAGACTGAGGGACAGAGGGTACAACTCGGGTGGGAACCGAGCGGAACGATTTGAAAGGATAAAGGACTGGAAATCTCCCCGGCGCTTCGAGACTACGGCAAAACCCTGAATCATGTCCATTACGAGAGGCATCGAATGAACGGGACTAGAGGGGGAAGTCTGGCCGAACTAAGAAAAGATCGGGGGAAAATCTCTCTAACATGGGACCCTAAGAGCGTCATCGATAGCACCGCGTAGGAAAGAAAAGAAGAAAAAAGGAGCTTTCTAAGAGAAAAACTGATAGCTCAAGGTCTCCCCCTCAGCCTGACAGTCCGTAATCCAAAAGGAGGAGTACTTAGTGAAGACAGTTGAATAACAGAAAAAGATCTCGCATCCAGGGGAATCTCGGGAAGTGTCGGATGACGGAGGATGAAGGTGTAATTGAGTGAGGTACCTCTGGGAAAGCGAAGATGGGCATTCCCGTGTAAGTCGAAGGAAAATGGATCCAACACATGGACGGGAGATCCCGGGAGAAACGGGGAGAGATTGGCGGCCGAAATCCGGGTACTGAAAAAAATCTCGAGCCTGGGCGGGTAATTTAGGGAAGACCTAGGACGTCTGAAGAAAAAAAAATTAGACTTGCTAATGGGGGAGCGGGATCAAGTCTTCCGGTAAGAAGGTCTTGGGCGGTAAGAATAAAGCGTCGATATCGATCTTAAGAAAAAACGAGAGGGGGATCGAGGGAGGACGAGGAGTGGCATGTCTTCGGAGAAGCCTGTTTATGGCTACGCTCCTAAAAGGAGAGAGCATCGGCCTAGGTATCTCGGGTGAGTCTTGAAGAACTCGACGAGCGAAGGACAGGAGAGCAAGTCGAGGACGGGGGGACTTTTGTTCATGAGAACGTTGCCAGAAACCACCGGGGTGAGAAAGACCTCCAGATAGATCTCGGAGGGGACTTGGCAACTTGAGAAAAACAGATCTGTGGGTTGGTGGGCAGAATCTAGGGACTCTGGAGGACGAGGCTTTCTGGAAGGGAACTCCCGTTTGTACAGAACTCGACATACGGGACTTTATTATCTAAACACAGGAAGGACGTCCATGGCGCCGCGATGGCTCGCCGTCAATGGAGGGGAAGACACCCCAGGCGATCAAAAGAAAGGAAACGACTTCGTCCAGAGCACGCAGTCCAATCGTTTTTAAAGAAACGGTAGACGGATCGTAGAGGTGCAGGAGGGGCCAGGACCCCTTGCAGCAGGCACTTCCGTGGAGAACCTGGCGGCGATCACACGGGACCGTGTGGGCAAGGGGAAACAGTAGAGAAAACCTACGGGAGAATAAAGAAAACGTCATGCGAGCCGTCCTGCTCTCTACTGAAAGGGGGTAAAGAACTCCCAAACAGGACGATTGCAATGGTCCTGTAGGGGGGGAAAAGCAGGGTCAATAAGGAATGGATCCTTGGGTTCAGGAGGTGCAGGGGAGGGGGCAGGGAGTCTGCTGAGAAAAAAAAAATGGGAAAGGGGTTTTTCCGAGAGGGTCCCTTGTGCGGTAAAAAGTTATTCCGAAGGTGTATCAGGGAGTCATAGTAAAAAAAAAAAAAGGGGGAGAATCTAGAGGGTTGTGAACGGGGGGAGAAGGTAGGGAAAGACTTGCTGAGGAAGGGGGGGGAGGGAAGAGGAAGAATCAAACCAGATGGTGTGCGGGCCGCGTCTAATTATAAGGAAGATTGGAGATTGGAGGAATTATAAACATATGGCCTAGGGGAAAATCCAAAAGGAAATACGTAGGGGGTCCCTCTTTGGGGGAAAACGCAGAGCTTGCGAAGTTTCGGGTGATAGATGAGGGTGTCTTGAGCAAAGACCTAAAAAAATAGACAGCCTCTGTTCAGGGGGGAATTAGAAAACTATAAAAAACTACACTCCGCGCAAGGGCAAACAGTTGCCGGGGGGTGGGGGGTTCCTAAACCGGATGGGACACTTAAATCGGGGGGTGACGGACGGAAACGAATGAGTGATGAGGAATGGGGACAGTGCGCGATTTCGGGAGAAGGCCGGCTGGCCTAGAGAGGGTGAGCAGTGGAAACTCGCTCATAAGTCGAGAAACGCAAGGGGGGGCCTCCAGACTCTCACCGAACAGCGACGCGGTGAGATGAGAAGGTCGTTTAGAGAAAAAATAACATGCGGTCGATATAGGAGGACTTCACAACAGTTGAAATTCCGCAGGGTTCACATATGCAGGATGTCGATGGACATAACGCGGTAAATTGACTCGTCCATGGCCATCCGTAAGAAAGAGACCGTACTACGCCAAGACCGCCCCGGAAAAACCCTGAAGGAGAAATCCTTTTTGAAAAAGCCTTAACCCGGGTATGTCCTTATTGGGGGCTTTTTTCGGGGAAGTTTCAATGCTTGCAAAAGCGGAGAAAAAGAAAAAACAAAAAGAAAAAAATCAACACCTCATGTTTTAATGGGAACCAAAGACCATCGGGGGCCCAGGGATTGGGGACCGGATCTTTAACTCCGCTAGCTTTTCAAGATAAGTCTGGGCAAGGCGGGGGGGGGGTCGGGGCCGATGATGCCGATCCAAGATATCTCCAGGCAGGCGTCATGGTTATCTCAGGGTCGAGGATGTGAATTCAGGGGAGCCATGGGTGTACCAAAAGTTCATTGAATGTAAGGTTCAAAGTTAGGGGCGAACAGGGAAGGATGTAAGTCAGGGGTACTCCGTAGAAGATGTTTGGATAGCTCCTGAAGGTTTCATGCTACGAAGGGTTGGAGAGGGACGACTGGGACCAAGGCGAGTGAATCCTCCAAACAAGAACTATCGGGGAGGGGCGGAAGGGGGGGGGAAAAGGACACGAGTGGCTGAGGGAGTCAGGGGGGGCTAAGGTTGTCTTAAGGGCGCAAACCACAAGTCCGACCGGAAATCAATGAATTCTAACTGGAGGGGAAGTAGCAGAAAGGAGGGGTGTCTCCGCGATGAGTACAGGAATAAAAGCCGCCTTACGCGAATAGGCGGTGATCTGAGAGCGTAGTAACTCAAAGAAGTACGTGAAATGCAAATGACTTACACATTTGACTAGTCTTCTGGAAACAAAGAATTTCTGAATTCGCTTACAAGAAAACATACCGAACCGAAGATAAAGGCTGGACCTTCTGACGGGAAGCCCGTAGAGTGGGGGTGAAGAGAGATACTTTCTTACCACTCCACGATCGAGAAGAAGTATCGGGAAGCATCGGGAGTCTATGCACTACTGCCGCGTCGGGAGGGAAATGAGGCGCCTTTGGAAGGGGAAGAGCGAGATCCGGAACCTATCCGATGGCCACCAGACTCATCTCCACCACTAAAGAGAAGTTTAACTATTGATGGCCATAGGGTCTTGGGGAGGGTCTATAGAACGGAGAATTAGCAGGAATACGTCGACCCTACTTCCTAGGCCTCTAACTGGGCATGAGAGAGAGGGCATGTAGAGCGGGGGGGCGGAAGTATAGACTTTTAAAAAAACACGTCCCTAATGGGGAGGCAGCCCCGTCGGAATTTTGGGACAGGGGGAAAAGAATGACGGGAGCTCGAATCGGTGCTGATAGAAGTAGAGGGAGAAAAAAGAGGTTACGTAAGAAAATCCAAGGGCTCCTGGATATGGGTAAGAGCTATCAATAGGAAGGAATCACGGAGATATCCTCAGCGACGAATGAAGTGAACTGCTCAAGACATCTGAGGATGACAATTAAGACGGGGGACTCATAAGTACAAGGAGAGAGGATGAAACTATTTATGAAAACATCCTCGCGTTCTTCTGTGCAACAGTTCGCGCGTCGGCAAATGAGCCTCCCTTAATGGGCTCGAAGTTCGAATAAAGATAGAGGGGGTTTGAAAAAGGAGAATAAGGAAGGAAAGGTTTTCTGGAGGCAGGACGTTCTCTCTTTCGTCAGGCGAGGAGAGAATCAGTAGTTCGCCGGGTATGAACCTGAGAGAAGAAATGGGTGAACGAATCTGTAGGGTAAAAAGTTCAAAGGTGGGTCCCTGTCTCCTGCGATTAATACTTACACCGGACGCCGCGTAGGTCTCGTCCTCCGCCGCCACAGAAGGAGCTCAGAAGACCCACAGAGATATCTCCTAACCTCTGCACCGACGAGGGAACGGTAAATCCACTGATCCAAGAGAAAACTGGAGCACTGGTATCTCGGACGCTTAAACAGGGGGGTTTCTGTCGTGAGAAAAGTCTGGGTCTAGGGGGGAAAAAAATCTGCATGCCCCGCAAAGGAATACTGAGTCTCATGTCGGGGTGAAGGGACGGGGAGGGTCACGCTGGAGAGGGCTCGTAAACCGAGGGGGAAAGGTCAGATTGGCAGGTTAAGGGAAAGGGGAAAAGTATTGCATCCTCGACCTAGGGAAACTGGCAGAGAAAAAGGTCTATCCAAAGGGGGGGGCTAGAAGATAGGACAAAACTGTAATCATTTTTATCCTAGAGCAGGGTAAGAAACGGGAAGAACATAATGTAAGGTGGTCGGGGAGCGAGAATAGGCAGGGGGTTGCCAAGGAGACTGACGTACTGCTAGCGATAAACGGAGAACCGATTCTAGGAGACGGGGGGGGAAGATCGGGCCTCATCCTTCTCAAAAATGAGGCTGCACGTAGGAACTAATTTAGTAAGCCCTATTAAGGGGGACCATCCGTTTTGAGTAAGAAAAAAATTCAAGTTTGCGTTGGGCAGTGAGGTAAGGGAAAAAGTGGCATAACGTAAGAATGAGGGCTAGGGGGCGGGCTCCACCCAACGAAGATCTGAAAAAACGCAATTTGTCACAGAAAAAAAAACGGACGAAGAAGATCTGTAATGGAACAACGGCATAGCAAAGAGGTCTAGGGGGAAAACTAACAGAGGGGCGCGTCGGGGAAGGGAAGAAACGTGTGCAACACAATGACTCGAGAATGGTTTAATTCTGATATTCCTAGGACCTGCCAGGAGCCAAGACTTCGGTGTGCCGACCTCTCGGATAGAACCCACGAAGAGTCAGTTATAAAGCAGGTAGGGAATGAAGGGTTCTGAAGAGCAGCAAGAGAAGAAAGCCCGGGATCACAATTGAGTCCAATCCAACTACTTTCCACAACCGGACAGAGACCGGCGGCATCCTTGGATAGAATAAAAGGAAAAGATTGAGCAGGACTTCGGTCAATTTATTGAATCAACGCGACAGCAGGAGGGGGAGAAAAACTTCTTTCAGACCCTGGCTGCAGAGAGAAGCCGTCTCATAGGGGACGGGGATCTATTTAGGTAACCTCTTGGGGACGGAATTGTGGATATAACCCTGTGGCTGGATCCCCGGAATGGATTGTATCGCCCTAAGGGAAAAAAAGGAGTCTTCCTTCACCGAGGTTAAGGGCGACTATGGAACTCTCCTGGCCTGGAAGGGGGGGAAGGGCTAACAACAGTAGTAAGGGCGTATAGGATAAAGCAGTCCATAGGCTGACTACGCCGTGGAGTAGGGAAAGGTCGTGGGAGTGGCAGACTTTGAGTATAGCGGGTCGCCGAAGTAGAGGGGGAAGAAGAGCTGTTTCGTCGCAGAGGGGCTACCTGGGGCAATTCGGAGAAGGGGATAAAAATCCTACGTATAAGCGACCTAGAAGTGATCGAGTGGAGATCTTTCAGGAAGAGATAGACCAGGGGGCAGCTGGGCTCCGACGTGCATGGGTTTTGGAACTTGTCGACGTAAGAAACCTACGACTTGGAAGAAAAAGGACAGGCCAGTTCCTGAGTAGCTGGTGGAGTGAGGCCCTTTCCCAGAAATCTGGGGTGTTGTGGCACATCGCGGGCCTGAGAGAAGGAGGGCTTCTGACAAGGGGGGAGAACACCTCGCCACGACGGGCCTTGAGATCGGATCTAAGGTAAGGCGCCTAGAGATAGGTCCGAAAAGGGCAGCCGAAAAATCCTGGATCCTTCGTAGAGGCGCCCGCGATTAGTGAAGAAGGCAAGGGGAAGTTTGGGGTCTCACGTTACACGGGAAGAAAGGATCTTAGAGGTCCGGGTCCGCAGGAACCCGGGGGCCTCATCCACTGCAAGGTGTCTCAGAACTGAGTTCACCGCATTTGGGCGACAAGGAGGTGGAAAGGTATCGAAAAAATAAGACCCAGGAATGATAAACGTCATTCTGCAGGGACTTACTCGACTAAAGAAAGGAAATCTCCCGCGATGGCTATTCTGGGAAAAGGGGATTTTAGCCGGAAAAAAAGTTGCACTACGTAATTCTCAAAGAGTGGTGCTGAAGGGTGGGGAAAAAAGCCCAAGGGGGCCGGCATGAGACTTTTAACAGGTCTTGTGGACCAGGATGGAAGAGTTCAGTTATTGCTGAAAATCCGTAAGGATGGTCTTGGCAGGGAATGGAATGGATAAAGGATAAGGGGGGAAAAGAGAGAGAGGGAGGGGGAAAAAAAAATCCTTCGAATGCGGAAAAAGGATAGAGAGTTCCTGTACCAATGATGGGGTGACGTGTCAAGCGCGTCCGACTAATCCGTGGGAGCGGGGCCTGATAGCAATCTGGTAAGCTTTCCCAGGTGAAGAGCGGACTTCTTTTGAACCGAGGTTGGGAGAGGATTCTGCCTAACTTTATTTGGGTCGAAAAAAGGGGGGGACGGAAGAAACAATAGAGACCTCATAGGTATTCGGTCGAAAGTAACTCTGACGACAAGAAAGTATCCCGTTTGACGTGGCCCGGTGGTTCTAAAGGTGAAACCATGTGTCAAAGTGAAAGAGACTGAAAAAAAAAAAAGGAGGTCCCGGCCATTCGCGGAAGGTTTCTTGCGATTAATTGCTGCCGGCGCACGGGGAAAGCGGTTGAGAACTGGGTCAGAGACTCTTGGGGGGGGGAACTGAGGGAAGCTCAATTGGAAAAGACTCTAGCATAAAGGGGGGGGGGGGGAAAGGATAAGGGGGAAAAAAAGGAGGTAAGCAGGGGACCGTCCCAGGAGTAAACAGTTAGCCAAGGGGAGGGGAGAGGTATCTTACTGGAAACAAAAAAGGAAAAATGCTCTCACCAGGTTTCAGCGGTCCTTTCGAAAGGAGGGAAATCGAGGCCGAAAATCCGTGAAAAAACAATCAAAAGACAAGGGAACGGCAGCAAAAGAAGAAGAAACCGATACCTGGGGGGCCGACCTCCAATGAGTATAGAAGAATAATCGGTTCGGGGGAGTTGCAGCAGAAAAGCCCACGAACCGCAACAAGGCTGGGGTACTTTCCAACTCACAGAGGAAAGGGGGAATGTGGGAGCCGTTTCCCTCGCAGGTGCGAAGAGAGCTTAGGAAGCTCTCGGGGGGGGGGGGGGGGAGTCGGTCTTCGGAGAGGACAGGACTCGCTCCCCGATGAGGAAATTGTCTAGGGAATCAGGAGGAAAAAGGACGGAGAAAAGTCGACAGGGAGAGCCCGGGCGTACAAGTAACACGCAAGAATATGTCGGGCACGGGGGACGTCGGGGTGTTTCGAAACCTTTTACGGTCCCTATAGGGGAATGATCCCAAAAAGGTTGAAGAAGCGAAACGGGAGGAACCGCGACGGTCCGTGAAGAAAAACACCCTTGAGTCCTTCCCGAAAGAGATAAAAAAAGAAGCAAAAAGAAACGCAGTGGGAGAGAGGCAGGCGGAGCGGGCGGACTGGAGGGGGGAGGGAAAAGATCAAGACCTAAATAAATCCGGAGCGAGAGAGCACGAAGGCCGGCAGGGTCTCAACGAAGAGAGGTAGCTTCAGGGAAGATCTAGTTAAAACCTCGTGAAAAGATGAAGTGTGACAAGACCAGGATCTTAAAGGATTCCCTCAAGGGACCATGGGGATAGGAAAAGGACAAGAAAAACCAAGGGACTAGAGACTTCACTCGTAAAAGCCAACCGGAAGAAAGAAGAGAGCACGAGAGTCCGGAGGGTGACACGTCAAGAGCGGAAAAACCTCGAGAGTACCATTCAGTCCGAGAGGGAAGGAGGCCGGCTAAGGGGCGGAGTCAGCGGGGCCGTAAAGAGCAGAATGCACCTCTATTGAACAAAAAAGGATCTACAACAAAAGAGGAGGAGAAGGTTCACATCGATTGAGGGGAAAAAAGTATTTAAGGCCAAGGAGAGGAATACGGAAAAGGAGCACCTCGTCCAGAACCTGCAGACGCAGAGAGAATGGAAGCGCGGGAGGGGAGCTCATCCTTGTCCAAAAGACACGGAATGGAGCCGTGGAACGCTCGCGGAGCGTGAAACGTATCGTAGTCTTAACAGGATTTTGGATGAGAGCGAACAAGAAAAAAGTGGGAGGATCAATCTTAGCGCCATGTGGAACGCGCAATCGGGGGGAACCGAAGGAAGCTACGGGCAGATGAGGAAAGCAGATCATAGCTGGGAGAAACAAGATGAACCTCTACTTTATCGGCAAATTCTGGACGCCCTCTCGTAAAAATTGCTTTCCGAACGGGCATCCTAACGATCCTCCCTGACCTAGGATGAAAAAGTCGAGGGGAACGTCAATGGGGGTCTTGAGAAAAGGAAAAGAGAGACTTCTAAAATCCGTAGGAGATAAATACAGGGGGAGACAAGGGAGTCAAAAATTCCGAGAACCGTAGGTGAATCTTTGAGGGAGGGGAGGGAAGGAAAAGGGAACGGGGGACCTACCAAGGCCTCATCCCTGATAGGACCCTACAAGGGAGTTATCTATTTCCGCGGGGAGAAACTCGTCCGCCTCCTACAGAGTGCGATCGCCAGGGATAGAGGGGAAACGCCGGTTTTAAAAAAAAAAAAAAAAAACCACGGGGAAAGACCACGCTCAAATATAAGCTGTGAAATCTTGTTAGATCGTGACCTGGAAAACGGTTGGGAAGGTTGGAGATGGAAAGGTTCTAAACCCCTCTGAAAAAAGAATCAAAACGCCGTATCTTATATACGAAGGGAGGTTCGTAAAAACTGATTCCTCCAAAAAAGGTAAGTTCGGAAGGAGGTTGCGCGCTCGGGGTACCAGATTAAGGGGGCGAGGAGAGGCCCGAGTGGTCCTCGAAAGAGCGGAGCGAACATGTAAGAGAATCTCCGAAGGTGACGAAACGAGGCCAGCCCTGGATAGTTTAAGAGCCAGCCCCGAAAACGAACAAAGGAAGCAGGGGCCCGGGAGTCAGGGAAAGATGCAAAGGGGGGAGGATTCTCGAATGCGATCGACGAACGGATCAAGGCGGATCGGAGCGGGGGAAGGGAAAACAGCATAGCGGGAATAAGAGAGGGGTACGCGTACGACTGCAGTAGTGACCCGGTTAGGTCAAAAGGGATAGTGCAAGTGGGCGCAGAGGGGGAAGACGAAAAAAGGGAACCCGGTAAAAACCTGGGTCGTTCAAGTTAGAAAAAAAAGACAACCTATTCGGGATGGCGGGTCAAAGACCCACATTCATAGAGAGAAAAACTCAATTAGAAGAAAGATTACACCCGCACGACTTACGGTGGTAAAAACTGGTTTACCAGAGAAATGATTTACTATGGATAAGAGCTACCGGCTACGTAACGAATAAGAAAGGGCAATCACACCTTAATCATGTCAGATTAGGCGGAACGGCCGAGCCCCAGGACGGACGAAGGGACTTGAAAGAAGAAATCTCTCAGGAAAACCCCGAGGAGAAGTCTCCAGGAGAAGGAAGATACAAAAGAGACCTAGGACTTCAAGGAAAACTCAAATCAAAAGGAAGGAATGCAAAAAAGCCGGCATCTCTTTCAACGGTAACAGCTCAAAAGAAGAACTGTAATCAAGGAAATGCTCAGGGAACGGGGAGAAGAAATGGATGGCGTACCGAAACGGAAAGAAGAGTTAGTCAGCTGAGGGTGATAATCATATCAGATAGTCGACTTCAGGGGAGGCTGATTCGCTCTTTAGCGAACTCTGGAAGGGAAACAGGGGGGGAGGCTCGTTCCTTGTCTGAAACAGGGGCGGTGATCCGACCGACCCATGTAATTTTCTGAAGGAAAGGTAACTGGCCGAGTTACCTGCGAAAAAGGCGGAAGAGAAGGGGAAAAGAGACCGCGGCTCTGGGTACAGGGATGGTTATCTACAAGGTGTACGAAGGATTGGGCGGCGAATCCGAAGCTAAGAAAAGGCTTCTCAGGAGGGCCGGGGGAAAAAAGTTCGGGAGAGGGGGGAGCATTTAATAGCCTAAGGAAACTCAGAGAAAGGCAAGAGTCTCTAGAAGGATATGGATCGCGGGATAGAGGGACGACTCAAAGCAACTCGCAGAGGGAGATTCAGGAGTTTAAGACAACGGCCGATTGTCTGATCGCCTTAAACACATCCACTTGACGGCCATGGACGGGATAGCTCTGGAAGGAAAGGTTCCCGGGGCCCGCAAGTGTTTGGGAACGAGTGACAAAATAGGATATGTCGGGAGGGGAGTAGCCTTGGCTCGACAACAAAGCGAAGACGTGAGATGCTCTAGTCGCGGGGGGAAGAAAAAAAGCGAGAATAAGGGAGAAGGATTAAAGAAGGCGGCCACTTAAGGCTTCTGATCACGGATTGGGACAAAGATAGTCTTGTGGGGCGACATAGCATACGTCAATTACTAAATTAAATTCAAGCCAGGATCAGATTGGGGACTCTAAAGGACCCGCTTGTCCTGAAAGAAAACACTTAACTTTTGAGACAGGAGCGAATCACGCCAGTGTGGGCGACAAGAAAGCAGTAAGGGTACCAAAAGAGGAGGGGGAGATATAGGGGAAAGGGAATATCGCAGTCCGTTCCTCATGATAAGGCACAGGGATATCAAAAAAGCTAAAAGGGGGGAGGGGGCAATTGTAGGATCAAATAAAGTCCGACGTCAGGAAAAATCCTGGTCTGACGGTTTAAGCGGGGGGAAGGGGAGCGAGACAGTTGGGAATGGGACTTTCGAGATTGAAGAATCGGAGGCGGAATCTGGGGAACGGGGTCAGTGGGTGCACCTGAGGGGAAATGACGACCCTTGGACGGCTATAAAAGGGGGCGAGCGAATTTTCGGCCAGTCCGTCAATGGCGCCATGGTAGCGTATGGAGTGGCTTGGATGAGCAATGGGTTGGCCCCAGACTTCACGGTGGGGGTGGGCTTGCCGCTTGTGCTTCCTTCAGGAGACCGAGAGGGCGTTACTCTGGGAAGAAGAGTCAAGGAACGTTCAGCTGTGAAAAAAACTGTGTTGTACCGTAAGCCTCAGCAGGTGCGGGTCAAGCTTGGGTCGCTAGGCCTGGCAGAGGAAAGTGGTTGTGACGCTATTGAAAAGGGGGGGAAAGAAAAATTGGATGAGGAAAGCCCCAATAGGCCACGACTCTTGACAGGAGGAACGAGAAAAGACGCAGGTGCCGACGGGGGGGCCACGGAAGGGTTGGTGTGTCCGTCGATGAAACCTATTGGTCCACTTGAATCGAGAGGGGAGGAAAAAGGAGGGGAAGCCGGGGGAAGTCAGTTGAGTTGGGCGTCAGGAGGTCAGGAGTAAATCTAGGATAATCGTTGAACCGGGAAGGGCTAGCACGTAGGATGAGGGGAAACGGGGGAACTACTCAGAAAACCGAACAGCTTAGAGACAGGGTAGGTAAAGGACGGGTAATGGGAAAATTATACCGCGCAAGACAGTTCGTAACCAATCAGTCAGAGAGCTTGCCCATGGTCTCGAAGATGGAGAGGGGTGACAATCGGCAACTTGAAAGGCTATCTTGGCAATAGAGAACCAAACCCTTTTAAGGCAATACGAAGAAGAAAATGGACCGAAAGCTACCTTATTGATCAGGAAGTAAGCTTGGCTTGGGGTGAAAGAAACAAAGCCATCTCCAGACCGAAACAAAAAGCCTGGAAACTGTTACAACTCGAGAAACAGAAAGTAAAAGGCGGATATGGGGATGACGTGGATCATGGAAGTTCCCGAGACGTTGCCGCGGAAGATGCGATCTCGCGGTTGGGAGGCGGCGAGAGTATGGCGGGGAAGAATCAGAACGCGGGAGACAGGGAAAAAGAGGCATTTCGGTGTAAGGAGGGGCCGAGGGACAAAAGTTAAGCACCTCATCAAAGATTAGAAAAGGGTCCAACCCGAAGAAGGTCCCAGGAAAAGATTTTCGATAAGGAGCCTAAGATAAAGACTGAGGCGGGTCGAAAAAGAAACCTTGACCTGAAGGATCCCTTAAGAGCTCAAAAAAAATTTAGAGGTAGGGGGCGAAGTGGGGAAACTATGCAGGGAAGAGGCGTCTGGCTGCCGGTCTTAGGAAAAAGAATAAAGTCAGAGGAAGTCCCATCCGTAGAATCTGGATGAGAACACGATTGCAGGGCGTTGTAAAAAGACTCGGAAAGGGAATGTGATCCTCTCCTTCCAGAGAGATGATAGATTTCAGATTTCTCACTCCAGTTAGGAGGGATGCCTGAGGAGAAAGGGACTCAGTACGAGTAAAGCGGGAAGGAGGGAAAGTTAAAAAACCCTCCTCAAAAATTGCCCGAAAGTCGGGGCCAACTTAGTAAAAAAAAATAAGGAAGTGGGGGGAACGTCGAGAAAGTTCCACCTCTGAGAAGAAAGGATAAGCTACTCATGGAAGGACTAGCATCGGTCATTCTTGGAGAACTGAGCGTGCCTTGTTTCCTAGGATCTCTAAAACTAGGGGCAAACGAATCTCTCGCAGAGAAACAAAAAACCTAAAACCGGAGTCTGCTGGGACCCTCAAACAGCTCTCGTTTTCACTCTGTTGCCTTCGATCACTGCCATTGAGCTTACCGTCCTCTGCCATCTTCCATCGCATTCTATCGCTGAAAAATTTCGAGTCGCAGGTTGGTTTAGTGAATCTCATAAAAAGGGTCCAACAAGAAAGTTTAACGACGGGGGGGAAAGATGGGGTGACGGGGGGGAGTTAGCTTTTACGGATAGGTATAGGCAGTCTTGTGGGGGATACCGATCATAGACCGGGGGTGCTGAATGGAGTGTGGAGAAAAGCGCCTGGAAGGACACTCTCATGGGGACACCTCGCGAAGACGGACGGGGGGTTAACATGACGCGTCAAAGGTCTGGTAGCCCAAACCGCCATCAGTGGAGAATAAGTCAGAAAGCGGACTGATGCCTCGGCTGGGGGCTGCTTGACCCTGGAAGTGAGAAAAAGAAAGCAGCATGCCTCTCTGACAACTCGTAAAGAAATCAGGGGGAGGGGGGTGGTAGGAGATAAGCAGGAGAAAAGTTTTGTCTGCGCATGAATCGACGAGTAAGAAAATCTTCGGCTCTAATCACATTGGAAAGCCTGGGCGGCACATGCCTAATAAGAATTCTTGGGGTACCGGGAGGGATTGCTGGGAATGGCAGACGAAAAGGAATTTGGGTAAATGGCAGCCTGCCCTCATCCTGATAGAGGAAAATACGAAGGAAATAGTTCCATAAGACATGAATATCCCTCCTAAAGCAAACAACTCTCTTATCGGGAAAAGGAGAGATCTAAAAAGTCAAGAGAAAGTAAGAGACGTCCAATAGCCTTCAGGGGGGGAGAGAGGTTTACTCGACACAGGAGGTTTGGGGGGGGCGGGCTTTGGATAAGGGGCTTGGAGGGGCCCGATGCAAATACCCAGAGGGAGGGGCAATGTACTTGATATCTCAGTGGTAATGAAAGAGGGGAAGAAATTTAAGGTCAGGAAGCGGGGCAAGACAGCAATTGATGGTTTCAGATTGGCAGTAAAAGCAAGGGGGAAGGCGAGGGGAAGAAAAAAAAAGCCAGAAACATGGGAGAGCAGATCCTCTTTGGGGGGATGGAATACGACTAGCAGAAGGAAGGAGTGGAAGAAATCAGGAGACTACGATCACCGGTTTACATGTTTCTGTTATCTCCTAGAAGAAGAGAGCTAGAAGGAGCTCGAACGCTAACGA
>Ga0179593_1485358_pt1 | contig 19596 bp, 19 predicted proteins | sample CZODoug2_1_08_16_FD_185931 | JGI IMG/M metagenome (GOLD analysis project Ga0179593, IMG submission 185931) | Vadose zone soil fungal communities from Angelo Coast Range Reserve, California, USA - CZODoug2_1_08_16fungal (PacBio error correction) | ecosystem: Environmental > Terrestrial > Soil >...
TCGATCTACACTAGGGGGGACTTGGGAAGAGGGGTTTAAGAGATTGTGAATTCGACCGACTCTCAAATTACCAAATGAGATTTATCCGGAATCAGGGTATGCGATTACTTCGCAATAAGGAAGGTGGAGAAGGACTGTTGGGGGGTGGGGAGGCTGGCTCATGATGGATCATTTATATTTAAGAAATGGATGCGGAAACTTCAATTTAAATCGAAAGGAAAATAAATAGATTCTTTGCTGCTTAAAAAATTTTGGGGAAGGATGGGGGGGGGAAGGAATACACATTAATAGCTCATATGTAGGGACGCCCCGCATCCAAGAGCGGCAAAAAGAATTGTCGTGGGGGAGAATCCGTAGGGGATCCGGGGTTTGTGGTGGTCTTGGAGGTTGTCTTAAGGAGGAATGGGAGCTGGAACAAGCTGCGATTTGGGGTTGGCAGGGGCAAATATATGAATCTTCTGTTGCAAGAAGGGGGTGAGCAGAAATTGTGGGGTGTGCTACGTGGGGAAAGGCCTCTACTGGGGGAAGCAGGGGGGTCGAGGAGGGGGACAGGGTCGGGGCCCTCGGTTGTGGTTATTCTGGCGGCCGAAGGGGACCCGCTCCGGTTTACGCTGTGAAGAGGCCTCATGGAGGGGTCTTGGGAAAAACTCCGGTCGGGATAAAGGGGGGGATAGAGGGAAATGACCCACGAAAAAAAGGAGAACGGGTGAAAAGCGATTCTGTGAGGGACAGCAAAGAAGTTTAACGGGGGGTCCGAGGGGCAAAAGTGAAAAACGGGGAAAAAATCTGCATTGGGGGACGGGAACAGCATGGGACGCAAAACCGTTGAATCATTTGAAGGAAGTATAAGAGTGCTCCTTGGATTTTTTAGAGGGCGTGGGGGGGGGCCTCTAAAAACGTGAAGTGCCCTTTGAAAAATAAAGAAGAACTGCGAACGGTTCAAAAAGAACTCGAGAGGGACGCGGAGGGGTTGAAAGTTATACGAAGAGAAAAATGTCAGGTTCCTAACACGATATATCCGAACCCGAGTTATCATGAAGGGGTGATCCATTCAGTAGGTACTAGGGGCAGGACAACCTGGGGGGGGAACTGCGACCACTGAAAAAGGGTGTACGGACGCACGAAAGGAGGCAACAATTTATGTAAAGGAGGGGGAGAAAGCAGCCAGGAACGAAACCTGTTGATGTACGATTGGCAGGGAAGGCAATGGAGTTCCCGAAAGGTTGGGGGTCCCGGGAAGGGAATCGGAACAAAGGCTAAGGAAGTGCAACGACTTGGGGGTGAAGGCCCTGAAGAAAGGGAAGTAAAATCATTCGGGACATAGACTTTGAAATATAGGGCGGCGGTAAATCCTCATAATTTTTTGGTATTTGTGGGGGGGGGAAAAAGGGGAAAGGAACTTACAGAAGCGGGGGAGAACTCGAAGGGAACAGAGTAACTAAAAAGGGGTAGACTTTCACGGAACAGGAGAACCATCACGAAGGGGGGAGGAAGAGGGAAAAGTTGGCAACCCTCAGAGGGAAAGAAGTGAACGGGATGGAAGAACGAGGAGTACTCAGAAGGAATAAAAAGGGGAGGGGTAAAGATAATGAGAAGGCCATGAGAAGGCCTGGATGAGAAAAATCACACTTCTATCCAGCCGTGGGGGGGGGTACGGGCCTCTTATTTGTACGGGGCGTCACCTGATAGTTGCGGACGAATTCAGGGGTTTAAAGCGAAAAAAGGAAGTGAAAGTTTTATAATGCAAAGATGCAGCCGGGTGGAAGCGAGAATTTCGACGACGACCGCTCAATAAAAGGGGGAAAGGGAAGCTTCGGGGGGGAAAGGAAGACATGGAATGTTAGTGAGGGGACTCAAGAGGAGCATGAGTACCTATTTGAAACAAGTCCTCGAGGCGTCAATGGGATTCTTGATCACGGTGGGAGGGAAAAAGCCAGGAAGGGAAAGGGGATGTAATGCGCTCAATAGCGCCGGGAGCTGCCCAGAAAAAAAAATGTGGAACACGAGGGCTCCTACGCCAAAAAAGGGGGGGGGGACTGACGAGACCAGGACCCGGATGAGTGAAGCGTAAGGGGAAGGAACCCGAGCTGGTCCCCTAAAAACCCACACATATTCCAGAAGAGAAGACAAAGCTCACGAGACGAAAATCTTGATAGGTCTCAGAGCCTGGGAGATATCGAAAAAAAAAAAAAGAAGGGAGATGAAAAGATATTCTATTCTTCCGTGCTTCCTCCAATCTAGGCTGACTGGAGAAAGACAAAGGAGAGGGTAGAACTTCAAATAGAATGTTCCTTGGCCAGCTCGCGAGAAGAGTGCGCGCCTCATCTATTGTCAAAACATAAGGGGAATGGTCCGAGAAAAACCCCAATTGGTTTAGTAAGTATCTGGAAGTCGGGCAAATAGGGGGGGGGGGGTTCTGGCCCAGCTCGGGGGGAAGAGGGAAGAGGACTGACTCAAATTCCGCGCTTCACTCCATCAGGCAAGGGAAGAAACTATGGGGGTATCGGGTAAAATAAGAAGGGGTTTCCTCCTGCGCCCGTCGCGGCGGGAAAGCGAAAAAGGGAGATTGAGAGGAAGACATCCAACCACCAAAAAACCCCAAAAAAAAAAAAAATCCGTTCAGGGGCAACGGAAGAGTGAGAAGTCCTGAAATTGGCTCTCATTCTAAACAGCGCTCGAAAGCAAGCTTTCTGTTTAGGGGGGGAAAGAAGAATCGGCTCGAAACAGTCCGGGGCCAACAAGGGGATAAGAAAGCAGCCTAGGCCGCTGGTATAGTAGAAGCTGAGGTTGACAAAGAAAAAGAAAGCGTATCAATGGCTTCTCCTTAGAAGGGGGAAAGGGATGGGCCCAAACGGCCGTAGGTTTCTTCATGAGGAAACTTGGGAGACCGAACCGTTTTTCCCTTGGTAGAAAGGGTCTGAAAGTTCAAAAACGAGGAAACGCCTTTGCGGGACGGTCGCTTTGTCGCGGGAAAAACCTTGGAAAAAAGAAGGGGGCCAAACGCTGCGTAACCTCAAAAGGTTCGGGGAAAGGGGGTCTGGAGTGAATGATCGCCTTAATCTTTGTAAAAGACGTCGCGCCTCTCTAGGGCGCTCGAGGAAAAAAAAAGGAGAAGGGAGTAAACTGAGCTCTGGCAATGGAGTGTAACTTCAAAGCTGAACGCGTAAGAAGGGAAGAAGGCTTTCACTAAAGACCTAGAGAAGGCTTTTGCTAAGGGAAAAGAGGAAGGAGGAGTCCGAAAAGTGATTCGTCGGCGGAGCACAGAAAGGGGTTGGGGGGAGGGGGTGCGGCCTATGAGCGAAATTACAAAAGGTTTCAACAAGAAAATTGGAAGGGGTCGAATGCATACAGGGGCCAACAGGGAAAAAACACACAGGGGAGTGGGTAAGGGATCGTTCGCTTCGGCAGGGAACAAAAGAAAAAGAACAGCGGCTGGACGGTTGCAAAGCGAGACGGAAGAAGGAACAAAAAAAAAGAAAAAGGAATCGGTGTCGTTGAGAGCCATCGACACGGAGGGGACTGCGGTCCACTCTCGTTCAAACCAACCCCGGGGGAGCCGCGACACGGTTTTTGTTTTCCGAAGAAAAAAAAATAAAGAGGGAAATGGAAAAGGGCGGGGGGGTCATTTTGGTCGACGGACTCAGTTACTCGACAAAGAGTGATGGGTTGCAAAAGTAGAGGCACAAATCGAAGAGCCTTCCCGTATCAAGGGGGGAAAAACGGAGAAGGGGCACCAGCTAAAACCACTTAGCGTTGTGGAAAGACTATGCATTGAAAAAGGACAAGTAAACCCGTGAGAAAAGGCACGGGTCGCCAGGAAAGAAAAGCACCAACCAACAACGGGGGGGGACCCGAAAGGGAAAGCCAGTACTATATCGAACTCCAAAACTGCTCAAAGCGAAACGAGTCACCTCAACATCGTGCGGAGAAAAGAGGCAACCATCACATTACTATGTCCCGGAAAGAAAACGAGAGGAGAAGAAATAACACGCCAAGCCAAGAAAAAAACAAACCAGAGAGATCAGGGATTATGGGGGGGCACTCCAAGGTCCAAGGGGTGCGCGGGACGGGACAGGCTGCCGGGGGGCTAGATGAATTTGTTTCTTTTGGCCGGGGGATACCAGAAGTTCGGCAAACATCATCTCACTGTGTTCACTTAGATTGACGGGGGGCCGTGGAAAGGAATGGGGAGTCCCTTCGACCTAAGAGAAGACAACAAAGGGGGACGGGCACATGGTAATCAATGGTAACCCGTACGTAAGAAGGAGAACAAAAAAAGGAGGGGGAAGGAAGAGGCTGTACATCAAGAGGGGGACTTAGAACGCTAAGCGTGGCAGAAATTTCAAGAGTGGTAGGGAGAACTAACCCCAAGGAAAGCGCCGCTAAACTCTTCCTAAGGGACTTAATGAAACGAGGATTGGTTTACGAGAATTGATAAAACCTCCGAAAAAACTTAGAAGGTGAATCCGTAATCAGTGTATGGTGAACATTTAGAAAACCAAGGGGGGAAGGTCGCATTCAGTCGGGAGGCTGCGCTATGCAGGATGCATTCCGCAGAGGAGGACGGACCCGCGAAGTTAACTAACAACAGATAGAGTCTGGAAAGGGAAGGAGCAAGGGGGTTTAAGGGTCCAAGAATAAATCCCCGAGCTCAGGCGGTGCTAACACCGAAAGAAACAAGAGAACATCGGGTGAAATCGCTCCGTTTGCCCTTCTCGCTTGGGGTTGTTTTGGTCTTGGGAGGGGGGGGGGCGTACGGGGGGCGGAGGTTTGCTGACCGGGATGTTTTGATCAGGGAAACTAAAAGGAAAGGGGAGGGACTGGTGCCGCAGCCGGCATGGTTGGGTGGGGCTAAAATGGCTGAACATCAAGGTGAGTTGGGGACGCTTAGAATTGTGTACCAGGGGGGAGAGGTGGGGTTGGGGATTCTGCTGGACAATGTTAACTTCCACGTGAAGGCCCTCAAGGGGGGGAAATGAAAAAAAGTGGTTTTTAGATCTCGGGAATTACCGGCCGTTCGAAGGGGGAAGGAAAATTCAGGCGAGGAAGGTCACCTCAACCAATTCAGAAAGGACTAGTAGGAAAATGCCAACTCGGATCAAAAAGTCGCAATTGACGGTTCATCCTGGAAAAACCAGGGGAGAATCCGGTCTCAGTAGAAAGTGGAAAAAAGAATTGCAGGGGTGGACGTTGAGAGGGAAGTCAAACGACATCGGGCCATTGGGGGAATTAAACGATTCCAAAGAAGGGAAAAAGACAGTGGGGGAAGGTTGCTGACGGTTAGCAGTTACAAGGTCTGTTAAAAGATACGGGACAAAAAAAAAGGTCGCCATAACAACAGGGGAAGACCATTATCGGGGCGTCAACAGTCAGTTGTGAAGAGGGGGGACAAGAAACTTAAGCAGCAAAACCTGAATGTAGGAGAAGAAAGAAGAGACAATTTTAGTCAACGTCGGGGGCGCCAAAAAAATTCACTGGGGGGACTAGTACCCCGTTCACTGGGGGAAAAAAAAAGGACTGGGTGATACGTGGAGGGGAAAGAAGAAAACAGGAAAAGGAGAGAGGTCACACAGTGCATGCACGAGTGTGGTAAAAAAAAAACGAAAAAAGGCTGAGGACAAGTGCCAGACTGTCAGAGAGAGCGCAGAAAAGAAAGGGGGAAAAAAGGGTTTACAAATTTGGCCGATTGAGGAAACTAGCAAGCGCCAGGAAAGAACTCGCATGTTACCCTCGTGGGGGGGGGAAAGAAAGAACTGGGGAAATTCAAAGGACGCGACCAATCGAAATCCGCCGCGGAAAAAGGAGAAGATGGGGAGAAACCACCAAACTCATATATATCAGAAGGCAACTGTTGAATAAGAGGGTATCGAGGGAGATCAGTCTAATACACAAAATCGCGAGGTTGGCAACAAATCGAAAAGTATGAGGGAGGAAGAGGGAAAGCCATGAAGAAAGCTGGGAGGCAAGAAAATCAAGAGTCTTATGATTCCGTGGGGGGGGGAGGGAGTATCTGCAGGAAGGGGAGGCCGATGTTTAGAGCCAATTGCTTATTGCGAGGGGGAAAAAAAAACAACAAAGACGAGGAGAGGAAAAACTACGTCGATGTGGGTGGAGAGAAGCATAGAGAAGTTGAAAAAGGAGGAAGGAGGGGGAATTGATCGTGCCCAGAAGATGTATGAATAAAAAGGAAGGGAGGGGAACCAAGAGGAAAGCGCACTCGGAGTTATAAATTGGGTCTAGAATTCACGAAGGGGAAGAGAAGAACAGGGAAGAGACCACGTCCAGGGTCGTTATTTCAAGAAAATTTAGAAGGAAAGAGGCCGCGCGCTCCTCAGAACAAATAGAAAAGAGGAAAAACGCCGAGAAAACAACAAGGGGGGATTGATCTAGACAGTAAGGAGGAAGCCAGGTAATAGGCGAAGCTGCAGACCCCCACCGTTTGACCATAACGACGCTCCACTCTGGAGGGAGGGGATAACAAAAAAAAACGGGGTGGAACCAGGGGGGGGATAAAGGAACACCAAAGATGGAGGAAAGAGATCGACTGGCTTCCTCGCCGGAGAGGGAAGGGTAGAGAGGGAGGTTGTTTTTGGGGTGAGATCGTGATCACGGGAGGTGGGGGGGGGGCACATCGCGCGGGGAGCTCTCCTCATATTCCCTGGGGATGGGCTTAAGAAAGAGTCCGGGAAAAAAGAAGGGGTGAGGACGAGGGAGAAAAGAGGGGTTTCTGGAAGCAAGAAGGCGACGTGAGCGCTTCCCACTCAAAAAGTCCCGCAGAAAGTGGACGGGATAAAATAAAAATGGAGCGCATGAGGGGAAGGGGCAAATAGTGTGAAAGGGGGTTTCAGGTTCGGCGGAGGTGAAAGAGCCATCACACATTCGGGACAGGATTCAGGAAAAAGGGGGATAAAGGGAGGATTGAGCGTCGTGTGAAAGGGGAGCTAGGCTTCAAGAAAAACAGTAGACAGCGCACAATTTTGACTTCTCAAAGTTAATGGAAAAAGGGGGGTAAGTCAGGAAGGGTGGCTAAACTAATGGGGGCGCACACGATCGCCAATCCTACCGAATCGAAACTGAGAGAAAAGAAATGGGCGTGGAGCAAAAAAAAGCGACAATGGAATGAAAACTAGTCCTCCCAGCTTCCTGGGAAAAGAACTTGAAGTGACTGGACAAGTCAAATGATGGGGGACTGATAGAAGAGGAAAACAGGAAAAACACCGTTGGGAAACTGTATGAGGGACTGAGGTCTTCGCCAACTCAACAAAAAGAAGGGGCGCGGCGCGGGGGGTAGCGTTCCCTGGGAAAGTGAAAAAAAAAGGTCGGAGACCGGGGGGAGAGTGAAGGCAGGCTTGGAAAAAATAGTGCCTCATCGCGGAAAAAAATAGAGGCGGGAAAAAAAACATCATGAAGATCCTCTCCTTAAAGGAGTAGGTCCTCAGCGGGGAAACTGACTGAAACTTCGTTGCAGGCAACGTGAAGGAAGGGGGGCGAAAGAAAAGGGAAAAAAGGACGTTTTGGCTAACTTCAAGGGGGGACAGTGGCGGTTCAAACGGGGGCGCAAGAAACAATCGTGAGGGGACATAAGGCAGGCGTGGGGAGCGCGCAATTGGGAAGCCTGGGGCAGACGGTAGTTTACTAAAGCATATTACATACGGAAGGACGCCAGATCAGACCAACACCAGGATTTGTATGGCTATCTCGTGAGAACTGCCGTAGAAATTAAAAAGAAAAGAACCAGCAGCAAGAGGCAAGATGGAAGTTGAAACGGTCCCCGGGAAGGAAGTAAATGGGGGGGACGGTGTCGTGAAGGAAAAGATCGAAAACGCGGAAGAAAGAAAAAGGGTCCACTACTAAAAAAAGAAAAAGAAAAGGAACATAACATTTTGCCAACAGAGGAAGAATACAAGTCAATGCGATGGAGGGTGAGTTGGCGTCCAAAAGATACCTCATCGGAACTCAGGGGAAGAAATGAAGCACGAAATAATGGTCAGGAAATTCTCAAAGGTCAGCTCGGATACGACGGTCCGTTCCCTATAGGGTGAAATTATAAAATTGTGGGAAAAAAAAGAAAAGGACACCGGTGCATGGTGTCGCGTCCTAAAAACTTTGGCACGTAAACAAATCAATTGCGCTTTAGGAGGGCCAAAGATCCCTCCTCCCCCCCCACAACGAGCAGGGGAGGGGAAATTTTGAAACCCACTTACTATACAGACTCCCCCAAACGACAAAAGCTATCATCGGGGAGAAAAACACAAAAAAGCAGGGAGAGTACCCGAGATTCAAACAAAGATTTATGAATCCCACCTGACAAGAAAAGCACGAAAGCGGAAGAACAGCGACCAAGCCAGAAAAAAACACACAAATAGGGGGGGGGGGGGTAAGGTTCAATACAAAAAACGACCTGCCAAAAAATAAAAGGGGATGCGGGACGGTGAGAAGTTATCAAAGGAATCCAGGCTGGGGGGAACTGGTCCTACGAAAGTCCACACGTTCTAATGCAAGGCAAGACTCCTGTTGTTGGGTCACAAATAGTGGGGGAGTGCCGGGGGGGAAAGGCTATGCGGAATGATATAAGCGAGAAGGAAGAACAACATACTGGTCTACGGGGACCGAGTAAATGGAAACCTACCCAAAGTGATGAAAAGAAGGATACAAAAAAGGGGGTAAGGGGGAGAAAAGAGTGAAAAAAAGGACTCAGGGGGTTCAAGAATTGGGGGGGAGAAGAAGTCGGAACACCCAAAAAAGAAAGAGAGAGAGAATTAAAATCGGAAAGGACACAATTACTTTTGAGAAGAACAGGGCCCTGAGTTAGGGGGGGAAAAGGAGCCAAGGGGGGGAGGGGGGGAGGAGTAGCCATCTGGAACTTGAAGGGGTGGGGGAGATGCAAGCTATTAAGGTCCCGGAAGGCATCCGCAAGTTTTAAAGCAATGGAAAAAGAGAAAAAAACATTAGAGGCTTGGCCTGGGGCAGGAGATTGTGGGGGGAGGCAAAGAAAAAGAAACAAAAGTCGGAAAAGGAAGGAAAGTTCTAACTGCCCCGGCCACATAAAAGACGGCACCCCAAGAGGTTAATCGCTCAAAGTGTCGAAAACTGTTTTGTTCTTGACTGTCGAGAGGAAAGGGGATAGGTGCTGACAATCTCGTCCGCTTGGGATGGGCAGGGACATAGTTTATCGGAATGTGGGGAGAGGAGGTGGGGGGGGGGGGTACTTTGGAAAAGAGCCGGGGGTGGGAGGGGGCGAGAATGGTGGACCGGAGGTTTCCTATCTCACGGGGTTGTTGTGGGTATGGGCTTGTACAGTAACACTGGCGGGGGAGTAAGTGGTACCGTTCAAAAAAATTTCCTGAGAACGAGTCTGGAAAATCGGGCGGTTTTTGGAGGGAGATCTTTAATTACCGACCTGATGAGCGCTCGGGACTCAAAAGGGAATTGAATTTTGAAAGGATCGGGTCTGTGAATCAAAACCATAAGTCGTTTGGAGTAAGTGCGTAATTCACACTTAGATATTGGAAAGTTCCGAAATTGTAGCTTCGGAGGGTCAATGTAAGAGCAGGTACAAGACTATGAAAACTCAATCGGAGGTGAAAGGTGGTCAGATCCGGAGCGGAAACGACAACTTCAGCGGGAAGTGAGGTAGATTCCAACGGGGAAACAAAGAGAAAACTCGAGCTAAGCTGGGGGGGCAAGAACGTGTGACAGGCGCACGGAACGGGGATATGAAAATAACACATCGGAGGGGGGGGGGTTCCAGAACGTTACAGACTGCTCAGTCATGAAAGGGGGGGGACTAAATTGGGCCATTCGCAAATGAAAGGACTAAAGGACGGCGACCCTGAAGGTGGAGGGATCGGAAAAGAGAAACGAGGTAATGTCACTTCGGAGGGCCGGGGGCCGGAACAACCAGGTTGGGGGAAAAAAAAACTCTTTAGGCAAACGTTCACACTGAATTCAATAGACCCTGGTGAACCCGGAGGAACGCTTGAAAGGCAGGGGGGGGGAAAAAAGGTTAAAAAGGAAGTTCAAAGACCCGATGAAGGAAAGGACATCATTTTGCAGGAGCGGAGCGTGAAGAGATTGAGAATAAAAAGGTTGACGCGGGAAGGAACAGTCACATAAGAAAGGAACTGAAAGGGGAAGGTACAAAGCGTTCGCAGAGCCGCCTTGGCGAAACTTCAACGTGGAACACGAAGAAGGAGAGGGAAAGTTTGGAAGAACCCGAAAAGGGAAATCTAACCAAGAAACAGAAGCAATTGTTCCTGGATGGAAAAACGGAAAACTAGAATCTACGCACTGAAAGAACTCGCCGTGGGTGGTCAAAAGTAGGGGAGGGAGTATCCTGAAGTTATTACTGGAAGGAAGGCGTGGGGCGGCAAACCACTCGTGAAATTCAAAAAAAAGGGGGGGGGATGGTTGCCGGAGGGCAGAGGATCTGCGAGGGGGGAGGCACAAGGGATAGTGTTCCTACGAATTCACGCTGAGGGGGCTCTGAACCAAACGGAAGGGGGAAGGCTGTCGATCTATGTTTAAATGGGGGAAGAAAAGGAAAAACAAGCTCAAAAGAAACGTGGGGAACCTTAAGCGGCAAAAGCGGATATTATAAAAGGGGGGTTTATGAGGCGAGCAAGATTACAGGGAGGGATAGGGGCCCTACGGTCTTATTAATCTAAAACACAATTCTTGATCGACCATGGAGGGGGGAAAAGTTCAAGTAAAAGGGGGAGGAAAGGGCGACAGAGTATCAAAGAACGAAAACGATATTTTCCTACGGTACGAATCAAAAACATCGGGTGTGGAGTGATAGAGACCAGGCCGGATGGAGGAGAAAATGGGGGGTAAAGTAAAGTATGGAGACGAACTGCAAAAGACCAAATACAATTGCAGAAGTCCCGCTACGAAGCTCACGGGGATTCTGGAGGGGAAGAGAAAGCCAGGAAGGATCTCTAGCAAAAAAAGAAGGTGAGGAAGGGGATACATTCAGGCCTCAGACAGAAGGGACTTGAGGAAAAGAGCCATGTCGTTGGGGCGTCGTAGACGGGGGGGTAGGGGGGGGGGGGTTTTCTGTCCATCCTCGAATAGGTAGCGAGGAAGCAGAAAGTCCTTAATGGCTTCAAGAAAATGGGTCCTCGTGAAAGAAAACCCCATAGGGGTTTGGCGCCGTAAGGAGGAAAACGGGGGTAAAGGATAAGGAGGTGTTTTCCTTTGAAACTCGCGGACGAATCTGTCAAGTTAAGGCAAAGGAAGAAAAATCCGGGACAAGAAACCCGGTGTGGAAAGTAAGAAACGTGGGGGCAAAGTTATCTCGGGTTTTTCCGACGTAGACGGAGCGCATCAAGTCCTTTCCCCTCCATCCGGGGTTCTGGGAAAAGAATCAAGTACGTCTGAAAGTTAGAAATGGTCAATCGCGAAGGGAGAAAGCTCGTAAGCAATCTTTGCCAGACAATCGGTTCAATTCCTGTTGAAGAAAAGCGGAGGGAAAGAAGGAAACTATCCAGGGACGCACTCGAGAGAAAAAGCGCGGCACAACCGAAAAAAGGGGAAAGGGATATATGAAGGGCAAGGGGAGGGTGGGGGGGGGGCCAAATCCCTGTAAGACCTCAATGGCTTCAGAATCTCAGCAAGAAAAGAAAACGGGGTGCCACAGGGGGGGGGAATATTCTGAGAATGGGAGTAGACCTCGACAATCCAGAACAAAACGGGTTGAGTGGGGAAGTCTCTGAGGTCTGGCCTTTCGGATAAGGAGAACAGGGAACGAGGACGGCTTAGCTTTGTCTGTGCCCCGTCAGGGAGTACGAGGGCTTCGTACGAGAGGTAGGGGTCTCTTTAGGGTAAGTTTCCGAAGAAGAACCAGCGAAGCAGATCTTCAAAGATCTCTCTTCAAAAAATTATTGTGAGGACCTCAAAAGGGAGGGGCTAGCACGATCGTTGACTACTTAGCCGGCTGTTGACAGAAAGACGAACAAAGAAAATGGGGGGAATCTGAAAATCAAGGATAAGAGAGGGAAAAGGGGGGAATACGTTGCCGAGGGAGGATAACTCTCGACTGGGGGACATAAAAGTGTCAAAAGAGAGTACAACAAATTTTAGTTTCAAGCATCGAGGGAAGGGCGAAGAAATAGGACAATAAGAATGGAAACCAGAGTGGGGCCCCGAATTGGAGGGAGAATCTTAAAAAGATGGAGCTAGAGACAAGAAAAAAAGAGAACAGCGGAAAGATAGAAGGTGGAAAACGGTCGCAGGGAATAAGTCAAAATTGCCAACGCGGATCAGGTTGTCGTTGAGCCAGAAAGGCAAAAACCGATAAGGGGGTGTACAAAAGTCTATCGTACCGGAGAAACCCGGGTGTTTGTTGAAAGTAACGTCTGGACGTCAATGCGAATGAGTAGACCGAGGGGGTACTAAGCAGGATCGACAAAAAGTCATGGGGGGGAGGGGGGAGTCACAAAGAAATCTAGGAAGGGCCTCATTGGAAAATGGGCTCTGGGGAAAGAACGGGCGTGGGGTCAGGCAAAAGATCTACCACGAGTTCAAAGAAACGGGGAAGGAGGGGGGGGGAGGCATTCCCCTGAAAACCAGGAAGGAATTTAAGCGTAAAAAAGAGATCCCAAAACGCGTCCGACCTGGGTCCACAGGCGAAATTCAGCACAAATACAAACTTTAAAGGGAGGCACCAAAAAAATGGCGTACACCGAGAAAAAAAGAAGGATTTTTGGTTTCCCTGCCAAGAAAAGACGATCTTGGTACAAGCAACAACCATGATAAACAACAATAAACTAACAAGAACCCGATAGAGAGGGGCTATTTAAAGAAAAACCGATTAGTTCCGGAGAGTGGGGAAGAGGGGACGTCTGCCGGGGATCACCGCGCGGAGAACGAATAAATTGAAGGAAACCCTCCGAGGGCTAAATCCATAAGCATCTCATAGGTCGCATGGGGGTACGGGAAGGTTATACTAGGCGTAATGCAGAGCCTAAGAATAGAAAAGCGAAAACAAAAAAAAGAAGGCTTCTAACATGAAAGATGAGTAATAGACCCCCAGGATGTCCTTGAGAAAACCGACCCTGCGGTACGTGAGTGGGGGAGGGAAATCAAAAATCTGTCTTAGAAAAAGGCTAAATAAGGGAAAGGAAGGTGGAAACTCAAAAACGGGGAGAGAAAAGAGAAAGGAAGGACCTGGAAATTGTGACAGCAATTATCGGTTTAGAAAGATTTCAGCTCAAGGCCGAGTTCGGTTCAGCGTAATCAGGTAAGGCTGGACAATTAGCAAGGTAAGTCTCAAGCAGAGGGGGTTGGGCGGGGGGGGGGGAGAGCGTCTGCGGAAAGGAAGAATAGTTCGGGACAAAGCAATGGAAAGAAGACGAAGTACCTACAGGATGCTGGGGTGAAGGGCAGGGGGGGAAGGGTATCCATTTCAAAGAATAAAAGGACTCGCTAAAAAGGAAAATCGAAAAAAGATCAGGAAAAAACTAGCCATTGGACGGGGGAATGGTCGCTCAGTATGGATCTCGCGGGGGGTGGGGGTGGTATGTCTTTTGAAAGGGGGGGGAGAGGTTATGCTGTAAAATCGGAGCGGGGGGGGATTGTTCAAAAGGGAATGAAGGAGGGATGGGGCCGGGGGGGATCCGCAGCAGTTCTTCTGTTTGGGGGTGGAAAAAGGTGTGAGCAGGGGGGGGGGGGGGAGGCTATAGAATGGGGTGGACGCATTGAAAAAAGGGGGAAGCGGCTCGTTTGGTTGGGGGCCTGTAAGAAAGAAATGTTTCCATAGCACGGTTTAGGGAAACATATGGATGAAGGGGGAAACACAGAACTGGTGGGTTATATCCTTAAGACGAGCGCCCGACATGATAACGGGCAGGGTACGTTGAAAGTGAGGCAACCAGGATTCCGATGTGGGTCGAGGAAAAAGGGAAGGAAAAAAGGCGTATAAAACAGCAGCCAACTGCAGGCGGGAAAGGGGGTCAGTTGTTTTAAGGTCGCGGAAAAGCTAAGGGAAAATTAGAAAAGGGGGTGGCGAGAAGTGGTCGATGCTCTAAACACAGATTTAAGCACAGGGAAGCCAGAGTCCCGACCGGACACGACATCTAATGTAAGAGGGGGCTGTTTAATGAGAAGGGACAAGTGTAAGAAACGCGAAAGATACCAGAATCCCATGGGAATAGAAGGCGGTAGGTCTTAAAGGTAATATTAAGGGGGGAAAAACTCGTACCGGGGGGGGGGGGGGAGATTAAAACAAGTGACATGTTATGACGGTAGGCGATTGGGAAAACTCTATTTTCCGCCGCAGAAAAAGTGAAGTTTCCACTGGGGGGGTCTGACTCATATTCACGGAATTGAGGGGCCATAAAAAGTCACTGGTTATCTGGGAAGAATCGTGAAAAGGGACGGGCAACGACGGTCAGCATGCAGGGAAAAGCGAGGACGGGCGACAATACAATCATTTCTGGCCTCTAGGAAAAGGGCGCGGCGCAGACCGCCTCCACTCTGGGGTTTGGAACGGGAGGTGAAAGAGACCGAAAGAAGAGGAAAAGGGTGATCAGCGGTCTACTACGGAACCTTGGCGCAAAATAGCGACGAGATCCGCGCGGAAGGCGTCCGATAGTGGGGAGAAAAAAAAAAAATCGAAAAGAAAAGGAGAATGCAAAAGGTAGGGTCCTTGATGAGATCCGATGGCTTAAGGAAAATAAGAGGCTCCAAGGGACGGGAACAAGCTAAAAAGTTGGAGAGAGTCCCATTGGGACTCCCAGGGGGGTTGAGGATAAGACCCTCTTCTTAATCCAGTTCCGTTTTGATGGCCTATAAAAGGCGAAGGCTTGGCACACCCAAAAAGGATAGGTTGGGTAGAAAAAGTCCGCTGATCAAGCGGGGGAAACGGTGAATTCAAATATTAAGGAAGAGCGCTGTTTAAAATGTTCGAAAAATGGGGGAGAAAAAAAAAATGATCATAACAGGGGAAAGGGATCGACCTGTGGGAAGCCAGGAATAATTGAGTAGAGAGAAAGAGTACGCGCGAACGGGCATGCAGGAAAACCCGGATACAGGGAAAACGGTCAAATATTACTCGCAACCTGGGGAATTATTGTCCCTAGTGGGGACAAAAGGAAGATGAAGGCGCCTCTTAAGGCTTGGCACCCGAAAAACCCAAGAGAGAAGGACAAAGCTCAGAAATTCATGGGGTGAAGCAAAGACAGAGTGAGGGGAAGCCATGAATGTAATGCGGAAACGCTAAAAATTCGCAAGGGCCAAAAACACAAGATATTTCCGAGGACGTAAAAACAAAACCAAAGACCAGGCCGACTGATCAAGTCCCTAAGATGGCGACGCAGGAAGTGAATAGCATCAAAAAGGGAAAAAAAAAAAAAAAAAGATATAGATTCCTTCTGGCGGAAATCATACCGAAAACAGAAGAAGGAGGGAGGAGGTCAGGGGCGACGGTGAAATAGGGTTGGGGTGTTTCTGGGAAATCGCAGTAGAGTCTCTCATAGGATGGCGGAAGAATCCTTCCGGCGAAACAACCAAGCTTGACGTCTGGGCATATTCACGCAATAGATTGGGGTGTTGGGGGCAGCTGGGAGGCGAATATTGGGAGGACTTCGAAGAAGGCATTAAGCTTCCTCCATACGGACACGGACAAAAATGACAAGGGGTGTGAGAGGGCCGACGTCGGGGAGGGAAAGGGGTTTTCCTGAGAAAGTCGCGGGAAGGAGAAGAATCATGAAGAATGGCTTCCTCCATAAGGTATGGCACGATATTGGAAGGGGGGAACAGGGGAAAACGGTGCTAATGGAAGAAATTTTGGCTGGGGAAAAGCAAGACGAACAATCTTTGAGCGAAAAAAATCGGTGGAAAGTCAAGGGAACGACAATCAAAGCGAAAACGGAAAACTTCAACGGCAGGGGGGGAAAAAAGAGCGAACAGGAAGAAAGAGGCACCATCAAAAACTGGATAGTAAGAAGCTGGGCTGCAAAAAAAAAGAAAGGGACGGTCTACCTCAAGGGCAATGAATCGCAGATAACGTTTTAAAAACTTGTGAAAAAAGGCGAGTGAAAGGTGAGGCTGTAGCCTCAGCGATCTGGCCATAGAAAAGGGAAAGGAGGGTAAAGCTCTGGGTCTGGACTGGCGGGTGGATTCGCCACGGGATTTGAAGGAGCGGGGCACGAGTGGTCCAAGTGGCCCAGGGAGGAGGGGGGTGTCGACCGGGGATGCGTACCTTCGTCTTCGAAAAAGTAAGTTGGGGAATCAATCGCGGCAAACTCGTTAGGCGGCGCAAAAGGAGAAAATAGGCTCGGAAAAAAAAGGATGGGGGGAGGTACCTTGGTAAGGGGACAGGACACTAACTTCAAGGACGTGTTTTTACCGCGAATGCGAAAAAGGGAAACAGGGACCTCAGGGAATAACCAGGACTGGGGGGAAAAGAATTGAACTTCCTCAAAGTCAGCATTTGGAAAAAATTGACGGCATCGCGAGACACGCTTAAAAACAGTGCGGCCGTCGAGAAACGCTCCTTCACTTTTCCGGAAACATCAGGAGGAAGAAACCTCACAACAGGAAGAAAGCAACAGCTCATTGGGCTATTGCCAACGCTTGAGAGCAGAAGCGTTGGACAGCCGGGGAACGCTGAAGACCAAACTGAAGCGAAGAAGTGGGCAAACGGCCTCGCAAAGAAAAAATGGCCCGGCGGGATGGGGGGGCTTGATCCAGCGACACGATAGAAAAAGGGATCTTAATATGGGTTGGGCGACCGGGCAATTCGACCAGTTTTTTCGAACAAACATATAGAGACCAGGGGCGAGGAGGGTTTGTGGATCCTAGGTGGTCACGACAGGCGTAAGACCGCACGGAAGGAAGGGGGGAGGAAATCAACATAGAAAGCGAAGGCAATAGGAAAAAATATGAGGCCGGGAACGGCGGCAGGAACTAAGACAACAAAACTGGAAGACTAGTTGTTAGGAAACGCCATTAAAGGACGGGGGGAAACGGGAGCGTAAATTGAACGTTGGGGGGTACAAAGCAAGAATACAAAAGAGATCTCTCCCTACAAGGTTCAAAAAAAAATTAATAGAGCCCAAAAAAAAAGGGATTCCGGTCGTTAAGCTTATCACCCAAACAAAATCGGGGCGAAAGGACAGAAAGGGGACTGCCCAAATCCCAAAGAGGAATTGGATCAGGGAAAAAAAAGTACTCAAAAAAGAAAAAAAACCAGCGAGATCATCAAAAGAAAATTGGAACCACACGAACCTGGCTAGGGGGATGCTCGGGGACGTACCTCCTAAGAGTAATTTTTAATTTTGGGGCCATGGCTAGAAAAAAGGACGAAAGAAAAAGAGAGCTCAGTTTTAGGTTCACGAGCGAGGTACATTGCCGTTAAGAAAAGAATAGAAGAAAAGCTCAGAACAAACTAAAGACCGTCGTAAACTGAAAGGATGGGGAGAAGCATCCATACAAAAGGGAATTACGATAATTACTTCAAAACGTTCGGGCGAATCACTCCAGTCTTAGAAAAAAAACTAGGTGTCAAGAATTGCACTGGAGGGCGGAAAAAAAAAAGGGAAGGAGAGAAAAACGGAAAGAGGGACAGCAATACTTGGTCTAAGACAGATTGATCTACCTCCAAGGGAAGGAAGGTGAAACGGGAAACTACAGTAGAGGGGTGTAGTCTGATACATGGAGACCTCAGGGAAAAGAGGTTGTTAGGAGCGAGAGAAACGAGAGATGCAGCGAATAGTTCTTAAGCAATGTAACGACGCGAAAGACCTAAAAAGATTGGAAGGAAACTTTTTTTGAGCGTAGTTTAGGAAATTCCAAAATAAATACGAGAAAAATCATGAAGAACAGCCTAAAGACATAAAGAGCAGAAAGACAGGGTCGTGAGTGAAAGCTCCGTATGCCAGGGGGAGAGAGCTGGGGGGGTTGAAGGGGGGGACTGTTGGAGTGATAGGTTTTGCAGAAAAGAATCTGTGTGGAACCTATATGGGAAGCGGGGGTTAGAACGCAGAAGAAGGGGGGGGTGCTACTTTCTTAGCTACGGTGGGGATAATATATTTGGTCAAATTAGAAGGAATCGTTTTGGGGGGTAGGAAATGGGAGGACCGAAAAAGACATTTAACTCAATCGGGAAAAAGGAAGGCGGCCCTAAACGTTGGACGGGAATAGGGCTAACGGGGGGGCGCCTAACTTCAAGGGGGGGGAGAGAAAGGGAGAACGCCTATTTCCAAAGTCTATGAAAGCACCCAGGAAGTTCCGAGGGTCGAGGAAAATCGAAAAGGAGAAAACAAGGATTGGAGAAAAAATATCTGGCAAGAAAAAAACCCGGGTCGATGCCTGGTCAGGGATAAAAGAAGGGCCGGGTGTTCGAATCCGGGAAAAACGAAGGAGATTGAACGGGGAAAGTTTTTACTGATTCCCGGAAAACTTTTGATAAGGGTAGTTAAGAGGGTTCTGCTGGTTATGGCTCTAGCGGTACAGGGGACGAGATAAAAGAGACAAGAAGCTGTGTGGAATAAACCTGTCAAGGAACTTTCGTCAAAATGGGGGGGGGAACTATTTGAGTTCGAACCTTAAGGGCTAGGGCACAGGTAATTCGCGCTAACGGAAAAACGCGTCACCGATTGAGCCTCAGCCTTAAGGAAAAAAAAAAGTATTCTGAGAAGAGGTGCAGTGGTCTAGTTCCCGAGCAAAGGACCGGTCTAGAAAATAAAAGAGCATAAAGACGTGCCTCTGTTAGACAGAAAACGAGGGGCTACATATAGTTAAAAGCGATCGTGAGATTGAAGCGGAGGAGGTACCATCGTGAATCAGGTTTGAGGAAACTGGCATAAAAGAAAGGAAAAGCAGAAGGGGGAACGCACTAAAGCAAGGGGAACTCAAAAGGAACGCGAAAGAAAGCCTCCGCTGAAGAAGAGTCTGCGCTAGAAAAAACAAAAACATGCCGAACCCTAGAGATAGAAAATAAGTAGGGTTCCAGGAGGGGCCTATCAGTCAGAATAAATTAAAAGAAGCGAAAGGGCTTTGTCCCAATAAAAAGGAAGTGGGGAAGTAAGACTGGAGGACGGCAAAGGAGGCTTCTCAAGAAAGAGTCGTACTAAAAAAAGTTCCGTGGGAAGGGGCTGACAAGTATCTGGAGAGAGGTGAGCCCGGATAGTTCGATCCGAATTCGCGCGTAGGTCGCTCAAAGGGATGGGGGAAGATTTCTGACGAGCTCTGTTTAGATGGGCTAAGATGGGGGAACACGAGTAAATTCTCGCAGAAAAGGGAAACTTGATGGGACCCAGAACCGGATGGGGAATCCAGGGGAGGGAAAAATCTGCCGAAAAGGGCGCATGAAAAACAGGAATATTAAAAGTCAAACTAGCTTCCAAAACGAATCAGGGAAAAGGAATGAGGAAGCCAGGAAGTTGAGAAGCGCTCCCAAAAATAGGATGGGAAAATAGAGGAAAAAAGTACAGCTCAACAATCTGGGGTTAGATCGAAAAATAAGCCGGAAAGAAGGAAAAAAAACTCTAAAGATACAGAGGAGGGGGCCCAGAAAACCAAAACCTATTTGCCCGAAGAGATACGACGCTCAAAGAAGGGATGCTTTAACCGGCCAAGGAATATAGATAG
>Ga0179593_1644786_pt1 | contig 19593 bp, 26 predicted proteins | sample CZODoug2_1_08_16_FD_185931 | JGI IMG/M metagenome (GOLD analysis project Ga0179593, IMG submission 185931) | Vadose zone soil fungal communities from Angelo Coast Range Reserve, California, USA - CZODoug2_1_08_16fungal (PacBio error correction) | ecosystem: Environmental > Terrestrial > Soil >...
TGTTAATGAAAGGAAGGGACGCAATCAACTCCACAGACACGAGGAGGGGTTTAACAGAGAGGGTTACCCCTAATCTCTCCCTTCAAGGGTCTAAAGAAGAGGGGAGAGACTGAAATGCAATGAAAAGAGGAAAGAAATCTTGCATAACGATGAAAAAGGAAATACCTTTAGAAAAAAAAATTTATGTCCCCTGGGGAGCCATTTTCTACGCTACCGGAAGAAGAGGAAACGTAAGAGGTGCAAACAAAGAACCCAATTCTCTCTAAAGGAGGGAAGAATCTAGGAAAAAAAAGGAGGTAATAGCGAAAAAAACACGACCGCTTTTCTTATATCCCCAAAAACATCGCCATCATTACAAAAGTAGGAGGCCAAAAAAAAGCAAAAGGGAAGAGGCATGCCTTCTCTGTTTTAGAGGTCTCCAAAAAACTCAAACTCCTGTCAGAAACATTGAACGGAAAAAACAAGAAGAAAAGACCTTACAAAAACCAAGTGGCACTTTAGTTATAGAGGAAAAAGAACTAACACAAGAAGCACAGAGCGTTGAAGACTATCTCGGGGGGGGGGTAAACATCGGGGGGAGAAACAGAAAGAAACGCAAAGAAAGGGAGGGGCTCATGATATGGGTGGGGGGGGAACACGGGGACATTGGCAGGAATATTGTAAAGGTGCGAGACGAGACATCCGGAAAACGGAAAACGGAGGAAGATTGCAATAAATTCTTCATGATCAAGGAGACAATTGCGAAGAGACTGGGGCAAGCCGAAAAAGCTGCGTAAAAGCTCCGGGAGGAGGATGTCCCAAGAGAAAAAGGCCCTCCTCCTAGATCTAACTGGCAAGGAATTCGGCAAAGAAAACTTCGGCTGGCATCGGAAGTGCCAAGGAAAGAGGGCCTGCTGTCCCCTGCAGAGGGAAAACCAAGAAAAGCAGGGAACCTTAGGGTAGAAAGGGGTGCCGTAGGAAGGGCCTTCCTTTAAGAAAAGAGTTTTTGCGGAGAAGCAAGTTGAAAGGGAAGGGAGAGAGTTTGCGCCAAAATAAGCAGCAGTCCGGTATGAGGAAGGTGCCGAAACCCCTAGTGTGGGGGGGAGGAACGGTCCGAGGGGGGGGAGCGAGAGATAATCTTCTGGAAATCCGGGGGGGGGAATGTTCGGGACTGAGTGCTGTTTGTACAGAAGGAAGAGAAGGGGGGGGGGAGAGAAGGCACGGGTTTGGAAAGTGTAGAAAGGAGCGATGGACGAGGAAACGCGGGGGGGGCAGAATTGCGGGAACCGATCGAGAAAGAGGCACATATTTTGCCAATTTCGTACGCTCACGAAGTCCAAACGAGAGGAAGACCTTATAAAGGGGAGGAAAAGAAGGTACGGGGAAACGGGGGAAGGGGAAGCCGACGTAGCCGTGATTCTCAGGAGACTGCAAAGCGGGACATTTGTAGAAGCGGGAAAGAGCGGAGAGGAGGAGAGGGATCGAAGGCGAACACTCTATAGGAAAGGATCGGAAACAAACGGAGTATTATGAAAAACCGAGAAAGGAAGAAAGAAGGGTAAGGGAAAAGGAATTCAGAGCCAGCTTCTAAAGGGGAACTCGCTCAGGGATTTTGAAGAGGGGAGGAAGGCGGAGGACGATAACCTAGTGGTCGAGAAAGAAAGATCGCGGTGAAGAAAAAAGTATAGCAATCCAGAGAGTGAGACGAAAGGAAAGAAAAGAGGGGAGCAGGGGAGAAGAGGGGTGAATGGAAAGCCCTGAGGCCTTCCAACTACAGAATACAAAGAAGAAGTGAGGGTCTGCAGTCCCTCTCAAGTCTCCCAAAGCCTCTGCCAACCGGTACACTCTTCTCGATTAAGCGGGGGAACCAAAAAGAAAAAAACTTGACATCCCAAAAAAAATGGGGAAGCCTCTTATGAAAGTGGACAACCATCTTTCTCCAGAGGAACGGATACGCACCAAGAGGGAAACGGCGGGAGTCTTAGGACAAAGGAGCTGAGCGTGGATCAAGCGCCTATATCAGGAAAACAGAGCCCGAACAAAAGAAACTCCCAACCATCGTTTAAAAAAGGAGTGCAAAATAGAATTGTCTAAGGCACCACTGTGACAGATGGTCACCGATCGACTGTGATCATGTCATTAGAGGAGGAGGTAGATTCAAAGAAGGAATTAAAGATAACCTTTCTTCATACTAAAAGGGGGAAACGAAGAGCTCTCTCTCGCGGAAACAGAAAAAAAAAGGCCGTATCTGGGTAGAAGATGCATGGAGGGAAAAAGAAAAGCAAACTGTGAGAGAGGAGAGAGCCCTCATACTGTGTATGAAGTAGATTTAGTTACGGGCTGTCGAAGGGGGGGGCCTCCTGGAGGAAGGGCCTATAAAGAAGGAAAATCTGCCCATGCTGAAGAAAAGCTAACCAATGGGGGGGAAAAAGGACTGAGCAACTCTCTTTTTTTAACATGGGGAGGGGAAAGTTAGGAAAGAAAGAAAAAAAAAAGAGATAGTCCCGAAGAAAAAAGACTGATTTTCTTTCTTGTAGGAGGGGAGGGGACCGTCGATAACTAGGGAGGGGGGTCTTTGGTGTTAAGGCTTTTGGGATGGCACTGGGAGTGGGGGGGAAAAGAAGTGTGAGGGGGGAACAAGCAGCGGCCAAAAGCCAAACGAGAAGCGAGGAAAAGGGGGCGCGGCTTGTTTATTTTGGGGGGAAAACATCCCGTTTGGGGGGGGGGGGGGATAATAAAGTCGGTAGTGGGGAAAAGGGAACCTCGGGGTTGAATCCCGGCTGGAAAAGGTTCTTTCGAAGGAAAGAGGGAATTGGGTTTCGGGTTTGCAAAAGGGGGGGGGGGGGGGGGGGGGGAAAGGAGGTAGAGGGACGCGGAGAGGGACTTTCCCTGTCCATAAATAAGGGGGGATTTATGGTTGGGGGGGGGATTTATTGGCCCTCGGGGGGGGAAAGGAGGGAAGGAAGCGAAAAACAGAAGGATTTGAATAAAGTAATCATGCAGACGGGAGAGCTTCGGGTACAGAGAGAGGGAAACTGTTTCATGGGGAAAGAAAAGATCTGTTGCGTGCTTGGAAGACAAGGCGAAAGACACACGAAGAGGGGATTCCGAGAGGGGTGACGGAGGATCAATGGGGAAGGGGGGGTCTGTTGAGGGAGAAATTTCCCTCAAAAAAAAAAAAGGCAGCGGAGGGAAAAGAAAGGGGAAAAAGTGCTGAAAGAGGGGAGGAAGGGCCAAGCGCGTCACTTAGCAAATGGGGGGAGTCTTACTCGGGGAAAAAGGAAGGCTTCTGGGAATCCGAAGTTAGGGAAAAAAGAAGAGGGGGAAAGAAGGTATCGGGAAAAGAGAAGTCAGGCATTTTCTACTAGCTACCCCTTAAAGATAAAGTCACTCTTAAGAGGAAGGGAAGAGAGAGCACAACAACAACGTAGGAGGATTACAGAAGAAGAAGTTCAGCGGAACTCAGAAAAAAAACCGTCGTCATGAAAAAGGAAAAAAATTCCAGAATCGCTCCCTTGGTGTTGAGAAAAAAGATCTTACGGGCCCCGATTTGTGAGTAAAGATGAACAACCCAAAAGGAAGAAAACCATGCCCCGAAAAGGAGAAAAAGCCCGCTTGGTTCCAAGTGAAGAAACGCAAACGGCTGGAGCTCGCTGGAAGGGAAAATGCAGACCTGGGAAGGGGGAAAAAAAAAAAGCCATTGAGAAAAGGTCCTGAAGGTCGGTTGCAGGGGAAGACATCTTAGGAAATAAGGAAGCGCAAACCGTCCACAATCCCTACGGAAGGGGGGGGCAGGTGGAAAAGGAGAATTGGGATGCTGTGTGCAATGCTGTTTCGTAAGCAAAAAAAAAAAACATAAAAAACGGATTTTTTCGCCATTGAGGGCGACCCCTGCGGGGGGGGGGGGAAGATCAGGGAAATTCAATAGAAAGCAAGGGACTGCAAATGCAAGAAAATCGCAAGCGGGAGAGCATCAAACACAACAAAATAAATGTACAAAAAAGTAAAGCCAAAAAAAAAAGAGCATATGAGAGGTCAAAACCCCGAATAACCCAGGGGGGCCTTCGAAAGGGAATTCGGGGTAAATCCGGGAGGGGAAAAAACGCAAAAAAAAGGGAGGTCTCGAGGGAAAAAGAAAAAAGAATGACCAAAAGGAGCTTTCACTCCTTCCAAAACCAAAAGAGAACGCGAGGGGGGAGGGCGAGGTGTGGAGGGGAAAAAAAGGGGAGCTTCTCAGAACAGAAAACCTCAAAAAAAGCGACTCCGAAAAAAAGAAAGACATGCCCAATCAAAGAAGAAAAAAAAAGCCCTTACCAACAAATGAAAAACGGGGGAGGGGGATCCTGGCAGGAAATAAATAAAAAGGATCATTCTGATCACAGAGCGGTTTGCAAAAATGAGGGGGGGTGGGGAAAATTTAAACCAAAACCATGTTACACAGGACTTATGCTCGGGAGGGGGAAAACCTTGTTCGGAGCAGGGGAATGGGCAGACGGTGGTCCGAACAGGAAAATCGGCTACGGGACTAAAGGCCGGAAAACGGAATCTACCATCAAAAAAAGGAACCACGTAATCATCTTCCGGCAGAATGGGGAGAAATAATCCGAAAAGGATCCGGCCGGCTGAGAAAAGAGTCTCCAGAAACGAGAGATTCAGTAGAAATGGGAATGTCGAAAAGTAGAATTATTCGGCTGGGGAAGAGAACCGAGAAGAACTACTTCCGGCGACAGCTGAAAAAGTGGAAGAATCTAGAACTGACCTATAGTTGAGGGGGCCTTACAGAGGGAGGAATCGTTCATAACTATGGGGGGGGAGGGAGGGAGGGCCTGTTTAAAAAAATTCGTTATCTGGAAAGGGGTGAGCAAACGCATGAACGTGTTAGCATCAGTCACGTGGAAGAAATAAAGGGGCCGAAAATAAAAAGGGTGCAGAGACGGCATTGCAAGAAAAAATTTATAATCCTGGGGGGGAGATCTCATAATCGTCTGGCAAAAAATCAGTGGGGGAAAAAGCTAACCAAAATAGCTTTGCGTGTTTCGATCAAAGAAAAGTGTCACAGGGGGGAGAGAAGTGTCCTAGGTGTGAAAGAAGGAGGGGAAAGGGAAGTGTCTCCTTGCTGAGAAAGATAATGAAAGATGGAAGGGCATTGCTCACTATTCACTAAAGGGAAAGTAAGGCTCAAGGTTGAAAGGAGAGGAGGCTAGAAAGAAAAAAAACACTCTAGTGAAATAAGAGGAAAAAAGGGGAGGATAAGGGATCCGACACTCGGGTGGAGGAATTTTCAGAAACAGAGTTCATCCGTTATTCTCTGGAGGATGGCCGAAAGAAGCGGAGGGAAGGAAGGCCCGGGACGTCCCATCGGAAGGGAGAGGAGAAGATCAACACGAGGGAGAAGAGCTCTAATTTCGGAGAGCTGGGCGAAAGTCCAGGAACCTCTCTCATAAGGAAATCGGACCGGCAGGGATAGGGAGCCGCTTCGAAAAAAAATTAATACGGGCGGGAGGCCTATAAAAATCGAGCCCCTCCACATTCAGGGGTAAGCAAAGATAAAGAAGAAGACCTTGGTGGGAAAGATCTGAGAAGAAACCTAGTTGAGGCACTGGGGGGCGGAGCACGGGGAGGATTCCAAAAAAAGGAAACACCAGGCGGAAGCGCAGCTTCAAGGGAAAGTCGGGAAAAAGATGCTTTCACAAGTCACTGAAAAAAAAGCTCTTTTCTACAAAGGAGTTTTGGGGAAACCAGAGCACATTCAGAGGCAACAAGAAAGGTAAAAGAAATATGGGGACTCTACACCAAAAAGTCTAAAAAAACCCGGAATCATTAGGAATACCCCGGGTCTTCAACTTCTTGGGAAATGGACCGTAAAAGGGGTTTAACAACGAGGGGTCTCAAGGAAAAGCTTTAACCTAAGGAATTTCCATCTCCAAAAGAAGAATAACAACCATGGTAAAGGAACTTCAAAAAATAGAACGTAAAAACTTGAGGAGGAGTTAGATATGAGGAAGGGGGATCGACTTTAGGAGTCATTAGGAGGAGAGAGGGGTTCTCTCTGTCGAATTTGTAGGGAGAGGAAAAATATAAATCAAGTGGAAGGCGTCCCTACTCATCTATACTGGGAAGTCACATGAATAAGCCTTATGATTGAGGGGGAATGCAGGCGATTGTTATCGATAAAAAAATTCTCTCTTGATGGAGCAGAACGGGGTAAGATTCCGTTTTCCCGAAAACTGAGCCAGGAGAAAAAAACAAGATCTGCCGTCTGAAATCTAAAAGGGGGGGAACCAACAAAAGAAGGCATAAGTCCTTTTGTAACAGGGTGGCTGGAAAGAAGGGGAAGCTAAAAGAAAAAAGAAAAAAGAGATAGTAGGGCTCTGGGAATGATTTCTTTGAAAGGGGTGTCGAAGAGAATAAGAAGGGAAGTGGCGTTTTTAGGGGGGGGATCTTGGTAAGGTCTTTAGGGAAGCCTGGGGTTGTGGGGAAAGGAGGGGGAGTTGGGGGGGAAGCGGCAAAAGGCAAAAAAAATACGGTGTGCGCCTTTTGGTGCGGGGAAAAAAGTGTGTTGGGAGAAGGGATAAGGGGGGGGGGTTGGAAAACGGTCGGGGGGGGAGGGTTGAAAAAAAAAAACAGAAGCATTTCGTGGGGAAGTCGAGGAAGGGGGGGTCGTTTGCAAAGAAAGCTGGGTCGGGAGCGAGCATAAGAAGGGGAATTTCCCTGTCCCTAAGAAATCGGGGGGGGTGTTTTGGTTGGATAGGGTTTCAAAAAAAAAAGAGGGGAATCGGGAGGGAAGAGATACCCGAGACGGATGAAGAGGGGAAGGAGTTCCATGAATATGCAGACGGAATAGCGGGAGAGGCGAAAAGGGAAGGTTTGCCTGTTGAAAAGGCATCAGAGGGGCTGCACAAAAGAAAGGTAATGCACAGCATCCCAAAGAAGAAGTAACCACGCATGCGGTGCGTCCGGGAGAGGGGACGCGGAGATACTTTATGAAGGGTTGGCGGGGGAGAAACCCCTCACCTGTGTCATGAAGGGGGGGAGCCATGGAAGAGGGGAAGCAATTCCAATTCTGACAGGAGTAGGGCCAAAAAAAGGAAGGGTGCTTCTGGGGGGACTGACTCGCAAGAGGGGGAAGAAGGGGCATGGGGGGGCGGCCGACAAAACACCAACACGGGGTCTTCGGAAAGGAGCCAAAGTTGCGCACTAACCTGGCGGGGAATGCCGGTGCGAAGCCCACTGACGGGGGGAAAAAAAGTATGGGGGAAGCTGACAGGTGTCTCTCGATATCAAAAAAGGGCTTCCCGAGAAAGGCCCGCTGCAATGAGAGGACACCCCTTCCTTCCTTTGGGAGAAAAAACAGAAGACTCTCCCGGTCAAACACAGTGCGCTAAAAGACTTTCCCCCTCTTAGGGGCTGTCAAGGGCTGTCTCCCTCGAAGAAACGGAGGGGGGGTTGTCCGGAAGGGCCATTCCCCAGAATCAAAAAAAGACTCTCTTGGGGTGAAAAAAAGGGCAGCACTTCCATACGCAAACTTCAGGAGAGAGGGGTTTTGAGGAAAAAAGAAATGGGCATCCTGGGGAGAGGGGGAAGCTTTTGACTCAGATTCAGAAATACAGAAGTGCTGAAATTTTCTTTGGACGCACCATAGGAAAAAGTCATAAAGCCATAAAAGAGGAAAAGCAGTGTCTTGTACTCAGCAAAAGGGAGTCTTTTCATTAAGAAGAAACAAAGGGGGGCCCAACTCATGAAAAGAGTTTTCGCCTCTTTACCAAAAATCCAAGAGATTCTGCCACCGTATCCGGGCATCAATCACCGAGAAGGGTCTCGAACAAAGCCAGGGAGGGACTCCAGAGCCGGGGGGGGAACTACGAGGAGAATCCATCAAACACAAAAAGAAAAAAAAAAAGGGGTTCAAGGTATGGACAGGGAAAAGTATTCCCTCGAAAGTCCAAAAGTACGAAAAAAGGAACCCAATTCTCAGGGGGAGACCTCCCCCACAGAACTTCTGGGGTAACGCCGCTGAAAAAAAAAAAAAAAACCGCTTTGTGAAAAAAGCTCCCGAAGGGAAGGGGGGACGTTCACGGGCGGAAAAAAAAGGCCCCACAGCTCTGGCTGCGGTTTGGGAGGGATTCTCAAAGACCTCCTGGCAAGCACCCCAAAAACAAAAATCACATCCTAAATCCCATATCAAAAAGGAAGACGAAACAAAGAGGGGAAAGTGAAGGGAACTAACAAGAAAGCCGAGCGTGAAGACTATCTCGGGGAGGGGGGCTGTCACCTCTGGGGGGGGGGAAGATTTTCAGCCAACAGCAAAGTAAAGGGAGAGGGGGAAAGAAGATCTTGAAGCATCAAGGGACTTCAGAGGAGGAAAAGGAAACAGAAAGTGCGGCACGTTCTAAACTACCATCAGGCAGGGAAAAGGAGGAGAAATCCATTTTAAAAGGGAAAAATAGCCTTCATCCTCCCAAAAATAAAAGAGGAAAGGCCGTCTTCAGGGGGTCAAAATCTGAGGAGAGAAAGGAGGAGGTACGAAAAAAATGAGATGTCTGCGCAAGGACTTTGGCGACATCTAACCGGGAGTAAATGACGGATTGGGAGATCAGGGGAAAAGATCGAACTCATTCTGAAAAAAAAAAAAAAAAAAAACCACCAGGAAAAAAACAATGGCATTTTGCGGAGGTAGTGTGGAGGGGGGAGGGGGAAAGGGTTCACAGTGAAGATACGGCTATGTTGAAGCCACGAAAAGGGTTAAAAGGAAAGATGCCTAGACTACGCCGGGGAAAAAACAGAGGTAAAGAAGGAGGGGTCAGAAGAGGGTGGTGTCGCGCGTCGTCAGAAAAAGGGTGGATGGCAAGTGAATGCACGTGTAAAAGGAAGAGACAAGATGTCGGGTCAGTAACGGTTGAAAAAGGGATTTGGAGAGATTCGGCTGAAAACGAGGAGTCAAGGGTAAATTCCGCCTGGGTTTGGGATGCCTGAACCGATGAGGAAAGAGGCACCCCTAAAAAGGTCGGACCCTGCGAGGTTGAGCAGAGCACGAGAGGAAGAGGGGAGGGGCTATAAGAGCGAGAGGGGGGCTCCGAAATTAGGGTAATAGGAGAAGGGAACGCCGCGTAAGGTAATCCGTGAGGGCAAAGCTAGCCGGAGGGAGAGGGGTAGAACGGGGAACCGTAATCTCTGCTTCCCTGAGGAGAGCGAACTTCTCTGCAGAAAAAGTCAAAAACAACAACGTATGATTCTTAAAATAAGCCGGAGACATAGGGGGAAAATAAACCGCTTCAAGACGACCCTTCTACAAAAAAAACGTGGGGGGTGATCGCTTAGGCTCAACTGCTTAATAAAAGTTACATGAGACCTAAAACCTAGTTGTACCATGACTAGCGTATAACCATCTTCCTCGCGGGAGAGCTCGGGAGAAGAAAACTAGTTGAAAAACGGGGAAACTAGAAAAGGGGAAATGCATCTGGAGTCGAGCAAAAAAGGATTCCATGAATACCACGATCGCGTCCGAGGAAAATAGGGCAACTGCAGTAACGAAAAAAAGGAGATTCCTCTTCTTCAACCACTAACCCGACAGAAAAATACCTTTCGGGAAATGGTGCACTCCGAGGGGGAAAAGGCCCAGGGGAAGTCTTTTCCAACCCTCCAGGGGCAATTGAAACTACACCACCGAAGAAAAGCGTTAGAAAATTCTTCAATCCGAAACTGAACAAGCCTAGGGGTTTCTTAATGACTTCTTGGGAGATCCCTTACGATTCTTCAGAGGTGGATTAGGGGGAAAACTCTCCTGGGGGATCATAATAACTTTAAGAAACAGGTAACAGCGACATCCCCACCCAGGGGAATACTGAAGCTGCCAATGGTAAGGAACACCTTAAATATAGGGAGTAGGGGGAAAGGTGTTCAATGCCTGGCTACTGAATTCAAGCAGAATTAGGAAATCGGTTCGTGTCGATGCAAAGCCTCATTGCCCAGAAGCCAAAGGCAACCGTTTCAGGAGGGACCATCCTGGCATCTTCGAGGCTGAGAAGATGGGAAAAAGGCCTCCTTCCTTAGGGAACTGGAAACATGCATTCTCTTGGCTACCAAATGACAAAAGGCCTTAGAGTGCTCTTCTCAAGGGCGAACAAGAATGGTCTCTGGTTGGGTTATCCCGAGAACCTTCTCCCTTTGATATTAATCCCAGACCGAAGAACTCTTCCAAATCTTCTTAGTCCCGGAAATGCACCAAGGGGAGGGGGGGGGCCCCCAAGGAAAAAAGAATATCTCTTCGAAAGACCCTTTTTTCTCCTTTCTTTTTATGGTGGAAAGTATTCCTGCGAAAGAGAAAAAGCTTTTTCCAAAAAGAATCCTTCCCAGAAAGTCGTCTCTTGCTTAGCGACTGTGAGTTGGGGCAACTGTGGGGGGAAAGGGGGCTTTTCTTGGGGGGGGTGCTCTTTTCCGGAGCAGAACTAAATTGCCAATGGGGGGGGTTTTCAGGCTGGTTTTTACATCTGAAGGGTCTTTCAAGATGAAGGGATTTTGTTGGGGTTTGTGTTCTTTAAAATATGGGGGGGGAGAACAAGAAAAAAAGAGAATCATGCCTTCGGCAGGGATCTCTTTGGGGCTTCTTTTTAAGCTTGAGGGGGTTGGAATGATTTATCTTTTGGATAATCAAGCGGTGGTTTTGCTTTGTGTCCCGGCTTTTTGAAAAAAGTCCTTTACAATGAAGGAGGGCTAAGAAAAAAGGGGAGACGAGAGAATTGTTTTTAGGGGGGGGGGGGGCAAAGATGACGGTTAATTAAATTCTTAAAGAGGATAATGGGGAATGGGAAAATTTACATGAGTATTTGGCCCCAGAATTTATTCCCTTTATGGGTTGTTGGGTGGGAAAGGTCTGGTTTGAAAGAGGGTTCTTCCCTATGGGGGGATCTAGGTTTTTCCTTGCAGGCGGGATCCAAAGGAAAAGGACAATGGATTACAAGGAAAAAGCAGACGTCGGGGTAAGAAAGGAGGTATGTGGGGAGTTCATGGGGGGATCATCGTGTCGGACAGCAGGTAATGCACAGAGGCGAACGCGGTTAAAAAAGGAAAAGGGAAATTCGGTGGCAAGGAAAAAAAGGGGGCTTGATGACGGCTGAGAAAGAGAGTTGGGAGTATGGAGAGGGTCCGCATCCGCCAGGGGCGGAAGCGAAAGGGGGAAAAAGGAGGCCATGACGTGAAGAGGGCCAAGCCTAGGCACTTAGCAGAATTTTGGAGTCTTACTCAGGAAAAAAAGCGGGCGGGTGAAGGACTTTCTTTGTCCTGGCGGGAAACCATAATAGGGAGGAAGAAGACATCTGGAGGGAAAATGGTTATTCAAATAACCTGGCGCGAGGAGACCCACTGACAGGGGGGTATTATTCAACAATGGGGAGAGAAAAGAAAAGAAGAGATCTCCAAAGGGAAAAAAGGAACTCATACTTCTTTCCACCAGGGAAAGAAGAGAGAAATTTTTATGAGCAAAAAGGCGATACTTAAAAAGGATGCTGCCGCCTGGGAAAAAATGTAGTTGGTGTCCTGTCCGGCAAGGGAAGAAATGTCCTAAAATGAAGAAAGGAAGACTCCAACTGCGGGAAAAAGGGGGAAGGAGTGGCCCTTAAAAAAAGGGCGCCTTGCATACAACTGTTACGAGGGTGGAAGGGGGGCCCCCCAAGAAGGGTGCGGACATCCCACCATCGTAAAGAATTGATCTGAAGTCTAAAAAACTCGGGGGAAGGGAGTGGGTGAATGCTCAGCGGAGAGAGGTACTGCTGTCCGAGCAACGAAAAAGGGAAGGGAGCAACCCTTAACCGAAAAAAGATTTGCGACGGAACCAAAGATAAATCGAAAAAGATTATGGCACGAAAAAGGAAAATCCTTGGGCAATCCGTAAAGGGGGGAGGGAGGGGACCAAGGAGAGAGGCCCTCGGGGGGGGCTCAATCCAAACACAAAATACATTACGGAATAGGGGAAATTCAAGGAACGCGACAAAAAGAAGGAAGCATAAACGTAATCCTTTTGCAAACCAGAAAAGTGGCCTTCGAACAACAACGAATATGGGTAAAGCCGGAGAAAGACAACGCAAAAAAGGAAGGAAAACAAGCATGACAACAAAGGGCATGCGGAAAGGCCTCTCACCAAGGCCAAAAAGAGAAAGGGCGGCGCTGTTTTGGCTTGGGGGCTCAAATCAACCCCAAAGTAAAAAGCCAAAGGACACATCATCCATCCTAACCGTATAAGAAACGCCACCAAGTGGCATTAGTTATATAAAACTAAAAAAAAGGAAAAGAGAGTGAAGACTAAAGTTTGCAGGATTTTAGCGAGATCTTTTACAAAAAAACGACGCAAATCCAGGGACTGGGGCTCGGGGAAACCTGGTTCGAGATTCGAAAGAGGGAAAAGGGGCCAGTAACATGGGGCGGAGACGTCGAAGGGAGAAAGAGGGGAAGAAACCGTTCTGGAGAGAAGAAAGAAAACATAGCTCCATTGAGGAAAGCTCCTGCATTGGGACAAAGCTGCTGGAACTTCAGGGAAGATAACGAAGGAAGTCAGTAGGCCGCGGCGGATTTAGATGTATGAAAAGAGAGAAATTCGGCTTGAACGGGGGCGGTAAGGAGGGTACCGGAAAAGAGACAGTTGACCAGAAGAGCTGAAATAGGAGAAGCCACCGTAAGGCAGGTTCCTTCGGACTAACGAGTTGGTGATTGGGGCGGGGACGGGGGCAAGGTATTTCAAAGAATAAGTCGAGGTTGAAGAGGCCGGGACATCCAGTCCGGTATTGCACGACTTGGCCGGTGCAAGAAAGGGAAGGCCACGAAAGAAAGGGGGGGTCGCGCTCAAAGCGAAGGGGGAGGGGTCAATGTGAATGAAGAGGGCTGGTTGTACCAAGCTCACCACATAGAGGAGTTTGGAAAGGGGAGAGCATTTGGGTTAATGGGGGGGGATAATTCCTGCGAAAGGGACGACGCTCTCGTCAAGGGTAGAGTAAGAAGCCTTTCTGAAGGGACTTAGGGGAAAAAGATGAACCCTATGGGGAAAAAGAGGAGGATCAACTAGTGTTGAGCGCAAAAGCTCGAGCCCACACCAAAGCGAGTCATATGAAATCGTAAAGGAGGGGCTCTACCACTCGGGTTGGAAAAAAGGTGCCCATGTAAGGAAGACGGTTAAGGGAGGAGGGGGGTGATAGGAGTAAGTAACGGAGGGGGTAGGGGAGGGGGGAAATGAGGAGGTAAGAAAGGAATAGGTAGGAGGGAGTGGGTCGGGAGTAGGGAGCGGAAAAGTGAGGAGGGGGTCGGGGGAGGGGCAGGGGATCGGGGGTGGGTAGGGTTGAAGGGGAAGAAATAGGGTGGAATGCAAGGAGGGGGGAGAGCCCTTGGAAGAGCATAAAAAAGGGGGAAGGACTCTCTCAAAAAAGAAATGGATGAGAAAGTGGAAGGGGAACTGCGGAAGAAAAAATGCCTGAATCGCGAAAAAATTCGTGAGAAGGGAAAGTAGAAGAACCTTCTATCCCAAACAAAGAGAAGGTAGGGGGAGAAGATCGCTCTCATTCATGGGTCAGGCCGTCGAAAAGATATAAAAAGACAGAAGAGGGAGGTGGGAAAAGGAGTACTTCTTCTTACATTGAAGACTTATTCCCAAGACACAGAATATCTCTTTTAAGAAAGGGGAAGTCAGTCAGGGGATAAGAGCTCGGAGGGGGGGAAAAAACTAGTTTAGCCGGGGGGGGGGGCTATTTTTGAAAAAGGTGCGCAGAATGCAGCTGGATATAGAGGCCAGAAAGCGCATCGACCAAAGGGAGAGAAGCGTCCAAAGAAAAGAAGAACTTCTCTCCAATCCTATTATGACTGACAAATGAGAGAAAGTGCTAAAATGGAGGGGAAAACACAACAGAGGAAAAAAAAAAATAACGGAGGTTACAGCGAGGAAGGGGAGGAGCCCACCACTTCTCCCTCGAGGACTTCTCACTGCAAACACAATAACAAAGAGATTAGGCAACGGCTTTGTAGGGTAGGAGAAGGAAGAGGGAGAAGACCATATAAGGGAAAGAGGAAAAAAAAGCGCCGCTCTCTCAAAAAACTTCAAACTCGCCAGTGTCTAAAAAACTTGGCTAAACTATAGCAGAATGAGTGGCCGATCGACTTTCAAAAAAGGGAGAAGGGCTTTTGAGGGGAAGGGAAGCCGAATTTCTATAAGCCTGGAGAGTTTGAGGAAAGCGTCCCTACTGAGACGAAGATGTGGAAATTAAGCCGGCGGGAAGGGATACCGCATTCTGTAGAGGTCATGAAAAAATTCAAGTTTGTCTGGAGCGGGGGCCTTATCTGATTAAGAAGAAGGAGGGAATATTCCGGGGGGAAAGGGAGGGGCGTAGCCTCGGGGAAGGAACAGATCTCAAGGAAAGAGGCCATGCTGCTAAGGGGGGAAAATTGAGGGGAGGGACTTATGAGGGGGGGAGGGGGAGAGGAAAAAAAAAGAGTTGCAGCTACGACGATTCTTCAAGCGGAAGTGATACAGACTGAGTCAGGGGAGGCATTTGGCTTGATGAAAAAAAGTGGGGGGGGGGGGAGGGGGTGTCAGTTTTTGGGGGTACTGGTTTTAGGATATGGAGGGGACGAGGGGTGTGGGGGGAGGGCAGGATTTTGGAGTGTGAGAGAAAAACAGCAAACAGAGAGCATGCCTTCGGCATAGAGGGGACGCGGCGTTGTTGGGGGGGAGGAACGCATGCCCTTTTTGTGTAGATGGGGGGGATAAGAGGTCCCGGGCGTGTAAAATACTACCTCGGGAATAAATTTCTTGGGGTGAGGCCAAGTAATTTCGAGAGGGGCGGGTTTTGCAAGGAAGTTTACATTGTAGGGGAGGAGCATAATGAGAAGGTTCCCTTTCCAGCGTTTAGTACAGTTGGGGGGGAAATAGGGGGTATTCAGATGGAGGGAAAGGAGGGGAAATCGTTTTCCTTTCATTTGAAAAACAAGAGACGGATTGGACAAGGAGATGCAAGGTAAAAGATGGGGGAAGGAGGGAGAGCTCTGGGAAAAAAGGTCGCACACTCTGTGGTTCAAGAAGTCATGGTTTAGCTTCCTCGGGGAAACGGAAGGGAGAAAAGCTCCTCTGGGGAAGGTTCACTGTCCAGCAAGGTTCAGTGATTCCTAGGCGTGAGTAGGGGGAAGAGGGGGGGGTGGCTTTAGGGGTCCTAACCGCACCTGGCTGGTAAAAGCGCACTGGAATCAACCAGCCAGGGGGGGAAAGTGCGGGGGAAAAAAGGCCTTATGGGGAGGGGTCTGGGGGGGATGCATTCCAGCGGGGAAAAGGAGGAAAGGGAGGGGAGGAAGGGGGGCATTTGCGTTTTGCCGACTTGGTTCGGTGAGCAATGCGTATCCATAAGTTGTATTAAAAAGGGGGTATGAAGAGGCAGTTTCTTGAGAAAAGACCCCTTGAGAATTGTAGGGAGAAGGTAGGGCTAGGACTGGGGGAAGGCGGGCCCAGGGGGGGGATCTCCAACCCCAACAGAGATATAATCTCAAAGGGCCCTCCTCAGAAACGAAATCTTCAGTGGGGGAGAAAAGTCTTCAACCAAAGAATAGCTCCATTGCTCCTTAGGGGGAAAGGATTGATAGTCCTCCTGGGATTGAGAACCAAAATTGGTGTCCGAAAGTTTCCCCAGAAGAAGACCCTCCCGAGGGGGGTGTTCCACCGCCGAGGTAGGGGGCGAAGAAAAAGAATGCAAAAGAATCAACCCCCAAAGGGATAAGTGCTCGCTTGAGTTCAACCGGAATGGGGGGGAGAAGGGCATTGCCGCGCAGACCAGGCAAAAAAAGGGGGGGACCTGAAATGGGGAAGGGGACTCCTCCTATCAAATTAAAATTGAGAGAAGGAAGTAATAAATCCATACATCAGATTGGGGGGCTGAAGCACAGGAGAAAAGTGTGATTTCTGAAACATGCGGAGCAATAGCCAAAAAGGGGATCACAAAGGAAAGTTTGAACGGGGGTCGAAGAGAGGTACCCAAGCTCCGGAATAAGGAAGGGAACACAGGGGGCCTCTCATGGGGGGGGACCTTCGCGGGCTCTGAAGGCAATTCCATGGTGACCGCAAGAGTGATCCCGAATGACTCCCTCCGAAAAGAAAAACCCCCCCCCAAAAAACATAAAAAGGACGTCCCCATAAAGGGGGCAGATTTAAAAGGGAAAGGGAAGGCCATAAAAGCCGAGAAAGGAAAACGAATAATGCGGAGAGATCCAGTCCCCTTGTCGGGGGCAAAAAGAAGCCCCAAGAAATCCCTGGCAGGGCCTTCGCCTAAAGACCAGGAACGAAGAAAACCCCTTCTCGAAAAAAAGCAAAACAAACAGGATTCTCAACACCGAAAAAAAATTTCTGACACGCCTAAACAGGACGGTCTCGGAAATCTGCCGAAGAGGGAATCTGTTGGGGGTTGAAAAAGGAGTGTTCCAGCAACCCCCAAAGAACTCCTGGAGCCCCAAAAAACTAAACAGAAGCAAAAAGAAAAAGAAACAAACCGCCTTAAAAAACCACAAAAAAAAAGGGGCCCTTTGCGTAGGGAAGATCGAAAAAGAGAGAAAAAAGTTGCCACGAGAGAGGGGGGGGGGACAGGTATTTAGCTGCCAATAAGAATATGGTAAAAAGAAAGACCCACCGCAAATCCATGTTCCAAAAGAGGAAGGGGGTCCCAAGGGAAATGTGCAAGGTGAAGAAGCAGAAGGAACATGGTATCAGTGCGGCGAAGAAATCAAAAAAAAAAAAAAAAAAAAGAATAGGGGGACATACCCCGTTCTGCGCTGAGCAGGCATCCAAGTTGAGGTCAGGGCAAAAAAGAAAGGTCAACGCAGCAAAAGAAAATCTTCCTCCACGCCGCGGCGTCCCAATGAGGAAATGCGCCAGGCTTATAGAAAAAGGCGGTCGAGAAAAAAAAGGGCTGTAAAGGGGTCGATCATGGTTGACAGAAAAATGACCTATAGGGGTCGGGGGGCCTCCACCAGGTTCCGGAGAAAGGAATCAAGCGGTTCAGGGGGGGGGAGGGAGGGCTGGCCCAAGGGGACTTTATAAGGTCGGTTGAAAAAGGACTGGTTGGGGGGGGGGGGGTCGGGGGGGAACAGGCAGGACAAAAGGACCCTACGCCTGGGGAAGGGGAAAGGATGGTAGGGGTTCAGGGGAACGAAGAGGGAGGGGGGAGAAGGTCTTGAAAAGACGGAAAGGGGGAAGGTCAAGTGATGCCTGATTGAGAGACCCCATCCAGAGAAAAAGGTTGCATAGGTTTACGGGAGGGGGGAAAGGGCTGGGGGGGGAAATGGAAAAACGCGGTGAGTGTAGAGGAGGAAGGGAGGGAAATGTGTCCTCGTATCTAAAGAGAAGGGGGATTTAACAAATGGGAAGGGGGAGAAAGAGGTGGAGCGCCATCTAGAGGAGAAAAAAACGAGAAGATGGAGGGACTGCATAGGTACGGGGGGGGTACGACCACTCTTGTTTAGCAGCCCGCAAAAAGAAAGAAAGGGAGGAAGAAAAGGGGGGAAGTGGACCTTTTTATAAGAAACTCTTCTTCCCTGGGAAAAGGACCATGAAAGAGAGGATCGGCTTCGACGAAAAGGGGAAGCAAACCACAACGAGAGAAAGGGAAGAAACGATCCATCGCGGGAGAAAGGGGAGGAAGGGAATCCGCGATTCGGCCGGCTGAAAGACATCTCGCAGGAGGGGGGGAGGGGAAGGCAAAGAGAATAAACGGCTTAATTATCTGGGACAGCATATAAGACCCAGGAAGGAAAAAGAGAAAGGGACGGAAAGTTATAGGCAGAAGGAGAATCCTCGCGGGACGATATTGCGCTCAAAAAGGGGGAGGAAGAATTGGCAACTAGGTGTGAATAGTGAAAAAAGAGGGCCAAAAAAACACAAGGCGGGGGGGAAGATAGACTAAAGAGACAAGGGGAAAGAAAGGGAACTTCGAAAAAAGAAGAGAGCAACCCGTACAGATGTAGAAAGGGAGGGTTAAATTTCTTTTGTAAGTAACAAAGCACGAATCCTTTACATGGAGTCTTTGACGATAGAATGCTCTCTACCGGAACCACCAGAGGAAGGAAGGAAGACCCTTCTGCAAAGAATTTCCCCCCCCCCCGAAACCCCTCCCAAGGCTCAAGAAAAAGGAGGAGGTCGTAGAAAAAGGGGGGGGCTGCTTAACAAGAGTGGCTCAAACTCATCTGGATGGAAGGAGAAAAAGCCAGAAAAGACTCACACTCCCCAAAAAAACTCGCCATTGGGTCGAGGGAAGGGGGAGACTATAGTTCAAGGGATCGTCACGGGAGAAGTCGCCGAGGTGAGAAAAAGGGGGCCAACCGAATTTATAAGCCTGGCGGGAAAAACGCTTCCCTAATGGGAAAGACTCGAGAGACTTGAGAAAAAGACACATGAGCCGGGGGGGAAGAAAGGGGATGAGGAGGAAGGGGAGGGGGGGATCGACCAGCAAACTGGAGATATCTCAGAACAGGGAGGGGGAGTAATGGTAGATTCTTTTTCAGGGGCGGGATCCCGGGTAAAAAAAAAGACTGTCCCAAGTAGGAGGGGAAAAAAGGAAACCCCGGGGTGTACCAAACATATCACGAAAAGGAACGTATTTTCGTAAGGAAAGAGGAAAAAAAAAAATGGGCGAAAAAAAAGAGCAAAAAAGAGATCTTCGGGGAAAAAGTTCTTTGCTTGGTGAGTTTATTGGCGGGCCCCGGCCGAGACCTCCAGTGGGGCAAAAAGATAGGTTTTGGGGTGTTAGGATGAGAGGGACGGAGTGTTTTGGGGGGAAGGGGGGTGTTGTGGGGGAAAGAAAAGAAGCACGGCAAAAGCCCAACCAGAGAAAGGGAAAACGGTGGCGAAAGGGAAGAGACTCAGGGAAAAAGGGTTTGTCCTGATGGGGAGGGGGATAGGAAAAACGGGGGGGGAGAAGGGAAAAGGAGGTACCCCAGGAAGAAGGGAGGGGGATGTCGAAGGCAAGAATGAAGTATAGTTGGCAATTAAAAGAGTGTGAGAAAGGCCTGGTCGCGTCGCGGGCCGAACTGTCCATAAATTTGGAAAAAATAAATACAGGGTGGGGGGGGGGGGGGGGGGGATGATTGGGGATCGTTATGAACGATATATGGGGAAAAAGAGTGTCCTTGCAGGGTCGGAAAGGGGGGGGGGGGGAAAAAAGGGGGAAGAATCCGTGAAAGCAGAGGGGAATGAGTTGGGAGGTGAAAAACGGGGAAGGGAAACCTTCAATCGTGGGTCTTGCGAGAATAATCACCGGAGAAGAAAAAGGACCACTGCATGCGGTGAGGTGCTTTAGGGAGGGGGAAAAAATTAATCCTACGATTGTGGAGAAAACCGAACCGGTCAGGAGGAAAAGAGCTTTTCAAAAGGGAGAAGGAAAAGCAATGACGGTTGACATGGCGGATAGGGAAAAATTTGCGTCTGAAAAGGGGGGGGGAAAGTATGACTCGGGAAGGAGGAGTAAAAAATGACACACAGAAATGAAAAGCAAAGGCGGACGCAGCCAAAGCCACTGGGGGAGGAAGGGGCGCAGATTCTTTCGTTGGCAAAAAAAACCCACGGACCGAGACGGTGGGGGGAAGTATGAGTTCACGATGTTTGAG